>JGI1356J14229_10003255_pt1 | contig 12445 bp, 10 predicted proteins | sample Subgrocontami58m_FD_14229 | JGI IMG/M metagenome (IMG submission 14229) | reverse complement strand
CGATCGCCGACGCCTTCCATGCGTTCACGCCGCAAGAATGCGCCAACTACTTCGCCGCAGCAGGATATGGTTCAGCTTGATCAGAATCTGCTCTAGGGCTCAGCCCAGATAGGCGCCGCCATTGGCGTGGATGGTCTGGCCGGTGATGTAGCGCGCGCCGGAGCCGCAGAGGAACCGCACCACCGCGGCAATGTCTTCCGGTTTGCCGCGCTCGCCGGTCAGCGTGGAATGAATTTGGTGGTGCTGCGGCTCCGCCGCGCCCGCCTCCCGCGCTGTCTTGATCAATCCCGGCGAGAGATAATTCACCGTGACCTTGTCGGCGGCGAGGTCGTGCGCAAGCGCCTTAGTAAAGCCGACCAGGCCGGACTTGGCGGTGATGACATGCACGCGATGCTTCGACCCCGCATGCGCGCTCATGCCGCCGATATTGACGATGGCGCCTGAGCCGCTCTTGCGCAGCAGCGGCAGGCAGGCCTGCACGCAGCGGAAAGCGCCGTCGAGGATGATAGAATGCACCTCGCGCCATTCCTCGAAGGTCATCTGGTCGAGCGGCTTTTCCTTGCGGATGGCGGCATTGTTGACGAGGAAGTCGAGGCGGCCGAAGCATTCGGCGGCGGCGGCGAGATTTTTCGCGGTGGCAGGGTCGGCGACGTCGCCAATGACGGCGGTGGCGCACCCTCCCCCGGCCTCGATCTCGCGCACGACCGCATCGGCCTCCGCGCGGTTGGAGCGCGCGTTGACCACGACCGCCGCCCCGCCCGCCGCGAGCGCCAGCGCGATCGCCTTGCCGATATTGCGGCCGGAGCCAGTGACGATGGCCACCTTTCCTGCAAGTTCTTGGTTTCCGTTCGCCATATCGCTCACCCGCGCAATTCTTTTAGATCAATGCGCCCATCATAAAGCTTTCGCAACGATGCCAGGGCCGCCTGGGCGCGCTTGGCGTCCCAGCCGCCGTGGCGCGCGTTGAGCATGAATTTTTCCTCGATGTCCTGGCGCGTCAGCGGCTCGTGCGCGCCGCCGCGAAAATGCAGCTGGCGCTCCTCCGCCACCGCACCGTCGCGCAGCGTGGCGCGGATATGGCCGGTGAAATTATCCGGATAAGGATTGTCGGGGTCGATTTCGTAGCGGGTCTTGGCCGCGAGCGCGAGCACCTCCGGGTCGCGCACGGCCGTTTCCGTGAAGGCATCGAAGCCGACGCCGCCATGCACGAAACCGTAGGCGAGCAGGAAGGGTGAGCTGAATTTCGCCGCATAGCCGTTGGGCGGCGCCTGCTTGCTGGCGAGCGGCTCCCAGAGACGATGCACGGTACCTTCGGCGACTTCGCAGACCAGTTCCTTCACGTCGGTGGGCTTGATGCCGCGCGCGGCAAGGCGCTTGGCNCAGTCGATNTAGGGATGCGCCATCGTCCCGCAGGGATAGGGTTTNAACGCCAGCGTCTCCGTCACCCAGCGNTTGCCNAANTCNCCNATNAGCGCGTCNTAGTCGCCNTCGGTGGTATGGGCAAAGCCGTGGAACAGGCCATGCACGCCCTCGAACACGGTGCGCGGGCCTTGGAAACCCGCCCGGCCGAGCAGCGCCGCACGCAGGCCAGATTGCGCCGCCCAGCCCGCATGCATGCGTTTGGTCCAGGTCCCCTCGGCCAGATACTCGATGATGCCGCTCGCCATGCTGGCGACGACGCCGAGCGCATCCACCATCTGGCGCTTGTTGAGCCCGAGCGCCGCGCCCACGCCGGCCGCCGCGCCCATGGCGCCAAAGATGGCGGTGGGGTGAAAGCCGGCCTTGTGCAGCAGCTTCGGCGTCACCAGGCTGAGCCGGCACATGGTCTCGACGCCAACGGCTATCCCTAAGAGCGCGGCGCGGCCGTCGGGCTTGTGGCGCTCGCAGACCGCCAGCACCGCCGGCACGATCACAGCGCCCGCATGCACCGGTCCACCCTCGAAGGTATCGTCGAAGTCCTCGCCGTGGGCGGCGGTGCCGTTGACGAAGGCCGCGCCCGCCGAACTCATGGTGCGCTGATGGCCAATGGCGGTGCAGGGGCCGTCGTCGTCCCATCCAGTGATCGCCGCGGCAACATAATCCTCGTTGCGAGCGGTGACGCAGAGACCGACCACATCGACCAGAAGATCGTCGCACTTGCTCCGCACGCCGGGCGGCAAACGATCGGGGTTGAGCGCCAAGATGCATTCAACCAGATGCTCGGCGACGGAAACTTTCGGAAGAGAAGATGATGCCACAAAAGAGCCTTTCAATTATTGCGCAGGCGGACGCCGGAGCCGAAGCCTGGAATCCGGTTGACGAAGAGGACCACGGTAAAGGTCAGCAGCAGCATGGCAAGGCCAAGCACCGCGATGGCGCCGAGGTCTCCGCTCTCCTTCAGATCGAAGATCAGGACCGATATCACTTTGGTCTCGGAGGTAAAGAGGATGATGGCGGCCGACAATTCCCGGATCACCGAGACAAAGATGAAGCACCAGGTGGCGATCACGCTGGTGCACAAAAGCGGCGCGGTGATCTGCCGCAACGCCTGCAGGCGCGTGGCGCCGAGGATGCGGCTTGCGTCCTCCAGCTCGGGGTGCACCGCACGGTAGGCTGACTGCAATTGCTGATAGGCGGCGGGAAGCTCGATGGTCAGGTAAGCGAGCAGCAGAATCCATATGGTCCCGTAGAGCACAAACGGCGGGCGCGTGTAGCTCAGAAACAATCCAACGCCGAGCACAATGCCGGGGATGGCGATCGGCGCGGTCGCCAGGAATCCAAGGGCACGATAGCCGGGCACCGCCTTGCGCGCGGTGAGATAGCCGATCACCACCGCCAACAAGGTGCCGAGCGTAGCCGCGAGCGTACCGAGGATGATCGTGTTCTTCAGCGCCACCTTGGTGGCCGACAGCTCGAAGAAGACGAAATTGATGTTGTGCAGCGTGGCATTGGCCGGCGTGAGCAGGGTCGTGGCTATGGGCGAGAAGGCCGCGTTGACCAGCGCGGCATAGGGCAGGATGACCGGCAGCAGGAGAACCACCATGCAGCCGGCGAAAGCCACCCATTTCATCCAGCGCAGCGGGATCAGCCGGGGCGCGCTCTGCTTGCCGGCCACCACCGAATAGCCGCGCCGGCCGAGGATGAAGTGCTCGGCCCGCAGCAGCATGACGGTGAGGATGAGCAGCGGCAGGGAAGCCGCGGCAGCAAGCTCCGGCTTGGGCGGATACTGGAACAGGCTCCAGATTTTCGTGGTCATGGTGTGGAAGCCCGCCGGCAGCGCCAGGATCGCGGGCGAGCCGAACAGGGTCATGGCCTGCAGGAAAGCGATGATGGCGCCGGCCAGCAGCGCAGGCAGCGCCAGCGGGATCGTCACCCGGCGCGCGGTCACCCAAGCGCGGCCGCCGAGAATGGAAGATGCGTCCTCCAGGTCGCCCGGCATGCGGTCGAGCGCATTGGCGACCAGCACAAAGACGTAAGGAAAAGTGTAGCAGCAGATGACAAAAACCAGCCCGGACATCGAGTAGATGTTGAACAGATGCTCGTCCTGCGGCGCGCCGGTGATGAAGCGGAAAAACTTATTGAGTAGTCCGCTGTTCGGCGCCGCCAGCAGCTCCCAGGCAATCGCGCCGAGAAACGGCGGCGTGACGAAGGATGCGGTCACCAGCGCGCGGATAATCCGGCTGAGGGGCAGGTCCGTGCGCGCGACCAGCCAGCCCATGGGAGCCGCAACGCTGCAACAAATCACCGACGAGCTGGTCGCGATGATGAAGGTGGTGATGAGCGGCTCGAGGAAGACCGACTCGGTGAACAGCCGGCGGAAATTTTCCAGCGTCAGCCCGCCGGACTTGTCGGTCAGGCTGTAGATCACCAGCCAGGAGAGCGGCAGGATCACGAGCACGCACAGAAGCGCGGCGAAGGCATAGAGGGTGGCCTGCGACGCGTCGAACCTGACCGGCTTCCAGCCGGTGCGCTCGGTCAATGCGATGGTCACGGCATCCCCTGACGCAAATCTTGGCTGTTCATGTGCAGAGCAACGGCCGCCAGTGTCGAAGCACTGGCGGCCATGTCTTGTACTCGGAAGAAACCGATCACACGCCGAAGATCTTGGTGTAGCGCGCCTTGATCTCCTCGGCCGTCTTCTCCACGCCTGCCGGATCGTCCTTCATCAATTTGATGTCTTTCAGCGGCGTGCGCCCGGCCTTTTCCTTGGCCTGCGGATGGAACGAGCGGAGGCCGCCGACATCAACGATGAGCTGCTGGGTTTCCGGCGTGAAGCAGAAGCTCTGGAACAGCCGCGCCGCGTTGGGATTTGGCGCGTTCTTGAGCACGCCATTGGGTCCGACGATGAGCGGGGTGCCTTCGGTGGGATAGATGATCTCGACCGGATCGCCCTTCTCCTTGAGCTGGAACATATTGTACTCGTTGCCGTCGGCCATCACGGCGCGTTCGCCGAGCGCGAGCTTCTTCGGAGGATCGGTTGAGGACTGGACCTGCATAATCTTCTGCTTGGCCAGCTTCTCGAGATAATCCCAGCCGATATCGCGGGTGATCTGGAACGTAGCGGTCATGATGGTGCCGCTGTAGCCCGGATGCGCCTTGACGATCTTGCCGGTCCATTTTTGATCGAGCAGATCGGCAAAGCTCTTGGGCGCTTCCTCTTTCTTGACCATGTTGGTGTTGTAGCCGAGCGTGCAGAGCCAAGCGCGCCAGGTTGCGAACATGCCGTCCGGATCCTTGTGCTCGGCCGGATAGAATTTCGCGACGTCCTCAGGCACATAAGGCGCAAGAATGCCGTCGCGCTTCCAAACGATGAAATGCGCGGCGTCCGATGATTGAACCACGTCAACCGCGTGGATATTGCTCGCATACTCCTGGCCGATGCGTTGGAACACGCGCTCGGCGCCGGTGCGCTCGACGCGCACGGCGACGCCGGGATATTTTGCCTCGAAAGCCTTGCCGACTTTCTCGGCGACCGGCAGGTCCACCGAGGTATACCAGACGACCTTGCCTTCCTTCTTCGCCGCCTCGATCATCGCCGGCGTGATCGCGGTAGGCGGCGGAGCCGCCGCGCGGATCGGGGACGCGAACACGGTTCCGACCGCGAGCGCACTCGATCCTATGAGAACGTCTCGTCTCGAAAATCCCGGCTTTTTCATTGCCGTTCCTCCCAGTTGTTGACCGTTTTACGCACTCATGCTCTTAGCGCCCGGCAGTGGTCGGGCGGCAATTCAAGCCAGACCGCCGATCCCTGCGGGATGCTCTCGTCGGCCGAGGTGACGACGCGAAACTGCGTTGCGTCGGCAACCTCGACCAGGTAGTCGCGGGACGATCCGAGAAAGACCTGCCGCACCACCGTAGCCTTCATCACATTCTCCACCGCCTGCAGCGCCGCCGCATGCAGGCGGATGTCATGCTGGCGGATGGACAAGGCCGCGTCGCGCCCAGGAGCGAATTTACCGCCGGTGCAGCGCAGGGCCGTCCCCGCCAGAGAAAGATGATTTTCGTCCAGCGCCTTGCCTTTGACCACGTTGCTGGCGCCGATGAAGCGCGCCACGAACTCCGATCGCGGCCGGTCGTAGATGTCCTCCGGCGAGCCCGCCTGCTCGATCTTGCCCGCGTTCATCACGGCGATGACGTCGGCGGTGGTCATCGCCTCCGCTTGGTCGTGGGTGACGTAGACGGTCGTATATCGATACTCGTCATGCAGCCGGCGCACCTCGAAACGCATCTCCTCGCGCAGATTGGCGTCGAGATTCGACAAAGGTTCGTCGAGCAGCAGCGTTTCCGGATCGACTACAAGCGCGCGAGCGAGCGCGACGCGCTGCTGCTGTCCGCCGGACAATTCGCCCGGATAGCGATCGGCCATGTTCGCAAGCCGCGTGGTCGACAGGATTGCGTTCAGCTTCCGGGCGATGGTGTCGCGGTCGAGCTTGCGCAGCTTCAATCCATAAGCCACGTTTTCAGCCACGGTCATATGCGGCCACAGCGCGTAGCTCTGGAAGATCATCGACATATTGCGCTGCTCCGGCGGTAGCGTGCGCGCCGGCGAGGACAACAGACGCCCGCCCACAAATATTTCGCCCACAGTCGGCTCCATGAAGCCTGCGATCAGCCGCAGCGTGGTGGTCTTACCGCAGCCCGAGGGCCCTAAGAGGCAGACTAGGCTGCCATGCTCGATGTGCAGGGATACGTCGTCCACCACGGCGATGGTGTCATAGCGTTTCGTCAAGCCCCGCAATTCAACCGACGCCACGCACACCCTCCCCCGCACTGCACCTTACCATCACCGTCGTCCGACCGTCGTCAGCTTAGCATAGATAGCAAAGCCGCCATGTGGATATGCTACGATGGTCGCTGGTCAGGAACCGGTGAATACCGGCTTGCGCTTTTCCATGAAGGCCTGGCGGCCTTCGATGTAGTCCTTGCTGGCAAAGCATTGCGCCACGAGATCGGCGCAACGCTGCATGTCACGCTTGGATTCGTCTTTCAGCACCTCGCCGACGATAAATTTGATCGAATTGACGGTGAGTGGTGCGTTGGACGCAATGATGTCGGCATAATTCTTCACATAGGCTTCCAGCTCAGCCTCCGGCACCACGCGATTGACCAGGCCCATATCCTTCGCCTCGGCCGCATCGAACTGCCGAGCGGTGAAGAAAATCTCCTTGGTAAAGGAAGGGCCGACCAGATCCACCAACCGCTTGAGGCCGGGGAAGTCGTAGCCCAGGCCGAGCTTGGCCGCGGGCACCGCGAAGCGCGAATTCGGCGAGCAAACGCGGATATCGCAACAAGAGGCGATGCCCATGCCGCCGCCGATGCAATAGCCGCGGATCATGGCAATGGTCGGCTTGGGAAAGGCGTGCACGGCGGTATAGCCGCGCTCCACCGCGGCGTTGTAGCGCGCAATCCCTTCCTTGCTGGAGCGCTCGTCCGCGAACTTGGAAATGTCGGCGCCGGAGATGAATGCCTTGCCGCCCGCGCCGGTGAGCACCAGCACGCGCACCTCCGGGTCCTTGGCAAACGCTTCGAGGAAACTCACCGTGGCTTCCCACATCTCCAGCGACATAGCGTTGTGCCGCTCGGGATTGTTGAAGATCACGGTGCCGACGCGCCCGTCCTTGCGCGAGAGCATTTTGTCGGTCATGGCCGTTGTCCTTGTTTAACCGTCATGCCCGGCACCGCAGTCTAGCTTGCGCAGACTGCGTAAACTTGTCTGCGTTGCCGGTCATCCACGTCTTCTCGAAAAAAGAAAAACGTGGATGGCCGGGACGAGCCCGGCCATGACGAGGAAATGTTGGCGTGCTTTCATCACACCACCTTTGCCTTGCGCAAGCCTTCGATCTCCTGCGTGCTGAAGCCGAATTCCTTGAGCACCTCGCCGGTATGTTCGCCCACNTCCGGCGGCGGCGCCGCCATGCGGCTCGGCGTGCGCGACAGCGAGAACGGCTGGCCGACGACCGTGAGCGGCCGGCCGTCCTGGGTCGGGACCGGCTGCGCCAGGCCGAGGTGCTTGACCTGCGGATCGGCAAACATCTGGTCGATGGAATAGATCGGCCCGCACGGCACGCCGGCCTTGTTCAATTCTTCCAGCCATTCGGCGCTGGATTTGCGCGCAGTGATCTGGTCGATCTCGGCATTGAGCGCATCGCGGTTCTTCGACCGCGCCGCGGCGGTTGCGTATTCTTCCCGCTGCAGCAAGTGAGATGCATCGACGGCGTGAGCGAAACGCTCCCAGATCTTCTGCCCGGTGGTGGCGATATTGATGTGGCCGTCGGCGGTCTTGAACACGCCGGTGGGAATGCTGGTGGGGTGGTTGTTGCCAGCCTGCTTCGGCACTTCCTGCTTGTTGAGCCAGCGCGACGCCTGGAAGTCGAGCATGAAGACCTGCGCCTGCAAGAGCGAGGTCTGCACCCATTGCCCCTCGCCCGACTGCTCGCGTTCGAGCAAGGCTGTAAGAATACCGAGCGCGGCGAACAGCCCGGCGGAAAGATCGGCGACCGGGATGCCCGCGCGTACCGGCCCCTGCCCCGGCAATCCGGTGATTGACATCAGCCCGCCCATGCCCTGGGCGATCTGATCAAAACCGGGCCGGTCACGGTAAGGTCCGTCCTGGCCGAAGCCCGAGATGCTGGCATAGACGATGCCTTTGTTGATCTTGCGCAGCGACTCGTAGTCGATGCCGAGACGGTCCTTCACGTCGGGGCGGAAATTCTCCACCACCACGTCGGCCTGCTTCACCAGGCGGTAGAAAACCTTGCGCCCTTCCTTGTCCTTGAGGTTGAGCGTGATCGCGCGCTTGTTGCGATGTAGGTTCTGGAAGTCGGGGCCGTGGCGCGGACCGCCCACAGGCTCGCCGCCGCCCTCCTCTTCCGGTGCGTCGATCTTGATGACATTGGCGCCCCAATCGGCGAGCTGGCGCACCGCCGTGGGCCCGGCCCGCACCCGGGTGAGGTCGAGAATGGTGAAGCGGGCAAGAGCCTGGGAGGCGCGGGGAAAGGACACGGAAACGTCTCCGACGAACGCTTTTTCTTGACCGACCAATGGCGCCGGGAAGCGCGACCATCCCTGATATGGGGCCTATTGTCTACCCGACAAAAGAGGGTGCGATGAGAGGACGCGCTGCCGAATTCCGCAGAGGCCTCTCTATATATCGGAGCCGCGGAACCATTCCGAGGCAAAGTTCAGCTTCTCGCCCGAGGCGCCGATGATCTTGCGTTCCAGCAGCGTGTCGAGCACGGTCTTGGCGAGCTGCGCGGGCGTGTGTCCCACCGTGCGCAAATGGATCTCTGGCTGTTCCGGCGGCTCATAGGGCGCGTCTACGCCGGTGAAATTCTTCAGCTGGCCCGCTTTGGCCTTGGCATAGAGCCCCTTGGGGTCGCGCTTGATGCAATCCTCGAGCGGCGTGTCGACGAAAATCTCGATGAACTCCGAGGCATCCACCAGCCCGCGCGCCATCTGCCGGTCGGCGCGATAGGGCGAAATGAAGGAGCACAGCACGATGAGGCCGGAGTCGACCATCAGCTTGGCGACCTCGCCGATGCGCCGGATGTTTTCCACGCGGTCGACTTCGGTGAAGCCGAGATCGCGGTTGAGCCCGTGCCGCACATTGTCACCGTCCAGCAGCATGGAGTGATGGCCGGTCAGGTTCAGGGCCTGCTCGACGATGTTGGCGATAGTCGATTTGCCCGAGCCGGACAGGCCGGTGAACCAGAGGACGGCGGGCTTCTGCTGCTTCAGCGCCGCGCGCTCAGCCTTACCGATGAGCAAGGGCTGCCAGTGGATGTTGGTGCCGCGCCGCAGGCCGAAGGCCACCATGCCGGCGCCAACGGTCTGGTTCTTGAAGCGGTCGATGACAATGAAGGAGCCGGTCTTGCGGTTTTCCGCGTAAGGGTCGAAGGCCACCGGCACGCTGGTTGAGATATTGCAGAAAGCGATGTCGTTCAGCCCGAGCGTGGTTGCGGCCAGATGCTCGCGGGTGTTGACATCAATCTTATGCTTGATGGTGGTGATGGTGGCCGGAACGGTCTTGGTGCCGATGCGCAGAAAATAGGACCGCCCCGGCACCAGGGGCTCGTCGTTCATCCAGATGATATGGGCGGCAAATTGATCCGACACTTCCGGCCGCGCCGTGGGCTCGGCTAAAACGTCGCCGCGGGCGATGTCGATCTCGTCCGCAAGCGTCAGCGTCACCGCGTCGCCGGCTTGCGCGGAATTGAGAGCCCCGTCGTAGGTGACGATGTCTTGTATACGCGACGTGCGTCCCGACGCCGCGATCACAACGGCGTCTCCCTTGTTGATGCGGCCGGACGCCACCGTTCCCGCGTAGCCGCGGAAGTCCGGGTTCGGCCGGTTCACCCATTGCACCTGGAAGCGAAACGGCTTGGCCAGCTCGTCGCTCTGCACATCGGCCGTCTCCAGGTAATCGAGCAAGGCCGGACCCCGGTACCAGGGCATGCTCCTGGAATGCTCGACGACGTTGTCGCCGTAGCGCGCGGAGATCGGAATGGGAACGATGGAAGTGAAGCCAAGCTGGGTGGCGAAGGTCATGTAATCGGCGGCGATGCGGTCGAACGTCTCCTGCTGGTAATCCACAAGATCGATCTTGTTCACCGCCACCACCACATGGCGCACGCCGAGCAGCGAGCAGATGAAGGAATGCCGCTTGGTCTGCACCAGCACGCCCTTGCGCGCGTCGATCAGGATGACGGCGAGCTGGGCGTTGGACGCCCCCGTCGCCATGTTGCGGGTATATTGTTCGTGGCCCGGCGTATCGGCGACGATGAAGGAGCGCCACGAGGTGGCGAAAAAGCGGTAGGCCACGTCGATGGTGATGCCCTGCTCGCGCTCGGCTTCCAGCCCGTCCACCAGCAGCGCGAAATCGATGTCGTCGCCGGTGGTGCCGTGCTTCACCGAATCCTTGGCGAGCGCCGAGAGTTGGTCCTCGAAGATCTGCTTGGAATCGTGCAGCAGACGGCCGATCAGCGTGGACTTGCCGTCGTCGACGGAGCCGCAGGTGATAAAGCGCAGCAGATCGCGGGCGGGCGCGCCCTGCCGCTTGCGCTCCGCAACCAGGGTATCCATCAGAAATAGCCCTCGCGCTTCTTCTTTTCCATGGAGGCTGTTTCGTCGGTGTCGATCAGGCGGCCCTGCCGTTCGGACACCTGCGCCGTCTTCATCTCGGCGACGATATCTTGCAGCGTTACCGCGTCGGACTCGATCGCGCCGGTGAGCGGATAGCAGCCGAGCGTGCGGAAGCGCACGCGGCGCATTTGCGGCTGCTCGCCCGGCTCCAGCGGCATGCGGTCGTCATCCACCAGGATCCAGGTGCCTGAGCGCTGCACCACCGGACGCTCCTTGGCGAAATAGAGCGGCACCACCGGGATGTTCTCCAGCATCACATAGGTCCAGATGTCGAGCTCGGTCCAATTCGATAAGGGAAAAACGCGGATGGATTCGCCCGGCCGGATGCGGGTGTTGAACAGGTTCCATAATTCCGGCCGCTGGTTGCGCGGATCCCAGGCATGCGCCTTGGAGCGGAAGGAAAAGATGCGCTCCTTCGCCCGGCTCTTCTCCTCGTCGCGGCGCGCGCCGCCAAAAGCGGCATCGAACTGATATTTGTCGAGCGCCTGTTTGAGGCCTTCGGTCTTCATCACATGCGTGTGCACCGCCGAGCCCGAGGCGAAGGGATTGATGCCGCGCTCGACGCCGCTCTGGTTGACATACACGAGGAGATTGAGATTGAGGCGGCGCGCGGTCTCGTCGCGGAAAGCGATCATCTCGCGGAACTTCCACGTGGTGTCGACATGCAGCAGCGGAAATGGCAGCGGCGACGGGTAGAAGGCCTTGATGGCAAGATGCAGCATGACGCTGGAATCCTTGCCGATCGAATAGAGCATGACCGGATTGCGGAATTCCGCCACCACCTCGCGGATGATCTCGATCGACTCCGCCTCAAGACGCTTGAGGTGGGCGGGCAGACGCTGCTTCGACTTGGGCGCGGTATCGGCGACGGTGGTCATGTAACTCATGATAGCGATTTATGCGCTTTCCCGCGCGGTGCCAGCCTTACGGCAAAGGCGCGCGGCCCCAGGCCACGAAGCCATCGTTGCGGAAGCCGGTGTCCGCTTTTCCATAGCGAAGGGGTGATCCATCCCTTCCGATCACGCATCCGCCCGCTGCCGTCAATACCGCCTGGCCGGCCGCAGTATCCCATTCCATCGTCGGCGCAAGCCGGGGATAAATGTCACCGTCGCCTTGGGCAATCAGGCAAAATTTTAGCGACGAGCCCGCCGGCTTCCAGGTGGCGACCCGCAGCCGCCGCAGCAACGCCTCGGATTCCGCATCAAGATGCGACCGGCTGGCCATCGCACGCAATCCTTCTGCGGGATAGGACTGCGTCGCAAGCTTTTGCATCATGGTTAATTGCGGCAGCGTCTCGCCGGGGCGAACCTCCGCCCGATAGGCGGCAGCGCCTGCGATATAGAGCAGATTGAGCGCCGGCGCATAGACGCAGCCGACAACCGGCTTTCCATCTTCAACAAGAGCGATGTTGACGGTGAATTCGCCGTTGCGGCTGATGAACTCGCGCGTGCCGTCGAGCGGATCGACCAGGATGAAGCGATTGGGGGCGGGTCCCTTCGCCGAAGCATCGAAGGATTCCTCGGCGATGACCGTAATATCCGGCAGCACATCCGCCAGCCGCGCCCGGATCACGCGCTCGGCGGCGATGTCCGCTTCGGTCACGGGCGAGCCGTCCGCCTTGGTCTCGACGCGCGGAGCCGAGGCATAGATCGACATGATGATCCTGCCCGCTTCCGAAGCGACATTGCCGAAATGCGAGGCGAGGCCGTTCTTGGAATTTGCATCCAACGGAGCCGAGCGCCCGCGGGCGCGTTGGGAAATCATCAGACGTCCTTTATCCTGGCGGTCCCGGCATGACTCGAACATGCGACCTTCGGTTTAGGAA
>JGI1356J14229_10003254_pt1 | contig 12449 bp, 12 predicted proteins | sample Subgrocontami58m_FD_14229 | JGI IMG/M metagenome (IMG submission 14229) | reverse complement strand
TTAAGAAATGTCATTTAATTATTTTATAATAATTCATGTGAAGTTATGCAAAGTGATAATTCCCAGTCGTTCTGAGTCCGGCACAGCGGGACGAAGAATCTAAAAATTTGATTTTAGATGATTTTGAAATTCTTCACTTCACTTCGTTCCGTTCAGAATGACATTTGTTTAATAAATTTTTTGAATTTGTGCACCGCCGAAATAGTGTGTTAGTATCTCATCAAAACCATAACCAAGTTCACCCATAACCGCTGCACCGATCTGGCAGAGTCCAACACCATGTCCCCATCCGGCGCCGTGTAAAATAAATTTTTTAGGAACACCTTTTACAATATTTTCTTTACTAACAACAAATGCAGAACTGTATAAATGTGTTTTTGAAAGAGTCTTTCTTATCTCAAGTTCTTTCCCGATCGTAATTGTTTTTTTAGAGCCAATGATTTTTAATTTGATAATACGCGTTGATGAGCCGCGTTCGACTGGAATTAGATCAATTATATCACCAAAATCAATTCCGCTTTTTGCTTTGATTAGTTCCGCTATCTCATCTTGTGTGTATTCGACTTTCCACCTGAAGAAATCATTCGTGGAATGATCGAAGTTGACCAGTATTGTTGATAGAATTCTTTCATCGGTTGTATTGCAGAAAGCTGGAGGTGAAGAATTTATCCAATGATCGGCAAATCTTTCTTTATTGATATCAACTCGGTCATCATTAAATCTAAATTTATAATCTAAGATAGGACTTAGGTATGGATGGGCAATATTTTCCCAGACATTTTCAAAAACTTCAGTAATGCCGCCGCAGCATTTTGAGTAACGTGTATCGCAGATCGTATCTTTATATTTTAGCACTAGTCCGCGCGTTGAAGCAATTGCGTTCACGGCATTATCATTAATAATTTTTGTTACACCTTGATAACGCTGGCAATGATCATCAGCGCAAAAATCGTAATCAGTGTGGTCTTCTCTGTCATACCAGCGGATAATTTCTTCGTCGCTGATTAGTTCATTTACTGCTTGCTTGCTCTTTTTTTCCAACTGGGCAAGCAGCCATCCTCTCGAAACCACTGAATGTGCTTTTAATAGTTCGATTGAGCTGTTAGCGCTCATTTCCGATGAGATAACACTTGTAAGATATTCTTCAAGCGGAAGAATATTGATAGCGGTAATTTGATCTTTCTCTTTAATAAATTTTAATCTTCCGCGAAATCTTTGATTCTCCTTGCTCTGCCAGTGAAAACCTATTCCGATTACTACATCTCTAAGAAGAAATGATTCTGTCTCAAGATCATTGGGATTAAAAAGTAATTCATCGGCAGAAAAAATTTCTTTTTTCTCCTGACTGATTGAAATCATATCACTGATCAATTTAGCTTTGAATCTGCCGCTGAACTTTTTATCCGATCCTTTCAAAGTAAATTCGCCGTAGAGATCAAAACGGATTTCTTTTTCGGTTAGTATACCTATGCTTACTAAAGGTTCATTCATTAAAGTTGTTCTAATAAATTTGGTTGCAATATAGCAATGGATGATTTAAGAAGGTAGGGCAATGGGAAGAGCTTTCAGCATTCAGCGGTCAGCTATCAGCCGTCAGCTTAATTGATAACTTATTGTGAATGTATTAATGAATTGAAAAGCAGGGTTACTGAGAACCAACAACTATTCTTGCTCTAAAAAAGATTTGTTATCTTTATTAAGTAAATTAATAAAGAGAAGATTTACCATTATGGATTACAGAGTTTTACTTTTTTATAAATATGTAAATTTTCCGGAACCGCTAAAATTTCAGCAAGATCATCTCCGCTTTTGTGAAAAGAATGATATAATGGGAAGAGTGTGGATCTCTACCGAAGGAATTAATTCAACAGTTTCCGGCACGATTGATAATATCAAGAAGTATAAGTCGGAAATAAAAAAATATCCCGAGTTTGCGGACATTTGGTTCAAGGAAGATGAACACAATGAACATGCGTTTAAGAAAATTCATGTAAGAGTTAAACAAGAAATTGTTAATGCAAGTTTTGGTGAGGTTGATCTTTCCAAAACAGCCAAACGTTTGAAACCGGAAGAGCTGAATAGTTTTTATGAGAGCGGAAAAGATTTTATAATTGTTGATGCCCGCAACGATTACGAAAGTGTGATCGGAAAATTTAAGAATGCAATAACACCGAAAATAGATACCTTCCGCGATTGGCCCGCAGTTGTTGAAGAATTAGAACAGTTCAAAAATAAAACCGTAGTTACTTATTGTACCGGCGGAATCCGTTGCGAGAAAGCTTCCGCACTTTTAGTTGAGAAGGGATTTAAAGATGTTTATCAAATGGATGGAGGAATTTGGAATTACATTACGCAGCATCCAGATAAATATTGGGAGGGAAGTGTTTTTGTTTTTGATGAGCGCAGAATTGTAACTCCCAACACGAAAGAAGAAATAAAACATATCGGCAAATGTTATTACTGCGGAGAATCCACCTCATATTACATCAACTGCCACAACCAGGATTGCGATTTGATGCTCTTAACTTGCGATAAGTGTAAAATTGAAAATGATTACTGCTGTTCTGATGAATGTCGTGAGACGCCGAACAGGAGGACAAGATATCATGGGTAAGAATTAGAAAAATTGAGTTTGTATTACTTTGTAAAAAGTAAATTTAATTCGTTAGGTATTGAAGTAAATTTAATTTTTATATCTTTTTGTATTTCCTCGGGTGGATTATTATAAATGTGTTCTTTTAATATTTTTCCTTTCGAATCAATTACCACATAACCAGCAAAAGAATTTTTTTCATGCTGTACAAGAACAATTTTTTGAATTACTCTATTATTTCTAGAATGAATGTCTATGAAAAACTTACCAGATTTGTAAAAGTGTTGTTCAGGAGACATTCTAAATTCACCAGGTGGAATTTCATTCGTATTATATTCAAAAATTCTTGCATTTAAATAATCATCAATTTTAATAGCCATTTTATCTTCATTGCTTATTCGGTATGTCGCAGATAATATTTTTTCATAATCAAATGCTTGTATTTGTACATTATAAAGTGGTAAATCAAAAACATTTTCAACACTAAATAGAAAAACATCATCACTATTATTACCCATAACCTTTTTTATCTCAACATAAGGATATCCTTCCCCACCAGACATATATTTTTCAATATATTCAGACTTTTCAATGAGCTTATTGTTAAGTGATACTATATTATTATGTTGTTCTTGTATTTTATTATCTCTCTCTTCTAGTATTCCACTTAATTTTTCTCTTTCTTTTTTTAACTCAGCAATTTGTTTCTTAAGATCAATATTTTCACTCTTAGTTGTATTTATTATTTCTAATTTATCAGCTCGAGAACTTTGAAATTGTCCTAAAGCATAAATGATTGCACCAATCCCTCCTAAAAACATAAATAATAATCCCACTATAGAAAGTATATTCATTTTGTTAATCATCTATTCGAATCTAATTAGAAATTTTTCAGATTTATAATTTACTGAACCTTAAATACGTTGTTTATTTACAATTCAAATATCAAAAGAAAGTTAGAAAAGTGATTTTGCTTTGTCAATAAATATGTTCTATTAAAAAGCTGATAGCGGTCAGCTTAAAAAGTAGGAAACGCAAAGTTTGCGTTCTTACCCGATAACTCAATAATTCTCTTTCAATAAAGGAGTGTCGTAATGTTGTTTGTTAGCTGGCGTTTTGAGCATTACGTAATAATTGCATTGTGATATCCTTGGAATCGGTTGTCCAAACATAATCAAAATGATGTTGCATTATTTCAAATGTTAGCGCGTGAGAATGATACTGAAAGATCGGGACTCTACCACCTATACATTCTCCTGGCCGTGCATAAGACAAACGTCCATAATGATACTGCTCTAGAAACAAAGTTCGTTTTGTCATAATCATAAAAGCAATAGGTGAAAAATCATACTGATGAATTTCCATCTGTATTTTTTTGATAACCTCGCCGTCAATACTATCGTTCTTTATATCTATTCCCAGAAGTTTTGCTCTCTCCTTCAAAAATAGTTGAAAGCTATCGATAGACCTCTGAATGTCATATATCGTCCCCCGACCTATTTCTATTTCCGATCTCTTGCCTGCTGCTTGGGAATCCGGGTTTAGCACAAGAATCTTGATGAGAATATTTGGGTCAAACATTTTCTCATCGATTGGTTTCGGAAGAGGCTGATGGTGAAATACCTCTGGAAATGCTATTCCTAGCAAACAAATTTCACTTGTTTGGGTGAACTCAGATTCTATAGCTTTTTGAAAAGATTCCCTATCGTCTACTCGTGATTGAAAAATATGGATTATTCCACTATCTAGAGCTCCTCTTACTATTCCCATGTGCTGGGACAGTGTCTTGAATTGGAAGAATTCTGAAACAGGGGCTGTAAGAGCAACAGCTATGAATGCTATACCAACGACATGGAAGAAAGTTCTCCAAAAATGGGGAAGTGTATTTTCAAATAGCAGACTCGGTAGTAGTAAGAGTACACCTAAGACAAAGATTATCAAAAATGGACGACTAGAATAGATGTTAATAAATTGGTGTCTCATTTCTTCACTCCTGTTTTAGCTCAAAATACCAGCTAACTAGTGTAACTACGCAATACTTCGTTTACCCGCCTGCCAAAGAACCTGTTCGGCGGGCAGGTCCTTCTAATATGGTTGGATAGACACCATAATTTTTTATTTTGTTTTTGTATTGCATAACCTATGAGAAAGTTAGAGAAGAGATTTAGCTTTGTCAATTAATTTGTTCTATAAAAAAGCTGACAGCATACAGCTATCAGCATTCAGCCGTCAGCTAAAATCATTTAATTATTTCTATTTCATAAACCAAACTTGTGTTTGGAGAAATTGCAAACCGCTTTTTCCCTTCGGTCTGTTTTGCTGCTGTTAGCTGCAGCTTGCATCCCTAGCGATTGCCAGAGATTCTCAACGGAGAGAATCAGGCTTGGCTGGGGCAAGTTCTTTGATTGACGAATTCGCAGCGGGTGTCGTTGTTGACGATGTCGGCGCTGGTTGATGATTGAGAATCACCAACACCAGAACAATCGAAGCCAACAAGTTGAGATGGACCAGTATATAGCACCTTCTGAGGTGGTGTTCGAAAATAAGGTCTTCCTGGGTTAGTACGACCGGATTATTCGACTGCAGTTGGAAGATTAACCTTCTCCATTCATTGCACTTATCCCAGATGTGCTCCTCAAGGATGCTACCAGTAAGGCCCAAAAGAAGCCAGATAATTCCGAGAAATATAGACCAGAAAATCGTGAAGGTGTCCCAAACAATGCAGAACGAACTGTCTCGTGTAGCGATGAGATATGAGCCCATCAAAACAAACGGACCTACATAGAGTGTAAAATTAATCCGAGAACGGAAATCCATCATCGCTTTGGTATAGGACTGGATTTCTCGAGAGAGATGCTCGATGAGCTCCTTCTGGTGATTGAGTGGAGTTGCCTTCATGTTGATTCTCATGATGTGGATTCCTATGACGCAAGTTGCGGCTAACTAGTGTAACTACGCAATCCCCATCGCTTTTATAAGAAAGTTAGAGAAGAGATTTAGCTTTGTCAATCAATTTGTTTTATAAAAAGCTGATAGCGGTCAGCTTAAAAAGTAGGGAACGCAATCCTCCAAAGGCGGACAAGAGTTTACGTTCCCTACTCTGTTACCCACTACAAAAGTAAATTAATGGTTATACAGTCTCACTTTGCACTGTTCGTCAGCTTTCCGCTAAGCCCTTATTACCAGCATACCAGATTTTATCTTATCTAAGTGTCACTTTTAAATGAGGTATTATCGTCTGTGGCATTATAATTCCCATTGAAATACTTTTGTCCCGTGAAAAAGAGTAAACATCTCGTTGAGTTAGGCAATCAAATTCGTGAAGAACGAAAAAAGAAAGGTCTGTCGCAAGAGCAATTAGCTTTTGATGCAGATGTTGACCGTTCTTACGTTGGTGGTATTGAAAGAGGTGAAAGAAATGTAAGTTTTTTAACACTCGTAAAAATTGCTGACTGTCTTGATTGTGATGTCGCAAAATTCACAAAAAGAATTCCTAAATGACTTGGCAAAAAGACATAGAAAAATTTTGTGAGCATTATAATATTCCTGTCGAGTATTTAGCGGACACATTAAATGAACCGAAAGTAGTCCCGATGATTAGAGGTAAAGCTTTTGAATTTTCAGTTTTGAGAAAATTAAAAGAACTATTGCCAATAAGTAAATGGAATGTTCAAAAAAGTTTAGTCAATGCTCAATTGGGTTCGCACGATGAAGATGTTGCCATAATTCACAAAGAAAGAGAAACAAGATTAAGCGTGGAGTGTAAATTAGCAGGCAAGGGAAGATTTAAAAAATTACGCAATGGTGATTTTGTAATTAATGTCAAGTGCATGCGGTCACGAACATTAGGCCAGAATATTGTTAACCGGATTGCACCGCAGTTGGGGATTTCCGCAAAACTTTTAAACATTCACAATGACCAATACCGTTTCAACGATTTTGACTTTGTTGTAACATCAATAGGAAATGCTTTTTATGAAACCGATGAAGATGGTCTGTTTTATTGGTCTCCAAACGAAGACGGAACTTATTTTTTAACACGACTATTTAACACAAAAGACCAAGATACCTTGCAAAAATTGGCTTTTGAAAAAATGTATATTACCTCATCTAAAAATTTGTCAGTCGGAAGTGGATTTCATACCTGCGTAAGGCGAACTTGTCCAAAACCGAAAAAATGTGGATTTATTCCTAACTATCCACCAATTAGTTTTAATGCTGAAACATTATTGCCAACAAACGGATGGTTTCCAATTGAAGAAGCCGAAGAATTTATTTTAAGCGTACTCAGCGAAAGGAATGGATAATTGATTTATTACTTTCTCACTGTAATTAAGAATAAATAATTCCTTTCCTTTATATCTTTCGCCTTTTTTTGCAGTACCATTTTTTTGGTCGTCTGTTCTCTGAATGCAGTAGTTCCATTCTTTGTCGTGCATTTCAGTCATCCAACTATAAAGCTCCCTAATTTCTGGTGTATTGTCGTAAGTGAGAAATAATTTTAAACGGTCATTGTTTCTTTTCAAACATTTTGCAAGTCGGGAATGGTCTTGCTTGGAAAAAAAGTGTTGATAGAATTTATCCTGATCTGCATTGAAGTATGGCGGGTCTAAAAAAAGCAATGCACCGTCAGGGGCATTATCAATTACTATTTCAAAATCAAGATTTGTTATTTCAACGCCTTGTAATTTTTTACTTGTCCTGATAATATTTTGTGCCCAATTTTTTGGTTGCATTGAAAATTTGTCTCCGTAACCCCAATACATATTTTGGTTGTTCATAATGCCACTATATGAAGTGCGGTTAAGATAAAACCATCTTCCTGCTCGTTCAATATTGTTGTTCGGTTTGAATTCATTTTTGAAAAAACTATGTAATTCTTTTGTTGCTGGCAAAGGATTTCCTTCTAATACTCCTTCAATTGAACTGTCAGGAATTCGGCTTTCTTTTTCTTTTCTTTTTTTGAGAAAGTAGATTAAATCGTCTGGATTGTCTCTGATTGTCAAATAAACATTTATAAGGTCACTGTCAATGTCATTAAGTTGGTTATACTCAACTTTTGACTTTGCAAAGAAAATACTGCTTCCACCTGCGAATGGTTCAATATATGCTGTGTGTTGCGGTATATGAACAAGAATTAGTTTCCTTGCGTAAAATTTACCGCCTGCGTATCTAAAAGGACTATTTATTGTTCCATTCATAATGCAAATATAATATGAGGTATTAAAGTCCGCAAATGTTTTTTAAAAATTTTTCAACAAATTTATGAAAAGTAAGCTTTGTTATCTGGAGGACTGGAATGTGTACTGTTGCATAACTAGTGTAACTACGCAATCCACCTTCTGCGGATTTCGTTTATCCTTCTAATCTTATGAGAAAATTAGAAAAGTGATTTAGCTTTGTCAATCAATTTGTTTTATAAAAAAGCTGACAGCGATCAGTTTAAAAAACAGGAAACGCAAAGGTTGTGTTCCCTTCTTCTTGTAAATAGTAAAAAATCTGAAAACAAAATCCACAGATGATTATGGACGCATAACGGTACGAGCAACCCACAGTGCCGCTACGAGCTACGAATGACAAATTCTTTCTGCGAAGTGGCTGGGTTAGTGAGCACAATTAAAGGATATAAAAAGCGAACGAGTTTAGCATCGTTGTTATGCGGCATTGCAATTTATTATTTTAATACTTCTAAAAATTCTTCAACCGTTATTCCAGCTTTTGTGATTAAGCTACGTAATGTACCTCGGGCAATTTCAGGATGATTAGGGATGGAGAGTGTGGCGATATGTCCTTTTTTAGTAAGAATAATATGACTTCCACGTTGTCGGGCGACCTCCCAACCCAGTTTCTCAAATGCATGAACTACTTCGCGAGGTCTAAGGATCGGAACAGGAGGCATTACACCTCAACTTCAATTTGACGGGTTTCGACCGTAACAGGTAACCCTTTTTCAGCCCTTACCTCGAGGCATTCTTTGATTGCCTCTTGAATGTTCCGTTCAGCTTCCTTTTCCGTCTTTCCCTGACTTACACATCCTGGGATGGCAGGACACTCTGCAATATACACCCCATCTTCATCCTTAAATACGTTGATTAAAAACTTCATTATTATGCCTTTCTGAAAGAGTTATTTATAGAAATATATATTTATATGAACTAGATCGCAATGCTGCACAACGTTTCTCGGCTTGGCTGTAAAAAGCTGACAGCGGTTAGACATCCTTAAAAGTAGGGAACGCAATCCACCAATTGCGGACAAGAGTTTGCGTTCCCTACAGCGCATCATTTCATTATTTCTATTTCATAAATCAAACTTGTATTCGGAGAAATTGCAAACCGTTTTTTCCATTCGATCTGTTTTCCGTACACAACATTGTTTCCATAAGCCAATTTTGATTGTGCGATCGCAGTTCGTTGTTCACCGGGTTTCATATCTGCAATTGATTCATCAAGCGCGGGATTAATTTTTGTTTTGCCAACTGTAAATTCAAACACTTCAGGTTTATCTAATGAATTTGGTCTTCCTTCAACACTTGTGCTTACGAATTTATTTCCATCTAATAAGAAACTTCCTTTGTACTGAACTTTTACAACAGCGCCTTCGGAAGGTTTATCACCGGTTCCTTCTTTCAAAATAAAAAATTTTAATCCGCTTGCTGTTTCTTGTGCTTTAGGAAATTTCTTCTTAATCAGTTCCGCTTCTTTCTTTAATCTCTTTTCTTCTTCAGTTTTTATTTTTGCATTAGCTTCTTCAACCATCTTATTGAATGATTCAGTAGTAACCTTAAAATCAATTGCCTTCTGTCCGATACGCGAGATCACTACAGTTTTTATTGTATCTCCTTGAACAATTTTTTCTACAACATCTATTCCGTCTGTAACCGAGCCGAACAAAGTATAATTGCCGTTGAGATAAGAACGGTCGCCAAGCGTAATGTAGAATTGACTACCGTTAGTGTTGGCGCCCGCATTTGCCATTCCAAGCATTCCGGCTTTGTTGTGACTTAGTCCTTTATAAATCTCATTCGGAAATTCATAACCCGGACCTTCTAATGTATCTTTACTAACCGGCATCCCGGCTTGAATTACATGTCCCGGAACAACTCGATGCCATAAACTTCCATTGAAATACGGTTTAGCTTCCGGCAGCGCATCGTTCTTAATTGTTCCTTCTGCAAGTCCTACAAAATTTGCAACAGTCATTGGAACATGTTCAAAATCTAAACTGAGTGTGATCTTTCCTTTGTTTGTATTTAAGTCTGCATAAATTCCATCCGGAACAAATTTATTTATCTCAATAATTTTTTTAACAACGGGATTCTGCTGAGAAAAGATAAATGAGGAAATGAGAAAAAGAAACAGAATAAAGATTTTACGATTCATAATCCTCTCTTCATTTTATTATTGACCGTATTAAATTAAATAAAAGATATTAACACAAAAAGAAAGTATTTTATACTAAATGTTAAAAATCCTTAAGAAGAACTTTTTGATTCAGCAGTTTATTTATATTTTAAAATTACTATCAATAATAAATTGGAACAAAATGAAAACAGTTAAATTTATTTTGGTAATAACTCTTCTTATTTCTTTTATACAAGGATCTACATTACAAGCTCAATGTTCCGATGCCGGAGTTTGTGTGGTCGGCTCAGATCATAGTTCCGGATTCCGGAGTAAATCTCCGCGTAATAACATTAATTTTGATTACTCATTAGCGCTAAGCGGCAATCCGGATAAAATAACATACAACCTTTTTAGATTTAGCAGTGAGATATATCTCGATAATGAATATTCTGTTTTTATTTCTGTACCATTACAGTTTGAAACTTCCAAAGTTTATAATGCAAACAACGGCGGATTGGGGGATGTACTATTAATGTTGAATAAATCTTTCGCAATGCAGAGCAATAATTTTTTTAATTTGCAGATAGGAGCTAAACTTCCAACATCATCAATCGCCAAAAGAAATTTTCTCTATTTCAACGGCTATGGAACGCTTGATATTATTGCCGGTGCAAGCTGTACATTTTCGAATTTTAATTTTGGTCTGTTCGCACAATTGCCGGTAACCACTTTCAAAGAGGACTTATATAATTTTGAAAGAGGTGCCGATATTATGCTAAGAGGCGCTTACAAATTTTATCTCGATGATTGGGCTATAAAATTGGAATGTTTGGCAATTAAACGACTCAAAGAATCATCACTCACTGTAAAAACATTTACGCCCAATGTTACAATACCTATAACAAATAGTGATTTTTTCCAGTTAAACGGAATTGTCGGAGCTGAATATAAAATTAACCGCGATTTTTTAATTGATCTGAATGCAGCGGTTCCATTTTTGCAAAGAAAAGAAAACTCGGACGGAACCAAGAGAGCATTTACAATTCAGACAGGCATAAAGTATTCGTTCAACTGATATAATAATAGAATTGTGATATTCTTCCCCGATAATTTTTTCACTTCCATCGGGACTTGTAAAAAGTTTCTCCCGTAAAAAGCACCCCGCAAATAGCACGGGGCAAGCGGGGACAGATTTGACAGTACCAAAATAAACCATTGACAAGATAGGTATCTCATCATAAATTAAAGTTGTATTTTTTGAGGAGAATGTTATGAGACTACGAATAGTTTTCTACGCACTTCCACTCTTTCTACTGGCATCCGAGCTTTTAGCACAATGGATTTCAATTCGCACAATCCCGGTTATCGCAAGCAATCAATCCGAGTTCCAGCCATCGCTTGCGCGTGGAATGGGAAATCTTTCGATCGCTTTTGATGATCCGCTCGGCAGTCAGTTTATCAATCCTGCAAAAGCATCGCTGTTGAACGGCATAACGCTCTTCACTTCTCCATCACGGAACAGTTGGAGTAATGAAGATGGACGAGCGGTATTTGCCGGAGGCGGTTCATCATTCTATCCGGGCGCATCTATTAATTCAATTCCGTTCGGCGGGTTCTTCAAATCTGATAACTACTTTGGCGGAATCATGGTTGCATATCAGGGATACGCCGGAGAAAGATCGTTGAGTAACTTCAGTTTTATAGGACCAGCAAGTTCTTATATGGTAGATGTAAAGAGAACAGATGTTGGCAACAACACTTACTTGTACGGTTTGTTTGGCGTGTCAATCCCGAATACCCGCCTCTCCGTTGCAATAAGCGGCTCGTGGGGAAAGTTCGGCGCTTTTGATGGCGTAAACTTACTCTACCCAGGCGCATTAGATCTTAAACAAGATGGTGAAGCGTGGGAAGCAAAATTTGGAGCTTTTGGAGAATTGGCTGACGGCGACAGACTGGAATTCGTTGCCGGGCGAAGTATCTATAAGGCAACACACGAAGTGAGTTACTCAGACTTTTCCTGGTTCTGGCGAGGCCCGCTAATTACAAACTTTGTAAGAACTGAGATCAACAAAGATGAAACAAAAGAATGGCTTATGTATGCACGTTATGTGCGACCGATAAATAGTTTTTGGAAAGTTGGCGCATCATTAAGTGTGAACTGGAAAGACCATCCGAAAATTCCGAACTACAGTCTTGCTAACATTCCCCGTGACCCTGGAATTTCTGTTGCGTACAATATTGGAGTTGGAGCGAACTGGTCGAATAGTAAATCGCTGTGGGGCTTCGAATACATCTATGAACCGATCACAACTAATACCTGGGCGGAAGCCGGCGAACAAATGCTGCCGCCGCCAAATCAAAATCTTCCCCCGAACTTCAAAACAATTGAAAACTTTTTCACCTTCTACAATCATATAATACGAATCGGACATCAGTCGCAGTCCAAGTGGGAATGGTTGGATTATCGCTTTGGCGTGCAGTTTCACTTCTACAAATACAACATGAACCAG
>JGI1356J14229_10003246_pt1 | contig 12465 bp, 10 predicted proteins | sample Subgrocontami58m_FD_14229 | JGI IMG/M metagenome (IMG submission 14229) | reverse complement strand
CCTTGCGTCGTGGCTGGTGCGCCGGCCGCCGCTGCTCCAGCATCTCCAACTGGAGCTCCTGGATCTCCAGCAGCCGTTGCCATTTCTGGTCCATGAGCAGATTCATTTTTTGCGTCAGCATCCGTATCTCCAGTTCAGATTTCAGGTTGACCTTGTATTCGTTATCGGCTCGCAGACGGTCCCTCTCCACTTCCCGGTTCTGGCTCATCATGATGACCGGTCCTTGCAAAGCAGTAGCGACGTTAAGGCATAAGTTGAGGAAAATGTAGGGGTATGGGTCAAAAGGTTGTCTGCCTAGTATCTGCACCGCGTTGAAGGTAACCCACACGATGGTCACCATGATCATGAGGCCAATATACCACCAGCTACCCGTAAAGCCTGCCAGTCTGTCCGCCAGCCGTGCGGCAAACTTCCGTCGCTCGTTGTACTCCTGGTTGAGGTTTTTGGCAACTAGCTCGTGCTGGCGCAACATCTCCAGCACCTCGGACTCTAGTTCGGTCAACTCCCCGCGTTCGCGTTGAATGACCTCTTGCACATGCTCCGAGCCAAAGGCCTGCAAGTCCTGCACGCAGATGTAGCCGTCGGAGTCCCACTCCGGGTAGCGCTTCTTGATGGTCTCAACCATCCACGGCTGCACAAGGGCCGCAGGCATAATGCTGGGGGAAGACTTGCGCTTCCCGCAGACTTGGCACATCTTGGGAGGAAGTGGCCGCCGTTCAGTCGTCATGCTTTATCACGTCCATTCAGACCAGGAGACTGCCATGAGAAGGCATCTACCTAACGACTAGATAAATTACTACATTTCAAGCAAAATCTCTAGACCCCTGAGCGGTATCTTGTCGTTATGGTTTTGCTAGAATAGGGCTGGCGCTTACCCACAAGGTGCGGCATGAACAAGGAGTTGCGGCCTATGCAAGGTCCCAAAGAGCGTTCCCCCCAGGGCAACGCCGGCTCGCAAGCGATGCCCTTTGACCAGGAGTTTCAACCCCTCCCAACGCGGCAGGTCGTTTTGACCATGGTTGGGGTCATGCTGGCCATGTTCCTCGGCTCCCTTGACCAGACCGTCGTCGGCACGGCAATGCCACGGATCATCGCCGATCTGGGCGGCTTTGACCGCTACACGTGGGTAACTACCGCCTACCTCGTCACTTCCACGGCTGTGACGCCGGTGGTAGGCCGCCTGACCGATATGTACGGCCGCAAGTGGTTCTACATCGGCGGTATCGTTGTGTTCCTCATCGGTTCCGCGCTTTCCGGTATCAGCAGCAGCATGACGCAGCTTATTCTCTTCCGAGGCTTTCAGGGCATCGGCGCCGGCGTCATGATTGCGAACGCTTTTATCACCATCAGCGACCTCTTCCCGCCTTCCGAACGCGGCAAGTATCAGGGCTTTGTCGCCGGCGTCTTCGGCATCTCCTCCGTCATAGGCCCGGCGCTGGGCGGTTTCCTCACCGACAACCTCAGTTGGCACTGGGTGTTCTTTGTCAATTTGCCCATCGGTATTCCAGTGGTCCTTGTGTTCCTCTTTTTCTTCCCTCATCTCAAGCCTGCCATGCGTTCCCACCGCATAGACTATCTGGGTGTCATAACCCTGGTGCTTGCCGTGGTGCCCTTGCTCCTTGCCCTTTCCTGGGCTGGCTCTCAGCATCCCTGGGGATCGGCCCAGGTACTCGGTCCCATCGCATTCTCCTTGCTGATGACCGCCGCGTTCGTTTATAGAGAGCAAAAGGCTCCCGAGCCGATCATTCCACTCTCTCTGTTCAAGAACAGCATCATCAGCCTATCCATGGTGGTCGTTTTCCTGACCGGCTTTGCCATGTTTGGCGGCATCATCTTTGTACCTCTGTTCTTCCAGGGCGTCTTGGGAGCAACCGCTACCGCCAGCGGCAGCTTCATCACCCCAATGTCTCTGGGGGTCGTCTTCGGCGGCATCGTCTCCGGCCAGCTCCTGTCCCGCACGGGCGGCCACTATCGCACCCAGGGGGTCATCGGCCTGTCCATCGTTGTCGTCGCGCTGTTCATGCTCTCACGTATGACGCCGCAGACCAGGTACGGCGAGGCTGTCCTCTTTATCGTGATCATGGGCTTCGGCATCGGCACTACTTTCCCACTGTTTACTATTGCCGTGCAGAACGCAGTCTCCAGGCAGTACTTGGGCGTTGTTACTTCAACGACCCAGTTCTTCCGGTCCATCGGCGGGACCATCGGCCTAGCGATCTTTGGCTCGGTGATGACCAACCGGTTTGCCTCTGATCTCGCTTCCACCGTTCCGCAACAAGTGCAGGACGCTTTGGGGCCAGCGGGATTCAGCGGCCTGGCCCACAATCCACAGGCTCTCGTTAACCCCGCAGCTCAACAGCAGCTTGCCTCGCAGTTCGGCCAAGCGGCAGGCACAGATGGCGCCGGCCTTCTGGTCCAGCTCCTCACCGCCCTCAAGCTATCCCTATCCCACGCTATTGCCGAGGTATTCCTGCTGAGCACCGCCCTCATGGTCGCGGCACTCATTGCCACGGCTTTCATCAGGGAGATCAAGTTGCAGCAAGGGGCCAGGGCCGCCGCATCACCTCCAACAACAAAACATGAGGTCATCTCGTAGTAACAAAAGGAGCGCCGTCCCGACGTGTCCGGGCGGCGCTCCTTTTGTGCTGATGGGCGGCTGTTACGCCATGACGAAAGTAGACCCCACCTCGGTCTTCTGCACCTCTATGCGCACTGGGAAAACATCCTTGACTTCCTCCATGTGCGTGATCACCAGGATGCACTCAAAGTCATCGGCAATGGAATTGATGACATCCAGGATGCGCTCCCTGCCGGCGGCGTCTTGCGTGCCAAAGCCCTCGTCAATGAACAGCGTCGGCAGCGGCGCGCCCGCCCTGTGCGCCAGCATCTTGGACAGCCCGATGCGCAACGCCAGGTTGATGCGAAACGCCTCTCCGCCGCTGAAGGTCTCGTAGCTGCGTGTGCCCAAGGCGTCCGCCACCTTGATTTCCAGCGTTTCCACCGCGCCGCCGCGCTGCGTCTCTCGCTGCGTCTCCAACCGAAGATGCATGGTGTTGTCCGTCATGCGTCCCAACAGGGTATTGGCCTGCTCCTCCAATTGCGGAATAGCCGCCTCTATGATGAGCGCCTGCACGCCCGTGCGCCCAAAAGCCGTCGCCAGGTCGTCGTACACCTGTCGTTCCTGGGCGAGGGCGGCAAGCTGTTTCCCAGCCTCCGCTTTTCTCAGCTCCAGTGCTTCGTATTCTCGCAGACGCTCCTCCAGATAGCCTTTACGTGCGACCAATTGCCCTTGCCTGGCTTGCGTCTGGGCCAAGCGCGCCTCCGCCTCTCGTAGACGGCCCTCCACGGTAGGCAAGTCAGCCGTCTCCAAACGCAGAGTCTGACGGCGCGCCTCGCTCTTTGAAGCCTCCTCTTTCCGCCGCACGATCATCCCCTCCACCCGCGCCAACGCCTCCCGTTCCTCAGGCAACCCTCCCTTCGCGTCCTGCAACAGGCGATGGTCCTGCTCCGCGACGGACAGGCCTTTCAGCACATCCCGCATCTGCTTGTGGCCGGCGGGATCATAGGCCAGCGTCCCCAGCTCGTTTTCCACGAGCGCCAACTCAGCCGGCGCTTTCCTTGCCTCTTCTGCCTGCTGGCCAAGCGATCCAACACGGGCAAGCAGCGTCCTGCGGCGTTCCGCCACATCCCGTTCTTCCCGCCGCGACCATTCCTCTAGCTCCTTGCAGCGGGGTTCCACAACACGAAGGCGCGCCTGGTTCTGTCGGTGCAAATCCGCCATCGTCCGCCCCTGCCCAGCGTACTCCTGCTCAATGTGCTTCCGTCCATCCGTCCCCAACTCCGTGCCGCACAGCGGGCAACGGGCATCGCCCAGGGCCAGCATGTCCACCTTCTTGCGCAGCTCCTGCATCTCGCCTCGCAACCGGTCGTTCTCAGCGGCCAGCGATCCTCGCTCTACCTCCAACCTCTGCAACTCCTGGCGACGCTCCTCCACAACCACCTCTCGTTGGGCCAGCCCTGCCTGCTCACTTTGCGCCGATGCCAGGTCTTTTTCCAGCCGGGGTAGGTCTTGAGCGCGCTGGTGGACGGCCCACAAGCGCTCTTGCAGGCGGCCATACGGCTCCATGAGCCGGTTCATGGCTTCATCTCGCTGGCGCAATTCCAGCAACCTGCCGTAAGAGAGATTAATTGCCTGCTCTCTTCCCGTGAGGGCCTCCCACGCCTGGACGCGCCGACGGTGCTGCAACGCTTGACCTTCAAGCTGTCGCAGTTCCTCCTGAGTGCCCTGCGCCTGCCGTTCCATGTCTTCCAGTTCCCGCTTACGCTCCCGCAGCGAGGCAGCCTCGTCTCGTAACGTTGCTTGCTCCGCCTGGCCTGACGCCAGCTCCTTGCCCGTGGCGGCCATCGCTTCTTCCACAACCGGCAGCTCCGCATGGTGCTCCGGACGTTGGGCAAGCTGTTGGTCCCAAGCCTGCGCCTGCCCTGCCAGCAGTTGTATGGCCGAGGCCCGCTCCCTTGATTTCCCCTTCGCTAAGTCCTGCAAACGGTCGTATCGCTCCAGGTCAAGCACCTTGGCCAGCACGCGCTGGCGCTCTGCGGGGCGCTTGGTAGTGAACTCATCGGCGCGTCCCTGTACCAAAAAGGCGCTGTTCACGAAGGTGGCGTAGTCCATGCCCACCAACTTGTTGATGGCCGCCTGAGTTTCTCTCACCACGCTGCCGCTGATGCTGCGAAACTCCTGGTTGCCCGGTTGCCCGGTTGTCGCCACCTGCAACTGGAGGTCCGTGCCGCCTGCGCGCCCGCCGCGTCCCTTACTGTAACGCCGCTGCACCCGGTAGCGCTGTCCGGCCCCCTCTCCTTCCTTACGTCCCCCGGCGATGAACTCCAACTCAACCCTCATCTCCATCTGGCCAATGTGTATAAGCTCCTCCTGGGGGCGGTGCACCTCTTCTCCCCACAAGGCCCAGGTCATGGCGTCCAGCAACGAGGACTTGCCGTTGCCGTTGCCGCCGCACAGGCACGCGATGTGTACGCCCTCCAGGTGGAGCGTAGGCGCGCCCGTCCGGTAGCACTTGAAGTTCTCAACGGTCATGCTCAGTGGGATCATAGCGAGCCTATTGTACCAGCTATGGGCGTACCGGCGAGAAAAGAGAAAAGGCCCGCTTTAGACGGGCCTTCAAGTTTCGTGTCTTGCTCTCAAGTCCGGGTGTGTGTGAATAGGGTCGCCTAATACTTGGACACGTTGATCTCCACCATTTTGCCGGTGACAAGAAAGATCACCCGCTCGGCGATGTTGGTGGCGCGGTCTGCCAAACGCTCTAGATCGTGGGCCACCCAGAGCAGATAGGTTGCCCGTTGCACTGTCCTGGGGTCCTGGAGCATGAAGAACAGCAGTTCCCGGTACACCTGGTCGTACAGGTCATCCACTTCATCGTCGTCATAGCACACCTTTTCGGCGGCTACCGCATCTCGCTTCACCAGCGCATCCAGGCTCCGCCGCAGCATGTCGGTAGCTTTCTCCGTCATGCGCGGGATGTCTATTAACGGCTTCAGGGGAGGCTCGTTGCCCATCATGATGCTGATCTTGGCAATGCCCTCCGCGTAGTCCCCCATGCGCTCCAACTCCACCGAGATGTGCAGCACAGAGATAATGACACGCAGGTCCCGGGCCAGCGGCTGCTGTGTGGCGATAAGCTCCACGCATTGCTCTTCCAACTGGTAGCGTTTGCGGTCAATCAGGTCGTCTTCTGCAACCACCAGATGGGACATCTCCAAGTCCCGCTCTTTGAGCGCGGTGATGGCCTTTGCCACCGCCTTTTCCACCATGCTCCCCAGCTCCAATAGGTTGTCCTGTAGCTGGCGGAGCTCGCGGTCAAAGTCGGTTCTTGACCCGTGGGCAGGTCTGGGCATTCCAGGAGTAGTCATGTACGTGTCCCTATCTAACCGAAACGTCCCGTGATGTAGGCTTCAGTACGCTCATCCTTGGGGTTCGTAAACACTTGATGAGTGAGCCCATACTCCACCAATTCCCCGGCGCGTTGTGCGTTTCCCATCATAAAGGCTGTCCGGTGGGACACTCGGGCCGCCTGCTGCATGTTATGCGTCACAATCACAATGGTCAGCTCTTGGGACAACTCTCGCATGAGGTCTTCAATAGCAAAAGTGGCAATGGGGTCAAGGGCCGAGCACGGCTCGTCCATCAGCAGCACCTCCGGCTCCACCGCCAGCGCCCGGGCGATGCACAGCCGCTGTTGTTGGCCGCCAGAGAGAGCGGTCCCCGGCTGGTGCAGCTTCTCCTTCACCTCATCCCACAGCGCCGCTTTCCTTAGCGCTTGCTCGGCCTTGTCCTGCAAGTCTAGCTTATTCTTGAAAAACCGGTTGAGCCTCCATCCCGCTACGACGTTCTCCAACACCGACATGGTAGGAAAAGGATTCGGTTTTTGAAACACCATGCCCACGCGCCGGCGCACAAGCACCGGGTCCGCGCTCTTCGCCAGTATATCTTCGCCATCCAGCAGGATGCGCCCTGTCACTCGCCCTCCCGTCACCTCCTCGTGCATGCGGTTGATACACCGCAGCAACGTAGACTTGCCGGCGCCGGAAGGCCCTATGATGGCAGTCACCTGCTTGCCGTGTATGTTGAGGCTGATGCCGTTGATGGCTTGGAACTTGTCAAAGTACGCGTGGATGTTGTCCAGGACAAGGCGCTCCTGTAGGGCTTCGGGAGCAATACCCGGTCCCGTGGCCTTTGGCTCTACTTTGATGCCTAGCTGTTCCGACAGAGTCATGACCTAATCCTCGTATTTACCCCGCAGGAGCAAGCGCGTAAATAAGCTCGCCAGCAGCACCACCACGACCAGTACAAACGATGCAGCCCATGCTTGCCGGTGCCAGTCATCATAGGGGCCCGTCGCATAGCGATAGATAACTAGCGGCACCGTGGCCATGGGCTTGAAGATGTTCCAGTTCCAGAAGGCGTTTCCGAACGAAGTGAAGATCATCGGCGCTGTTTCGCCCACGGCCCGCGCCGTCGCCAGCACCAGGCCGGTGGTCAACGCGCGCCGTGAAGTCGGCAGCACCACGCTTAGAATGACGCGCCATCGCGGCACGCCCAAGGCCAGCGCAGCTTCCCGCAACGAGGACGGCACCAAGCGCAATGCTTCATGGGCGCTGATAAGGATGATGGGAATCATAATAATGGCATACGCCAGCGCCCCCGCAAACGCCGAAAACCCACCTATGCTCGTCACCACCATGGTGTACACGAACAGGCCCACCACAATGGACGGCACGCCCGTCAGGACATCTGCGATGAAGCGCACCAGACGGCGCAGCTTCCGGCTGTTGAACTCATTGACGAACACCGCAGCGCCCACCCCAATAGGCACAGCGAGTAACGCCCCCATCCCAACGATGATAAGCGTGCCGACGATAGCATTGGCAATGCCTCCGCCCGTTTCGCCCACCGGTTTCGGCAGCGCCGTGAAGAACGCCCAGTTGATAGAGGTGATGCCTCTGATTACCACGTACCCCAGAATGACGGCCAGCATCGCCACCGTCACCAGCGTACACAATGCCATGCACGCGGTAGCAACGCGGTCCATCGTCTTCCGGTAGCGATAGCGAGCGTCTTGTCTCGTGAGAGAGGAGGAGGGCTGCGTTGTAATTGCCATAAGCCTAGTCCAACACCGCTACTCTGCCCTTTGAAAGCCGCCAGATCAGGAGTTGGGCAAGTATGCTGATGATGATGGTAATTCCAAACAGCACAAGCCCTACGTAGATGAGCGATGAAACGTACAGACTGGTGGCAGCCTCCGCGAACTCCGAGGCTATCTGGCTTGCCATGCTGTGTACCGGGTCAAAGAGCGATGTAAGCAGCTTGAAGGCGTTGCCTCCCACCATGGTCACCGCCATAGTTTCGCCTACGGCGCGCCCAAGCCCCAGTATGACCGCGCCGATAATGCCGGTGCGCGCGTAGGGCAGGACCACCATTCGCACAGCCTCCCATTTCGTAGCCCCCAGCGCCAGCATCCCTTCCATCTGCGAACGCGGCACCGAACGGATCATGTCCCGGGAGATTGCGGTAATGATGGGAGCAATCATGACCGCGAGCATCAACGCCGCCGCCAGCACGCCCACGCCATAGACCGCCGGCCCGGAAAAGAGCGGGATCCACCCCAGGTGCGCCTTGAGCCATATCTGTAGGGGGCGCACCACGTACACCACCAGAATAAACAGGCCCCACATGCCGAAGATGACGCTGGGAATGGCTGCCAGGGATTCCACCAGATAGGACAAGGGGGTACGTAAGAACTTAGGGGCATACAGGGCAAGGTAAATCGCCGAGCCGATACTTATGGGCACGGCGATGAGCAAAGCCAGAGCAGATTTGACCAGGGTCCCGATAATTGTAGGAAGCGTGCCGAACTGTTCTGCTACTGGGTCCCACGTCGTTCCCACCAGGAAGCCTAGGCCGAATTTCTGGATGGACTCCCAGGCCCCGTGAAAAAGCTCCATGACGAGAAGCAACGCCAGCACGACGACGCCAAGCGCCAGAAGACGGGTGACGTTATAGAAGACACGGTCGCCGGGGTTCACTGCTTCTTTGGAGCGTCGTACCCGGCCAGTGAAGCCTGAGGACGGTGTCCTTACAGTTTGGGCCTTTTCCTCCTGCTGGGTCGCCATGCTTTTCCTTCTCCGGGCCGCCTGACCGCCAAAGTGCGGGCCGCTACGTGATAGGCTTCTTTGCCTTTGGTAGCGGCCCGCCTTGGGAGTTTCGCTAAGGCAGCGCTTGAGCGCCGTTGACCTTGATGCTCTTGATTAGCAATTCAACCTTGGTTACCGCCGCACCCTTCAGCGGAGCGTAGTGCAGCGGAGTAGTGTACTGCTGCCCATCGTGGGTCATCCACCAGGCCAGCCTTGCCACGGCGTCCGCCTTGGCCGGGTCGGCTTGGTTCTCGTAGACCAGCAGCCACGTGAAACCGGTTATCGGATACGCCTTTGGATTGTCGCTATCCGTAACGACTACTTGCATGTTGTCCGGCAGGCTGGGCACGTCCGCAGCCACCGATGCGCCGTCCAGACTGGGCTCCAGATACACCCCGGCCTTATTCTTCATTTGGGCCCACACCATGTTGTTTTGCAGGGCGTAAGCAAGCTCCACGTAGCCAATGGCTCCGGGGATCTGCTTCACCTGGTTCGCCACACCCTCGTTGCCCTGGCCTCCTATATCTCCGGGCCAGTTCACGGAGGTGGCAAAGCCGACCTTGCTGCTCCACTCCGCTCACCTTGCTCAGATAGTTGGTGAAGATGAACGTGGTGCCTGACCCGTCGGACCGGTGTACCACGGCGATATCTGTGTTGGGTAGCGCCAGTCCCGGGTTGAGGGCCGTGATGCGAGCGTCGTTCCACTTGGCAATCTTCTTCAGGTAGATGTCCGCCAGAACGTCTGACGTCAGCTTCAACTGACCCCGTTGAATGCCGGGCAGATTGAAAATGATGGCCTCAGCGCCGGCGACCGTCGGGATGTGCAGCACGGCGCCACCCTTGGCCTGTTGCTTCTGAGCATCCGACATGACGGCGTCCGACCCGGCAAAATCCACTGTCTGCGCCTGGAGCGCTGCGATGCCGCCGCCAGATCCAATGGACTGATAGTTCACCTGCACGCCGCACAACTTGTTGTACTGGTCAAAGACCTTGGAGTACAGCGGATAGGGGAAGGTTGCGCCCGCCGCCGTCAGAGACTTGATGCCCTTCGTGGGACAGGGGTTGAAGGCCACGGCTGCCGAGGCCGGAGTAGCCGTGGGTAGGGGTGTAGAAGTTGGCGTTGTGACTGAAGGGGTGGTCGTTGGCGTTGCCGTGGGTGGTACGGGAATTGCAGCCGGTGTTGGACTGCTACAGGCCGCCATAAGCCCCGCAGCCAGAGCGCCTCCTAGAGCAAGAACCACCCGGTTGGTCCACTTAGATTTGATAAGATGCACGCTACCTTTCCTTTCGGCCTACCTTCACGGTAGGCATGTTCTATTAACCGTTCTTTAGCGGATTGTTAATGGACTGTTAACCTTCCCTGTGTGGGTAGATGCCTACCATATAGCCGTAGCGCTGTAGGTCCGTCAGCCCGCATTGCGGACAGGCCCAGAAGCGGATGCCTTGTACAATCGTTGGGCCTTCATCCATAGTGCCCTTCTCCCAATCCTCTGGAGCAAGGCGCGTTTCCTTGGCTAGCTCCATACGCGCTTGGCACGCCGGACACAAACCGGCGATGGGCGCCGACGGGACGAGCATTCGCAGCACGCGCACCCACAGTTGGCTCATGCGCTGCCGCCACGATGCCTTGCGTCGCCCCCCCGTCGTGGCTTGCAGCAATATTTCCGGTTGCAGCCGGTCTTCCTGTTCCACCGCCATGCTGTCCTCCTTTGCTTGGGTTGCTCTGTTCTTTCTTTACACTTCTCATGCTAGCAAGCAAAGGTGAACGGAAAGTTATGGTGACGTTAACGCTCGTGGGCAGTTTTTGCCACTTATGCGTGGATTGAGGTCATCCCATCCTCCCAAACAATAGGAAAGCCCCAAACAGGCCAACCTTCGGTTAGCCTGTTTGGGGCTTTTACGTCTCTAGATTCAGGCCGTTCGCGCTGACGAAGATGGACTTCTACCGCGCAATCGGCAAGGTAACACTGAACGTGCTGCCCTTGCCCTCCCTGCTTTCTACGGATACTGTGCCGCCGTGGGCATGGACGATGTGTTTCACAATCGCCAGTCCCAACCCGGACCCGCGGTCGCGTGGCCCGCGTTCCACCTTGTAGAACCGCTCAAAGATATGGGGCAGGTGCTCCGGGGCTATGCCTATGCCCGTGTCCCGCACGTCAACTCTCACGCCTTCCAAGACCCGCCCGCCTGTCATCGTCACCTTGCCCTGTGGCTGCGTAAACTTGATCCCGTTGTCCAGCAAATTCAGCAGCACCTGGCGAAGACGGTCGCTGTCCACTGTGACCAGGGGAAGATCGTTGAGCGCTTCCGCCGTCAGCATGACGCCTTTGTCTTCCGCCTTCATGCGCAGCGCTGCGACTGATTCTTCCACAAGCGCCGCGATATTCGTCGGCTCTAAACGTAGAATGGTCTGGCCGCTCTCCAGACGAGCCAACTCCAGCAGGTCGTTCACGAGGCTGGTCATCCAGTCCACCTCCCTGTGGATACGCCGTAGGAAGTCCTTGGCGGCTTCCTCGTCGTGCAGTGCGTCGTCTTCCAGCGTTTCCACCATTGCCCGCACGGAGGCTAGCGGCGTGCGGAGTTCGTGGGAAACGTTGCTCACGAACTCTCGTCGCGTCGTTTCCACCTGGCGAAGATTGGTGAGATCGTGCAGCAGGAGCAACACGCGATTGCCCCCGTCTTCCACCGGGGAAGCGATGGCGCTCAAAAAACGGCGAGGACGCAGCAATTCCACCTCTGTGCGTTGAAGCATTCGTTGCTGCCGGCATGACGTTACCAGTTGCCGCAGCTCGTGGTCGCGGACCACCGCCATAAACGTTTCGCCCGTTCCCTGATCGCCCGTGAGAGCCAAGAAGCGCAAGGCAGACTGGTTCATCAGTTCCACCCTGCCCTCTTCATCAATAACAATCACGCCGTCGGCCATAGTCTCAAGCACTCCCGAAAGCTTGCCGTGCGCCTCGGACAGGTTGCGCACCATGTCACGCAGGGCAGTCGCCATAGAGTTGAACGCCCCTGCAAGCTCCTGCGTCTCGTCCATAGCCGTCGCCTGTACGCGGTGTTCCAGCTCTCCTTTGGCCAGATAGCGCGCCCCTTCCGTCACGGAACGGACGGAGCGAGACGTGCGGTGCGCCAGATAGAAGCCAAGCACGACGGAAAGCAGCGCAACCGTCAAACCCGACACGCCAACCGTGGCGATGATCCGGTTGACGCTGGCATGTATCCTGGCAGTGGGAACAGCAACGCGAGCGACGCCCACAAGCCTGTCCCCTTGCTTGACGGGCACGGCTACGTACAACATTTCTTGCTGCACGGTGGTGCTCAGGCGCGAGGCTACGCCCTCGCCTGTTCCCAGGGCCTGCACGAACTCGGGACGGTTGCTATGGTTTTCCATAGCGGACGGATGCTCCCAGTTGTCAGCTACCACAGCGCCCTCAGGAGTGATGAGGGTCACGCGAATATCAGCCAGACTGCCAAGCCGTTGGACCAGGGACGTCAGCTCAGCGGGATCGGTGGCGGACGATGCTAGCCCGGGAGACGCAGCGTCGGCAATGAGTAACGCCTCGCTCCGCAGCCGCTCTTGCAGGTCTTCCAGAAAGGTGTGGCGCACGTAAGTAATAAGGTACCCGCTGACGATGCCAAGAGACACAAGGATCAGTACCGTGTAAGCGATAGCGATGCGCCACCGGAGTGTTTGGTAAAATCTCATCCCGTTTACCTGGTAAGCTACTTGTCAGTATAAGGGGCCGGAGTCTTTGAAGT
>JGI1356J14229_10003245_pt1 | contig 12467 bp, 9 predicted proteins | sample Subgrocontami58m_FD_14229 | JGI IMG/M metagenome (IMG submission 14229) | reverse complement strand
GACCGTATGGTGTGGGACCTGGCGCTGACGAAGGATCAGGCGATGGTGAACGGCGTCGATGTCATGCGGATGTTCGATCAGCCCGCGCCGCCGCCGTCACCTCCGGCGCGCAAACGCCCTGACGGTCGGCCCGACAAGCGGTAAAGCCCGACATCGCGCTGGGTGCGGTCTTCCAGCTCCAAGGTCGTGGGCACGCGATAGTCGGCGAAGCGGCGCAGGCCCTGTTTCGGCAAATAGGATCGCCCGGGATCGGCGATCCACACCTCGGCGATGTCCGCCAGGCCGGTGAGCCAGGGCAGGATATGGCCGGTCATCGGCGCCTCGTAGCAGACATCGCCGCACAGGATCAGGTCCCAGCGGCAGGCGGCGCCGACCACATCGGCGGCGATCGCGGTGACGGCGACGCGGTTGGCGCGTGCGTTCAGGGTGATCGCCTCGACCGCCAAGGTGTCGATCTCCGCGGCCTCCACCAGCGCCGCTCCGGCCATCGCACAGGCGATCGCGGCGATCCCGCCGCCGGCGGCGAAATCCAGCACGCGCCGTCCGGCGACCTTTTCGGGGTGATCCAGGATGTGGCGAGCCAGCGCCTGTCCGCCCGGCCAGGCGAAGGCCCAGAAAGGCGGCTCCAACCCGCGCTCGGATAACCAGGCTTCGGTCGCATGCCAGATTGGCGTGATTTCGGTGGCCAGGTGCAGCACGATCTCCGGCACCAGCGCCGCTCGGCCCGGCACGGTGTTGGCACGCAGGAATGCGCCGGCATCCAGCCGCGGGCGAGAGATCGTCGGAGCAGCAGGCGGGCTGCCAGAGGCGGATGTGTCAGGGAGGGACGTGCCCGAGCGGGGGGTGCCAGCGGGTGGGGCGCCGGCATTCGGGTCGGTCACAGTCGGCCGACCAGGATCGCCAGCGCGATGGCCAGCCCGACATCGCGATTGGCCCGGAACAGAAGCAGGCACCGGGCCGGATCGTGAATATCCAGCATCACGATCTGGCGGGCCAGCAGGTATCCGGGCAACAGCAGCGCCGGATAAAACCAATGGCCGAGTCCGGCGAGCCAACCTGCCGAGGTCAGGGCCAACATGGCGGCGGCATAGCAGGCCGCCAGGAACGGACGGGTCTGTTCTCCGAACAGGCGCGCGGTGGATCGGACCCCGACCAGGGCGTCATCGTCGCGGTCCTGATGCGCGTAGATCGTGTCGAAGCCCAGGTCCCACAGGATCGCCGTCGCATACAGCGCGACCCAGGCGGCATCGATCCGGCCGGTTGCCGCGGCATAGCCCATTGGGGCGCCGAACCCGAAGGTGAACCCCATCATCAGTTGCGGCCACCAGGTCACGCGCTTGGCCAACGGGTAGACCGCCACCAGCAGCAGGGAACCGACCCCCAGTGCCTGCGCCAGCGGATCGAGTTGCAGCAGCACGCCCAGCCCGATCAGCAGCAGCGCCGCCAGAAAGACCAGCGCCTGACGGGGCCGGATCGCGCCCGAGGCCAACGGCCGCCCCGCCGTGCGGGCCACTTTGCGGTCGATATCCCGGTCCCACAAATCATTCACCACGCAGCCGGCGGCGCGCATGGCCAGGCTGCCGATGGCGAACAGCACGATCAGCCGGACCGTCNCCTCCNTCGAGGCGCCGGCCAGCAGGATCCCCCACAGCCCGGGGAGGAACAGCAGCCAGGTCCCGATTGGCCGATCCACCCGCGCCAGCAGCAGATAGGGCAGCCAGGCGCGCGGCAGGCGAGACACCCAGCCGGTCGCGACGATGTCGGTATGCGTGGTCATGCGTGCTACTGTCCCGCTCGCCCCACCTCGGTCAACCCGACTCGGTCAATTGGAATCGAAAGCCACCGCCAGGATGACACGACCGCCTCGCCTGTTTGTTGCCGCCGATCTGGGGGAAGGCGCCGACGTGGTCCTGTCCGCGGAGCAGGCGCACTACCTCGACAACGTTATGCGCCGGCGGGTGGGCGATGCGATGCATGTGTTCAACGGCCGCGACGGGGAATGGTTGGCCCGCGTCCATGCCATCGGGCGGCGCGCCGCCACCTTGCGGGCGGAAACCCGCCTGCGCCCGCAGGAGCCGGAGCCGGGGCCCTGGCTGCTATTTGCCCTGCTGAAGCGCGACGCCACCGATCTCGTGGTGCAGAAGGCGACCGAACTCGGCGCGTCCGCGATCATGCCGGTGATGACCGAACGCACCAATACGGCACGCGTCAACGAGGCGCGCCTGACCGCGATCGCGATCGAGGCGGCGGAACAAAGCGAGCGCCTGACCGTCCCCGTGGTCCATGCGCCACGCCGGTTGGCCGCCGTGCTGGATGATTTCCCCTCCGACCGGCGGCTTTTCGTGGCCGTGGAGCGCTCGGATGCCCCGCATCTGCGGGGTTGTTCGGCGCCCGCAGCCCTGCTGGTCGGCCCGGAAGGCGGCTTCGCACCCTCGGAGCTTGACGGGTTCGGGCAATATCCCTTTGCTGTGTGTGTGAACCTTGGACCACGCATCCTGCGGGCCGAGACCGCGTGCCTCGCCGGGCTGGCCTTGTTGCAGGCCCCGGGTTGCGGCTAGTACTCTGATCTTCAACCCGAGAGATCTGGGAAATATATGTCCAACCCCGGAGACGCCGACACGACGCCCATCACGTCGGTCCGACAACTGGCCGACCACATCGCCGTCGGATGTAAGCCCGCCGACCGCTTCCGCATCGGCACGGAACACGAGAAATTCGGCTTTCGCCTGGATGACCTGGCGACGCCACCCTATGAACCGTCGGACGGGCAGCCCGGCTGCATCCGCGACCTGCTGGCGGGCATTCAGCGCTTCGGCGGGGAGCCGATCATGGACGGGCCGAATGCGATCGGCCTGAAACAGGACGGTGCCGCGATCTCGCTCGAACCGGCCGGTCAGTTGGAACTGTCCGGTGCGCCGCTGGAAACCCTGCACGAGACGGCCGCCGAATTCGAGGCCCACTACGAACAGGTCCGTGCCGTATCCGCCGGCCTACGGCTGGGATTCGCGCCGCTGGGCTTCCATCCCGTCGCGACCCGGGCCGCCATGCCATGGATGCCGAAGGGCCGGTACGCGATCATGCGCCGCTACATGCCGCTGGTCGGCTCGATGGGGCTGGATATGATGACCCGCACCTGCACCGTGCAGGTCAACCTCGATTATGCCAGCGAGCAGGACATGATACGCAAGCTGCGCGTCTCCCTGCTGCTGCAACCGCTGGCGACCGCGCTGTTCGCCAACTCCCCGTTTACCGAGGGTAAGCCCAACGGCTTCCAGTCCTATCGGGCGCATGTGTGGACCGATACCGACAACCAGCGCTCCGGCATTCCCAAGGTGATGTTCGAGGATGGGTTCGGCTTCGAGCGCTATGCCACCTGGCTGATCGACGAAGTGCCCATGTATTTCGTGTATCGGGACGGGCGCTATATCGACGTCGCCGGAGCGTCGTTTCGCGACTACATGGAAGGCCGGATCCCGGCGCTCGCGGGCATGGTTGCCACGGTCGGCGATTTCGCAGATCACGTAACGACGGTCTTTACCGATGTCCGCATCAAGCGCTTCCTGGAAATGCGCGGCGCCGACGCCGGGCGGACGGACATGATGGTTGCTCAATCGGCGCTCTGGGTTGGCTTGCTGTACGATGACGCCGCGTTGACCGCCGCGGAGGCCCTGCTGCGAGGTACGGGCTGGGACGACGCCGTGACCTTGCGGGCCGCGGTGCCTCGTCAGGGACTGGCGGCACAATGGCGCGGCCGCGACTTGCGCGCGCTGGCGCGAGATGTCGTGACGATCGCGGAAGACGGGTTGCGCGCCCGCAACCGGCGCAACCGCGCGGGCGAAACCGAGGCGACGTATCTGACGCCGTTGCGAGATATCGCAAACGGCGCGCCAAACCAGGCCGAGCACTGGCTCGGCCGGTACAATTCGGAATGGAAGGGTGATGTCCGGTCCATTTTTTCGGAAGCATCGATTGTCTAGCGCAGATCGCCACCGGATCGTTTATGGTTCACACGCGTGAAGTCTCGCGACCAAACGATGGGCTGGCGTGGTTTCATGGTTTCGGGCAAGCTGCGGGCTCCCGCAGGGCGCATAGCCTCTGCGTGTCGGCGTGCCTGGCCTTACAACGACCCTGATGGGCATGATTGAATGATGTCAGACAGTCCCAACCGCCCCGCTGATCCCCACGCCAAATCGAGTGGCGTCGATCAGGTGGTCGTGCGGCTGCGACTGATCGGCCAGATGGAAGCCTGGACCGTCACCAGCGAAAACGTGCTGCCGGCCGGTCGCAAGACCCGCGCTCTGCTGGCCGCGATCGCATTGTCGGCGCCTCGCCCGGCGCTGCGTGGCCGCCTGGCCGAATTGCTCTGGAGCCGCCGGCCGGAGGAGCAGGCCCGGGCTTCGCTCCGCCAGGAAATCCACCGGCTGTTGGAAACATTGTCCATCGCCAAGAGCGAAATCCTGATCGTCACCCGCGACCACCTGACCCTGCGGCCCGGTGCTGTCTGGGTCGATGTCGAGGAGGTGATGCGCGCCACCACCAGCCAACCGGCCTCCCTGTCCCTGCTGGACGGCGACCTGCTGGAAGATCTGGACGGCATCGACCCTACCTTCGACGCCTGGCTGAACGCCGAACGGGAACGTCTGCGCGATCGCGCCCGCAACGTGGCCGAAGCGCTGTTGCGCGAACAGGTCGAACCGGAGGCGACCATCCCCGCCGCGCAACGCCTGTTGCAGATCGACCGGGCGCATGAGGGGGCATGGCGCGCATTGATGCGGGCACATGCCGCGCGCGGCGAACGCGGGATGGCCATCCAGGCTTATGATCGCTGCCGAGCGGTGCTGGCGGATTTGCTGGACGCGGCGCCGTCGGTGGAAACGCAGAGGCTGCTGACCGAAATCCGGGGTCCCGCGGGAAGCCGCATGCCCCTGCGGCCGCCGCAACCGGTCCCGGTGCAGGAACCGGTGTCGGTGGCGGAGGACGTGGCGGATATTCCCGAGGCGCCCGTTGCGCAGGAGGAACCTCAGTCCGCTCGGGGCGGCGCGCATGTCGGCGTGTTGCCGCTGCAACTGGTCGGCGGGACGGAGGAAGACGCCCATCTCGCCCCCGGTCTGGCCGAGGAAATCACCACGGCCTTGGCGCGATTCCGCTGGATGTTCGTGGTTTCGTCGAACTCATTGGGCCGGTTCGCGCTGGAAACCCGCGATGAGGCCGCGATCCGCCGCACGTTCGGCATCGACTTCCTGCTGGATGGCACCATCCAGCGTGTCCGCAATCGGTTGCGCATCACGGTTCGGCTGCTGGATTTGCGTGCGGGCAACCAGGTGGTCTGGGCGCGCCGCTTCGACCGGCAGACCAACGATCTGCTGTCGTTGCAGGACGAAATCGCCGCCGAGGTCGTCGCCCAGATCGACCCGGAAATCCTGCTGATCGAGGCTCGCCGGATTGCCGCTCGTCCGCCCGTTGACGCATCCGCCTACGACCTGATGCTGCGCGCCATCTCCCTGATCGGGCGGATGGACCGGGAACCGTTCATGAAGGCCGGCAAATATCTGTCCAGCGCCATCGAGTTGGAACCGGACTACGCCGCGGCCTATGCCTGGTATGCGTATTGGCACGTGTTCGTGGTCGGACAGGACTGGGCCGAGGACCCCAAGGGCATGATGGTAGAGGCCGGGCGACTGGCCGAACGCGCCATCGTGCTGGACCCATTCGATGCTCGGGCCTTGTCGATCGCGGGACATGTGCGCGCCTTCCTGCATCGGCGGCTGCGGGAAGCGGCATCGTTGCATGAACGCGCATTGTCGCTGAACCCGAACCTGGCGATGGCGTGGGCTTTGTCTGCGGTGACGCATGCCTATGCGGGCGACCCGGATGAGGCGGAACGACGGAACAATCGGTACAAGAAACTATCGCCTCTGGACCCGCATGCGTTCTTCTTCGACGCGTTCTTCATCCTGATCTATCTGATGAAGCGCGATTACGAATCGGCGGTGGAGATGGGGCGGACGGTCAGTGAGATCAATCCCTCGTTTTCCGCCAGCTACAAACCGTATCTTTCGGCGCTGGGACACCTGCGGCGCGACAAGGAAGCGGCGGTGGTGTTCCGACGGTTGCAGGCGATCGAACCGGACTTCACCATCGAACGTTTCATCGCGACAACGCCCTTGGAGCGAGAAAGCGACCGGCTGCATTATGCCGAAGGGCTGCGGCTGGCGGGCGTGCCGGAGCGCGAGGTGGAGCTGGCCGATTCGATGACGGATCACTGATCTCCGGGCTGTGGTTGGTGCATTGCCGAGGCCGGGACGCGGGTGCCGGTCGAGTGGCCCTGGCTCCGTTTGGCAGGGGCCGTGATGCGCAGGCGCACGAAGCGCCATGCTTCGTCTGTGTGCAATCCTGAACCTGCCTATCATTGCTCTCGGACTGGTGATCGATGCGTGTCTACCGTCCGGAGAGGCCGGGCTACACTTCAGCGCACCATGTCGAATTGGCAACACCGGTTGCCAACCTTCGGACCTCCCTTCGTTCATCGCATACGCGGACGCCATTTCCGGGGTATAGACACGCGCAGATCCATCAAGTGACGCGTTGTCGTGTCGTTGGGATTGGAGACCGCTAGGCCGTGACGACGAAAGCAAATCGGCAGCCTGAACTCGCGTTACGACAATCCACACGATGGAGGTGGTCGGCATCGCTATCCTGCATGATCCTGCTCTGTCTCATGACAGCCTGCTCGACCCGCCATACCGCTCAGCGCTCTGCCAACTACAGTCCCGGCGGCCGCTACTATCCGCCGCCGGGACCGCCCGAGGATCCATGGGGACCCTATATCAAGCAGGCCTCAGGCCGCTTCGGAGTGCCCGACATCTGGATCCGGGAGGTCATGCGGCGGGAGTCGGCCGGGCGGCCTGACGCCACTTCGAGCGCGGGTGCGATGGGGCTGATGCAGGTCATGCCAGGAACCTTTGCTGAATTGCAGATGCAGCATCGACTGGATGACGATCCCTACGAACCACGTAACAACATCCTGGCCGGTACCGCGTATCTACGGACGATGTATGATCGCTTCGGGGCACCTGGCTTTCTCGCAGCCTATAACGCGGGCCCTCGCCGCCTGGACGACTACCTGAGCAACCGAGGCGACCTGCCGGACGAGACGATCAACTATGTCGCGGCGATCGCACCCCGGCTCGGTCAGTCAACGCCGATGTCCGGTCCCTTGGCTGTCTATGCTGATGTCGGAGCGGCCCGCGTCTCAACCGCCATGGCGATGCAATCCGAGAACAACTGCGATCCGGATGCCGCATACGATCCTACCCGGACCTGCGCACCAGGCGAACGCGTGATGACCGCGAGCATGATTTCGAGCGCGTCTGTGATCCCAGCGTCTGTCGTCCCCACGTCTGTCATCCCCACGTCTGTCATCTCCGTGGCGAGAACGCCGGATGTGTGCGATCCTGATGAAGCCTACGATCCTGCCGCGCCCTGCCAGCAACCTGCGGCGGGTGGCCTGATACGGCAGGAGGCTTTGGCGACCCCGCCACCTCTGCCGATGACAACCGCGATCGCACCGACCCGGTCATATTCAACCGCCGCACAGACAAGTGGCGCGGGGGGAGCGGCCCACCTGCCCAGGGATGGTTCGCCGAGGGATGGTTCGCCGAGGGATGGTTCGCCCAGGGATGGTTCGTGGGCGGTCCAGGTTGGTGCCTTCACGACATCGGGAACGGCGCGCCTGGCCGCGGAGCGTGCGCGTGGCGTTGCGCACGCGGTCTTGCAGCGGGCCAACGTCGAATTTCGCCCCACAGCCCCGATCGGGAACGCCGTCCTTTATCGTGCACGCCTCACCGGTCTGTCCGCCAACGAAGCTTCCGGGGCATGCGCCACCCTCATACGGTCGCGCCTGGACTGCATGGTGGTGCGCCCGGACGGCGGGTATTCACGGTGACTGCCTCTGGCGCTTGAGGTGCCAGCCAGATGCGGCCGGTGTGGGAGCATGCCGGTCTGGCAGCATCCCAGTCTGGGAACATCAAGCTGGTGTCAGTGGCGCGTGCGGCACTGTATCCTTGCAGATGATCCCGCCGCGATCGCCGATCGTCAGGCCACCGTAGCATTCGGCGAACACCGGTGGCAGCGGCCGAGCATTCGGCGGAGCCAACCACAGGCGCAACAAATGCCGTTTGCGTTCCGGCTCCGGCCAGTCCTCATACTCCGACCGCGCATGCAGAATGGTGTGGTTGTGCAGGAACTGGATATCGCCAGGCATGAAGCTCATGTCGAGCCGCAGCGCCGGATCCCCAGCCAGAGCGGCAAGCATGTCGAGCGCTTCATAATCCTCGGGCGTTAACCGTCGCGCATCGGGGAAGCGCTGCGCGGAGCCGATGTGCAGCCGGGAATACAGCACCGAGATCTTGCCGCCCGCTTCATTGAACACCGGGGCTTCATAGAACGGTCCCTTGCCTTCCGGTACCTCACCGCGACGATCGACCGGAAACGGCTGATACAAACGTTCCAACAGATCGGGCCGACGCTCAGCCATCACGTTATGCACGGCCATGGAGCTGACGATCGTCGACAGGCCGCCCGCTTTCGCCCTCCTCAGGCACAGCAAGGCGACAACGTCACACCGGTCAATATGGAAATTCTGCCGCTCGGACGTGGCGTAGCTGCGCGTGTTCGGGTCCTTGGCACTGCTCCCGCCCAGGTCGTAGACGTGGCCCAGCAAATGGCCGCGGGCATTCTGCGAACGAGCGCTGCCAAAATACGTTCCAACACCCCAATAGGCTGCCGCGCTTTCCCGGATCGGGCGGTTGCCCACCGGCATTCCACGCAATCGGACAAACCCGCGCCCATCGAGCACCTCGTCGCGCAGCCGCACCAGCACGGAGCCTAACCCGGGCAGCGGGAAATCTTCCTTGCGGATGGCAGCAATGTCGAGGCCACGTGCCAGGACGGACGCAAGTGCCGCCTCGATCTCGGCGATGTCGGACGGTGTCAGGACGTAGGTCCAGTCTGTCTCACGTGCCGCCATGTCGGGGCCGAACCACACGGCCGAACCTCTGACCAGCGGGCGATGCGCGGACGATGGGTTTTCTGTCGCGGTGACGGACATCTGGTTCACCTCCTGGATCGGCCGTTTCTCGCGCCGGCTGATCGCTTCGCGAGATTACACCGCGCCGGTGAGAGGTCCAGCGGCGGCGTGATGACACCTCATGCCCTGATCTTCCAGGACCGCATGGCCGCGCGCCGACCAAGCGGGCGATGCATCAAACCAGCCTCACGCCCGCGTCGTAACGCCGTGCCCAACGGCTCAACATCACGTGACGTTTCAGCAGCGTCAGGACCTGTGGCTGCCCCGTCCCGCGTCCGCCTTTTCAAAGGGTCGCGTCCACCGGGCCAACCGCGGACACCGTATGCTCGCACACCAACAACCTTGCGGCACCGTCGCAATCTCACGATAGTTATCGTGGGGAATGACGGGGGACCTGTTGGGCGAGACGATTCGCAAGCGGCGGAGCAACCGCATGCCGCGCGTCGTCGCGCTGGCAATCGTCCTGTCCGGCATGCTGTTCAAGGCCACGGCCCAAACGCCGCCCCCGGTGTTCGGCGCGCGACCGCCGCCCGGGTCCCCCCTGCCGGGCATCAGCCCGCCGGACCAACCGCATCTCGCCCCCGGCCTGCCGCGCCCGCCGCCCACCGCGACACCAGACCTCGCGACCCAGGGCGCAACCCACGCGATCGACCGAGTCGTCATCGACGGCGTCACCGCCTTTCCCGATGCCGCCATCGCAGTGTTGGCCAACGACCTGACCGGCGGTGCCATCCCGGAAGGGCGGATCGAGATCGCTCGTCGGTCCATCATCGATCTCTACCGGGCGAACGGCTACATCTATACAACTGCCTCGGCGGTCATCCGCGGCAACGAACTGCGACTGACCGTCATCGAAGGCTATGTCGCCGACGTCAAACTGGAAGGCGATGTCGGGCCGGCGGGCACGCAGGTGCTGCGCTTCCTGAACAACCTGATCGGCCAGAAACCCGTCAGCACCAAGATCCTGGAACGCTGGTTGTTGCTGGCCCAGGACATTCCCGGCCTCAGCGTGCGTTCCACCCTCAACCCCTCCGCCGGCGATCCGGGGGTCCTGACTTTGATCGCCCAGGTCTCTCGCAAACCGGTCAGCGGATTCATCTCCGCGGACAACCGAGCCTATGAACTGACCGGCCCCGCGCAGGGGCTGATCGCGTTCAATTTCGACAGTTTCTCCGAGTACGGAGAGCGTACGCAGATCTCGCTGTTTCGCTCGGTCGGGCGCACCAACCGCTTCGCGCAGATCTCCAGCGACCTCTACCTGGGCGGCTCGGGCCTGAAATTCCGCCTCTACGCGGGTGCCGGCATCGCCACGCCATCCGGCGGGCTGGCAACGATCGGCTATCTGGGCGACACCAAAGTCATGGGCGGGCAGTTCTCCTACCCATGGGTGCGAGCGCGCGACGAAAGCCTCAACCTGACGCTGGCGCTGGATGCCGTCGAAAGCAACATCAGCAACAGCCTGGGCCCCGAGGGAACCAAGCAGCGCGGCAGCTACGACAGTTTGCGCGTGCTTCGCCTCGGCGCCGACTACGCCATGCTCGACACCTGGATGGGCGCGGAGCGCAGCGGGGTCAGCGGGATCAGCGTGCGCATGAGCCAGGGGCTGACCATGCTGGGTGCGTCCAGCAACAACGACGTCACCACACCGCCGTCCCGTCTGGGGGAGAAGATCAACTTCTGGAAAATGGCCGGCGAACTGACCCGCACCCAGGCCTTGTTCCTGCCCTTCGATGAGTCCTCGGTCGCGCTACGCACCTCGGTCGGTTGGCAATATTCCGGCGATCTGCTGCCGCCCGTGGAGAAATTCTATCTCGGCGGCCCGCGTTTCAACCGCGGCTATTATTTCGGCCAGGTCAGTGGCGACAAGGCGCTGACCATTTCGGCGGAGTTGCAGTTCAACACCCCGATGCCGATACCGTCCTTCGTCCCGTTCGACGTCCGGACCCAGCTTTACACGTTCTACGACTGGGGGAAGGCATTCCAGAACACGCATCTGGAACAGAACGTGACCCTGCAATCCCTGGGCATCGGCGCGCGGGTGTTCGTCTCCGACGTGGCCGAGATCGATCTGGAGGCGGCCCATCGGATCAACCGCTACCCGAACGGTCAGGGTCCGGACATCACACCGCTCAAATCCCTTGCTTTCTACTGGCAGGTGCTGTTTCGTTTTTGAGACTTTTTGTCATCACGCCCGCGCCAGAAAGGACGCACCATGAGACGGGCCAGCCGGCCGCCGACCTCGCCCGCTCAGAACGCTGATCCCGGCCTCCTGCGTCAGAGAGCGGATGCGGAAATCGTGTGCCAGCGCGTGGGAACTCAAGTCGTACGCCAGCGCGTGGGAATTCAAGTCTTGCGGCAGCACGTGGGAACTCAAGTCGTGCGCCAGCTCGTGGGAACTCAAGTCTTGCGGCAGCCCGTGGGAACCCAAGGCGTGCGTCAGAGAGCAGATGCGCCAGCCGTGCGCCATCCCGTGGGAACTCAACGCCTGCGCTGGCGCTTGGGACCTCAAGGCATGCGGCAGCACGCGGTCGATCAGGTCGTGCGGCTATGCGACCGGTCCGGCCTGCTGCGTTCGACGGCGTTACAGGCGGTGGCATGCCTCGCCGTCGCCGGGGCGCCATTCGCGGCCGGGGCACAGCCCGCCCCGACCGCACGCCCGACCGGCGGGCAGGTCGTCGCCGGGCAGGCCAGCATCGCGCAGACCACAGCCCAGACGACGGTCAACCAGACCAGCCAGCGCGCCGCGGTGAACTGGCAGGGCTTCGATGTCGGCAGCCAGCACACCGTGCAGTTCCGGCAGCCGTCCTCCAACGCCGTGACCCTGAACCGCGTGGTGGGCCCCAACCCGTCCGAGATCGCCGGCCGGATCCAGGCCAACGGGCAGGTGGTGGTGGTCAATCAGGCCGGCGTCCTGTTCCATCGCGGTGCGCAGGTGGACACCGCGGGATTGGTCGTCTCGGCCGCCGGGATCAGCAACAGCAATTTCATGGCCGGGCGCATGGTGTTCGACCAGCCAGCGAAGCCAGGCGCGAAGATCGAAAATCGCGGCACCATTACCATCCGGGAGCAGGGCCTGGCCGCGTTGGTGGCCCCCCAGGTGGCCAATTCCGGGGTCATCCGCGCCAAGCTGGGCAAGGTCATCCTGGCCGGCGCCGAGGCGCATACCCTGGACCTCTATGGTGACGGGCTCCTGTCCATCAATGTCACGCGGCAGGTGCAATCCAATCCGGGCGACGCGCCGTCCCTGGTCACCAACACCGGCACGATATCGGCCGCCGGCGGCACCGTGGTCCTGACGGCCGAGGCGGTGGACGGGGTCGTGTCCACCCTGGTCAACAGCGGCGGCCGCGTCGCCGCCAATACCAGAGGCGGCCAAACC
>JGI1356J14229_10003241_pt1 | contig 12478 bp, 8 predicted proteins | sample Subgrocontami58m_FD_14229 | JGI IMG/M metagenome (IMG submission 14229) | reverse complement strand
AAACAAGCCGGCCCGTTGTTCTTCAACGAGGTCCGGCCCATAAATAAATCCTTGCCTGCAGAGGCGTCTGCGGTGGAGGTTGTCCTGGTCTGCGGCTGGTTCGTGGCGGAAGGTGTGGGGCCGCCCGATGGTGTGACAGATGGAGAGGCAGCTGGAGTTGAAGCCGGGTTGCCAGAAGTGGGTAAAACTATGGCGGCAGGTGTGGTTACGGCCCCGGGGATTACAGCGGGAGAGAAAGGAGTAACTGCAGGTGGGCTGCTACCTGGGGTTGAAGTGGCGGTAGGAGCGGGTTTAGTCTCTATAGATAGGGAGTCAATGTAAACCATAATTGCCTGTGCTTCTTCCTCGGTGACACCCAGGTTTGGCATGGGCATACCGAATTCTTTGACGATATCTCTGGCAATTGGATCTCCCTGAGCAATCAGCCTGTCTGGAATACTAATGAATCGGATAAGCCAATCCTTATCGCGCTTGCCAGAAATGCCTTTAAGATCCGGGCCAACCGTTTTTCCGCCACCGATAGTATGGCAACCCTGGCACTTCTGTTGGAAGATAGCTTTACCATCAGGCGCTGCCAGAGCTATTGGGGATGAGACAGGCCCATAGAGCAGTCCCCAAAAAGCCAGCATGGCGAGTAGAAAACCTGAGATGGTTATTATTGACCATCGTAAAATGACATCTGAATTAAGCCGATTCTGGTTACCGGCCATAATTGTTACCTACTCCTCTCTATTTCGTCTGCCGGGTATCTTCCTGGACAATACTTAGCCGCTATCATATCATGCCGCCGGAATAAATTCCAAAATATGGCATAGACTATACCACAGTGTGGTAGTAATTGTCAACCACTTTGTGGTATTATAGGTATGCAATTTTTACAGTGCAGGATGGATATTAGATGGACAGTAAAGAATTTGTGCAAATCCGCCGTTCTTTGGGAAAGACGCAAGAACAGCTAGGTTTACTACTCTGTGTTTCCGCCAAGGCAATACAAAGCTACGAACAGGGGTGGAGGCACATTCCTTCGCATATTGAACGGCAGATGCTATTGTTTCTATCCCTCAAAAGGTTTCCAGATAGCAGGGTCCGGGCTTGCTGGGAAATTAAGAATTGCCCTGACGGGTGGAAAGAGAACTGTCTGGTGTGGGAGTTACAGGCCCGGAATTTCTGCTGGTTTATCAACGGAACATTCTGTCAGGGGAGCCAGCAAAAAATCTGGGAGAAAAAAATCGAGATGTGCCGGAAATGCGAAGTTTTTAAGGGTGTATTAGGTTCTATGTAATCGTTATAATCACCCATTCTCCCGAATATAAACTCCCATTCGTCTTTGCGAGAAGCGGAGCGACGAAGCAATCTCCACTTTTGCAGGAGTATTCGGCCTCAAGGTGATGAGATTGTTTCGCTTCACTCGCAATGACGAGTTGCAACCTATTTTCATAACTTAATGGCGCTCATGTAAATGAGCATGGGCGATTCCCCCGAAAATATATGCTTTGTCATTCCCGCGAAGGCGGGAATCCAGTCACACTACCCCATCTGGATTCCGAATCAAGTTCGGAATGACAAAGTTGGTCAGCACTATTTTCATCCTTGCCCGCTATGGTTATAACGTCTTTCCTAAAACCAATTCACCTATGCTTTGGTTATCCTGCATAATATCGCCCGGAAGGTAGGATAACCCAGAATCGGGTCGCGTAGCGTGGTGCTGGTGAGGAGGTTAGCGCTGGCTTCACCCCAGCCGTGGGTTATCTGGGCCACTCCGGGAACTATGTCCCCGGTAACGCTGGCTTTGAGTTTTATCTTTCCCCGTAGTGTCTCAACAAATACGACATCCGAATCCTTGACGCCAAACTTTTGGGCGGTATCGGGATGGATTTCCACCCTGGGATAAGGCTCCCTTTTCTTCAGGGATGGCAGGTTGCGGTGGTTGGTGTGGGTATAGGCCAGGAGCCGTGCGCCTGTTGTCAATACTACGGGATAGTCCTTGGCCAGATCGGGGCGGGTCTCCAGGGACTCCTCCTGCTCCCGGTAGGCAGGCACCGGGTCATATCCGGCTTTTTTCAACACCGAAGAAGCCAACTCAATTTTACCGGAGGGTGTGCCGAAACCCTGAGTCAAATAACCCTGATAAACCTTCGGAGTATAGAAAATACCCTGCGGAACAGCCTGCACCTTCGCAGCATTCAGGTTAGCAGGCTTAAGCAAATAATCGTAAAGCTCATTCTGGTTTGCCCAGTTGAAATGCTTCCCGTATCCCATCTTCTTTGCCAGGCCTATTATTATATCGGTAAGGGATCGGGATTCGCCGTAAGGTTCCACAGCCTTATTCTGGTATGAGACCAGAGGCACGGCCAGTTGGACGATAAGCTCGGACCTCTCCAGATAGGTCGCCTGGGGAAGCACATAGTGGGCCAGTTGCCCGGTCTCCCGCATAAAGGTGTCCACCGATACCAGAAGCTCCAGCTTCTTGAAGGACTCCATCACCTTTCTGGTATCAGGCATGGTAAGAGCCGGGTTGCTGCCCAGGGCCATAATGGCTTTGATGGGATAGGGTTTGCCCGGGTCGATACCTTCAGCGGTGAACGACCAGTGAGGACGGTCCAGGTATTGTCCCAGAATTGGATACTGCACTCCTCCAAAGACAGGGGCGCGAATAGCTCTATCTGAAGCATTTATACGGGGGAACTCCAGGTATGGTTGGGGACGGTTGCCCCCCTTAATATCGTAGTTACCGGTTAGAGCTACCAGGGACATGATAGCCCGGATATTATCCACACCATTGGTATTCTGTTCGGCTCCGACGCCGGGAGAAATACATGCGGGTTTACTGGTGGCATACATCCTGGCCATCTGGACTATGGTTTCGGCAGGGACCCATGTAATCTCAGCCGCCCTTTGCGGTGGAAATTCCCTGACCCGCTGGGCGAACTGTTCAAATCCTGCAGTCCACTTCTGAACAAAATCAGCATCGTAAAGTTTTTCCTGGATGATAACATTGGCCATGCCCAGGGCCAGCGCTCCATCGGTTCCGGGGCGGAGCCGGGCATGGATGTCGGCTTTCTTGGCCAGGGGAATTGTCCTGGGGTCAACAATGATAAGTTTGGCGCCATCCTGCTGGGCCTTTTTGATAGCCTTTTCAGCCACAGGATAGGAATCCGAGGGGTTATATCCGAAAAGTATCACGCAGCGGCTGCTGCTGAAGTTGGGCATTAAGATATTGCCGAACATNAGCTGGCCGGTTACCCATGTTGCCCCCAGGCATAANACNAGGGTATCGGTNATATTGGGCGACCCATAAACATCGCAGAAACGCTTGGAAATNGCTTCGCCGTCCACCAGGGCATAGCTGGTGCCGAGATAACACGCCAGTGACTCCGGCCCATATTCTTCCTTTATTTTCAGCAGCTTAGAGCCGATTTCCTCCAGCGCCTGGTCCCAGGTTATCCTTTGAAATGAGCCATCCACCTTCTTTAGTGGATGCGACAGGCGGTCCGGGTGATATAACATCTCTTTCCAGGCTGCCCCTTTGATGCATACCTGCCCGGCAAAGTGCTCCTTCATCGGGCGCACATTCACTACCTTGCCCTCTTTAACAGATACATCTATNCCACAAGCGTAAGGGCACATATGGCAGAAGCTCTTGGTAATGGTTGTTTCTGTTTTTGTTGCAGTCGGGGACACTGACATAGCGGTTCCCTTCATGTTGCCTCCTTTAAAGATATTTGCATGACTTGATTGTTAACATCTTAGCATTGTATACACTATAAATCCCTGATTATGGTCTATGTTTTTTCCCCGGTGCCGTCTTTGGCCATCGGAAGACTAACATAGAAAGTGCTGCCCCGGTTCACTACACTTTCTACACGAACAGAGCCGGACATCATCTCCACCAGTGATTTAACAATGGATAATCCCAGACCTGTGCCCCTGATGCCGTCAGATTCAGGGCGATGGATGCGGTGAAAGCGGGTAAACAATTTTGGCATCTCTTCCGGTGGAATGCCAAACCCCTTATCAGCCACCGCTATCTCCACCCCGCCATTTCCGTCAGCCCTGCGAGCAGAGATGGTGACTGCCCCTTCTTTTGGCGAATATTTAGCAGCGTTATCTACCAGGTTAGTCAATACTTGAATTAACCTATCCGGGTCAGCCCATAGCCTGGGCAAATCATCCGGAATAACCATGTTGAAATTATGAGAGGGGTAAATCGTGCTGAAGCGAGCGATTATTTGTGTTGTGACAGGCTGAAGAGACAATGCCTCCAGATTGAGCGCCTGTCCCCCGGCTTCAATACGGGAAAGACTCAAGAGGTCTTCTACGATATTGTTAAGCCGCTGGCTTTCCTTGTATATTCGTTCTACCCATTCTTTATCGGGTTGAGGTAATGCCCTGGATGTTAAAAGTAGCTCGGAAAATCCATAAACAATCGTCAGAGGTGTGCGTAGCTCATGGGAGGCGATAGAGATGAACTGAGTTTTCATTCTATCAATTTCGCGTTCTTTGGTAACATCTCTCAGCAATGCCCCTGTACCCAGGTACTGGTCACCTTTTCCAACAACGAAAAGAATAGCCTCGATCTCCCTCCGTTCCGGGACCATCACAACGAAATTCAACTTTGGCTGGGTATTTATCTCTTTAAACTTGGCAGTCAGGACAGTCTCCCAATCTTTTGGCTCCACAACACGAGTGGAGAGACCCCGGTTGAATGCGGCAACTGGTTTACCCAGAAAAGCTGCTGCCTCCAGACCCAGGAGCTGCTCTGCGGCTGAATTGCAATAGGCCAGGTTTTTCTGGTTGTCTACTACCACCAATCCCTCACCCATACTGGCTATAATTGAATCAAGAGTGCTTCGTTCCTCAGTGCGTATCCTTACTGTTTCCTTAAGAAGTGCAATATAATCGTGTACTTTACCTGCCATCTCATTAAAAGCGCCGGATACCGCACCCACCTCGTCCTGCCGCGTATCTATTACCCGGAACGAATAATCTCCCGAAGCCACGCGCCGGGCGCCAAATTCAAGACGCTTAAGCCGGTTCAGCAAGAGGCGCCTGGAGACTATCACAAATATAACCATTAATGTGCCAACAGTGAGTATCCCGGTTAACAACACCAGGTTAACCTGCTGCCCGATTGCTTTGTAGTAAGGCTCTGCATCTATTCCTATCTTCAAAACACCCAGGACCGCCTGCCCGTCTCTATGGCATCTCATACACTCGGTTTTATTGGATAAAGGGTAAATAGTATCAAACTCCCGCTGGCCTTTTTCACCCAGTGTAGAGCGCCTGATGTGCCCATCTTTGATGGCCTCCAATACATCAGGCGGAGTTGTTTTCTGCGATATATCTTGACTATAGCCAGAGGCAACAGCCTTGCCACTGGCATTATAGAGAACAATCTCAACAATGCCGGCCAACCCATCAAGTTCATTTATGGATTGTTTTAAGACCTGTGGAGAACTATGCACCATATCTTGCTCTATTTGATTGACCAGGATACTAACCAGGGCATCTCCAATTTTCGTGTAGTGTTCACTGTTTGCCTTCACCTGCAATAAAATAAGCGCCAGACCAGACAACGTCCCGGCTAAAGTAAAGGTTATTAGAACAATGAGCGGCACTTTAGTGGTAAGTTTCAAATAACAACTGCCTTTCCATGTATTCAACGGGGCTATATGAGGTTTATTTTACCCTTTTAGTCCTGTGGCTTGCAACAATCGTAGCTGGTCAGTGTTTAGACGCGGAAGAAAATGAGGCCGGGAGAAAGGACTGAGGGTTTTTGTCAGTTATATAAAGCCGGGTTGATATGGCCCCAATGGGGGTAATAGGCGCTCCCGCAAGCAGGATTAAATTGCCCTGTGGGCGAAGCCTGACGCGGTGGATTTTTTCAACTGCTTCGGGAGGGAAAGAGTACTTCATTTAGAATGTTTCCTTTGAATTTCCTTAAAAACTTCATCGCCGGGTATGGTTTTGACTTTGGCGGTTTTAATTTCATCAACTCTTTTTTCAGCTTCCTTTGCCCATAATGCATCGTTTTCTTTTTGCGATGGGTGCAAGCTGTTGAGAATCTTTTCAACCAATATGGTTTTTAAGTCTACAGGTAAAGACTCGACCATTGAAATTAGTTCGTCTGTTTTTGTACCCATAACATCCCCCCACTTTTTAATATTTTAGCATAACGCAGACCTTACTGGCTGGCGGAAAAGCACCAGTAAGTCAAACCGTAGTTGACACGGTTGTTGCATGGGAATATGTGAGATAGGCAGAATCTGTCGTTGCTCAATTTATTGAATCGGACAACCACAAGACCTTGTGCACTTGATTACCGCACCGGCGGCAATTTTGGAGATGAATTCAGAGTATAGAATTTGGATGGATATTTTGCCATTTTTTCATAAAACTCTTGTGAATTGACTGTCACCTGACCCGGCCAGGTAGATACAGTCTATATTGCAAATAGCCGCGGGATCTAAGAGTTTAACGTAGTTTCTGACAAGATCATCATTACAAAATGCGCAGTCCAATAGGAGAATTGTCTTTTCCGCCCCTTTCTCTTTGGCCGCCGCTAGCTGAACGTTTGCTTTCATCCTATCGGGGTTATTGGGGTTGAAAACCTCATCAAGTGCTTGATTGTGGTCCGCCACTACGTCGTATGCCCCGTTAGACAGGGCGGCTAGCTTTACCTGACACCCTTCGTCTGACTCCTTGTATACCTGAAGTTCATAAGGTCTATATTCTCCCCACTTGTCATATTCAGTTATATCTCGCCACTGCCGCTGAGGCCAGTTTGGGAATTTAATTCCGATTTCTGTGCTAAGGTCTTTTTCTGGTGAGCCAACTGACATGGTGGGCGCAGCTTCGGCTATCACGGTAGCAATCGCCCGGCTTAGAGTCCTCTTTTGGTTCTGCCTAAAATCCGGCGGTGGAGGGAAGGTCAATCCATAGGTTCCGCTGACCTTGCCCTGGATGTCGTTTGTTACTTGTTGGCAGAATTTTCTCCAGTCCAATGAACCTCTGTCAAGACCAGGATGGCGAGGGACATGCTTTACCTCAACGGCAATCCAAGTAGAATCTGCCTCCTGCAAAGCAACATAATCCCACTTCTTGCCTTTGTTTTTCTTGAGTTCGGGGAAGTATTCTTCCGCCTCGCAACAACGGTAGTTAGATCCGTTCTTTGCGTTATACCACCATATAAAACGGTCGGCGCATGCTTTCTCCGATGGTTTGTGTTCCACTTTGGCAGTCACCTCCATTGTTTATAGAATTCCCAAAAACTCTGCCGGGTTTACCACCGTTACCCCCTTCTCCTTCAGGATTTCGGCCTTATCCAGAAAATGCTTATCCCCGCTAACTAAATAATCAACTTTGGCTGCTATGGCTGCTGCCAGTATCGGGGCGTCCTCAACGTGGATTATTTCTGCACAGCGAGAGATTTCCTCTGTACTCGGGTCCGGACACACTTCGGGAGGATAGAGGAGCAAGAACGTTTGTAATATGGGCAGCTTCGAAGGCATCTTCCTTCTTATTCCTCTTATGACCTGATCTAGCACTAACTGTGAAACAACAACCTGAAATTCCCCTTCCATATAACACGTGAGAATGGTTCCAGGGGGATGATTAGAAGTATGAATGCCTGAGACAATTACATTGCTGTCCAGGAATACCCTAATCTGGCACCTCCAGACCGTAACGCTCTTTTATTAGTTCTTTCCTTATCTTACGGTCCTCTTCCAACATCTCCTCTAAAGTTATGCCCGAGCGCTGAAACGCCTCCTGGATTTCCCGCAAAGCATTAAGCGCCAATACTTTCTTGGGTGTAAGTACCAGCCGGGAATCTTCCACAGATAGCTCTAGTTTGTCTCCGGGTTTAACACCCAGCTTCTCGCATATCTCCCGCGGTAATGTAAGTTGACGCCGTGGACGTAATTCCGCATCTAAAGTAGCTTTCTTCATACCATTTCCTCCCCCATAAATAACGTCTGATGTCAGACATCAGACGTCTTGCATCCGATATCTTCATTATCTATGGTCATTAACTGTTTGTCAATTAAAAGACTTCTTACCTCTACTGTGTAATAGAGGTGGGGGAACTCTATGAACTCAATAGACTCCACGAACTCAGTATAACTCTTCACTTCCCCTCCGCCTTCTTCTTCAACTCGTAGAGCTTAGTAAGGGCCTCCAGTGGGGTTAAAGAATCTATATCCAGCCTTGCTAGTTCATCCTCTACAGCAGACTTAGCAGGCATAAGCGGTAGCTGCTCCACTGGCGCTTTGCGCCCCGCTCGTCGAACTCTACCAACCCCACCAACTCTATTAACTCCATCACCTCTACCGTTCTCTAGCTCGGAAAGTATCTCCTGCGCCCGGTGTATCACCGCCCTCGGCAGGCCGGCCAGTTGCGCCACATGGATGCCATAGCTTTTATCGGCTCCACCGGGAACAATCTTCCGCAGGAAAACGACTTTGCCCCCCTCCTCCACTACCCCCACATTGAAGTTCTTCACCCGGGGTAAGAAGCCGGCCAGGTCAACAAGTTCGTGGTAATGAGTGGCGAACAACGTCTTGGCTCCCAGTTTTGGGTGGTTGTGGATGTACTCGGCGACAGCCCGCGCTATGGATATGCCATCATATGTGCTGGTTCCGCGGCCAATCTCGTCGAGGATAATCAGAGAACGGGGAGTGGCATTATTCAGGATATTGGCTGTTTCGGTCATCTCTACCATGAACGTGGACTGGCCTGCAGCGAGGTCATCCATCAGACCGACCCTCGTGAAGATACGGTCAATCAATCCAATAGAGGCCGACTCCGCCGGCACAAAGCTGCCAATTTGGGCCATAAGCACAATAAGGGCTACCTGCCGCAGATACGTGGACTTCCCCGACATGTTCGGCCCGGTAAGGACGATAAGCTGAGCATCCTGATTGGATAGATAGGTATCATTGGGCACGAATTCCGGCACTGTTCGTTCCACAACAGGGTGGCGGCCCCCATTAATATCTATTTTGTTTCCCTCGTCCAGTTTGGGACGGACGTAGTTGTGCCGGACAGCCGCCTCAGCCAGGGCTGCCAGTACATCCAGTTGGGCTAATGCTTCTCCCAGGGCCAACAGCTTCTCACCGCTGGCGCCAACCTGCTGGCACACCTGCCGGAAGAGCGATTTCTCCAGCTCTTCTATACGCTCCTGGGCGTGGAGCACCTGTGTCTCATATTCCTTGAGTTCAGGAGTGAAATAGCGCTCTGCATTGGATAGTGTCTGCTTTCGGATATAATGCGGTGGCGCCTGGTCAATGTGGGGTTTAGAGACCTCGATATAATAGCCGAAGACCTGGTTATAGCCTACCTTAAGCGACTTTATCCCTGTTTTTTCCCGCTCATCCCGCTCCAGGTTAGTAAGGAACTGTTTGGCATTCTTAGAGAGGGAGCGCAAGCTATCCAGTTCCGGTGAGAAACCCGGGCGGATGATATTTCCCTCTGATGGCGCCTCATTAATGGCCTGGGATATCAGAGCAACTTCATCCGGGCAGGGTTTGAGTTTAGTAGAAAGCCATTCAAGAGGATGCTCGTCTCCGTTCCGAGAGTCTTCGATCTTCGACAAGCTCTCCGAAACGGAGTCTCCGCTCCGCTTCGACAGGACGGCGTCTCCAATCTCAACTTTAATTTGAGGTAACAATTCGAGGCTTTGCTTCAGGCTGACCAGTTCCCTGGGAATAGCCAGACCGGACCGCACCCGGTTGGACAGCCGTTCCAGGTCAGCTACTTCTCCAAGTAATTTAATGAGCTTAGTTCGTGGAATGGTGTTACCGGAGAACCATTCTATCGAATCCAGCCGCCGGTTCAACTCGGCTAAATCCAGGAGCGGCTGTCCCAGCCACTTCTTTAACAGTCGTCCTCCCATAGCGGTTTTGGTCAGGTCCAGGATGGAGAAAAGGGTGCTGCTTCCACCCAGCCTTCCCCCTTGAAAAAGTTCCAGGTGACGGCGGACCGGAGCGTCAAGAAACATGAAGGCCTGAGTAGAATATGTAGACAAACGGTTTAGCTGTCCCAGGGATGCCTTTTGCGTGTCCTGAAGGTAATGGACTATGGCCCCGGCGGCCCGAATGGCGAGCGGCAGGCCGGCGCAGCCATAGCCCTCCAGGGAAGCAGCTTCAAAATGCCTTAGCAGCAGGTCGCGAGCGGTCTCCGGTTCAAACCATTGCTCGTCGGCATGGGTTACCGGGCCGGGTAGAGCAATATTTGCTTGTGCCAGGCTCCGGGCCAGTTCTTTCGTGATAAGGATTTCGGCGGGGTGTAACCTTTCAATCTCGGCCTGAAGTTTATCCCGTGGTAATTGAGTTGTAGCGAATTCACTGGTAGTAATATCTACATAGGCAACGCCTGCTAGCTCTCCGTCCGTCACAACTGCTGCCAGGTAGTTATTAGCCTTGCCTTCCAGCAATCCGGGTTCAACTACTGTACCGGGGGTAATAACCCTCACTACATCCCTGGGGACTATGCCCTTTACTGAACCGGAAGGGACCAATTGTTCGCAGATGGCCACTTTAAAGCCCCGCCCCACCAACCGCCCCAGGTAATTGTCCAGGGCATGGTATGGGATGCCGGCCATCGGTACCCGCTGTCCCTTGCCCATGCCCCTCCCGGTCAGGACAATCTCCAGCTCTTTGGAGACCAGCCTGGCGTCGTCGTCGAAGGTCTCGTAGAAATCACCGAGACGGAACAGGACGATAGTATCAGGATAGCTTCGTTTTACCTGAAGGTACTGGCGTCGGATGGGGGTAATATCATCTTTATCAGGCATACTTCTTGTGGCTATTTTAGCAGAAGTTCCAAATATGGGAAAGGTAATTTTGGGGGTATACACTATTTACATAAGCGTTTCCGATTATCATACTGGTGTTACAAAATTCTAATCTGGAATGCGGCGATGAAACACAAAACCAAACAAAAAATAATCCGACAAGGCCGTAAAATATTGTTTCCCATTCAGATAGGCATTGTCCTTGCCTTGCTGTTAAGTACCGCCAGTTGCTCTGCAATTCAGGAAAAGCTTGGTATCCCATCTCCTCCGGAAGATTTTACTTTTAACCTTGATTTTCTTACGAAAGAGACTGCCACCGATAAGGCCAAAGAATTTCAGTCCAAATATAACAGCGCCATCGACGATATGCTGGCCATGGCTGATAATCCCGACTACGCAAAGGCCGAAGAAAAGCGGCAAAAACTTGTTTCCGAAGCTAATGCGCTGGCTTCTCAGTTTCAGGACCTTTCGGATAATATGCAGACTAAACTGGGCAAGTTGACTCAGGGGGTGGCGACTGACTCTACCGCCAGGGTGGATGTTGCTGGTTTTGACATAAGTAAAAATGCCCTCCAGGAGAAGGCCAATGAGTTCCAGTCCAGGTATGCCAGCGCTATAGACGATATGCTTTCTCTTGCCAATGACCCCGACTATGCAAAAGCCGAAGAAAAACGCCAGAAAATGGTCTCCGAAGCAAATATGCTTGCCACCAAGTTTCAAGAACTGGCAAATAGCTTACAGAACAAACTTGATAAAAATGCCATGGATAAAAACACAGCTCCTGCTGAGACATTACCTGTTGCCGGATTTGATATATTAAGTAAAAATTCCTTTCAAGAGAAGGCCGGTGAGTTCCAGTCCAGGTACACCGGTATTGTGGATGATATGCTTTCCTTTGCCAACGAGCCTGACTATGCAAAGGCCGAAGAAAAGCGGCAAAAACTTGTCGCGGAAGCTAATTTACTGGCCAATAAGTTTCAGGACCTGGCCACCAAACTTCAAGGTAATCTAAACACCCTCACCAATGAAGCCAATAATCTGTCTGCTAAATAAAGGACCTGCGTAATCACCCAAACTGAATAAGTGGAATATTATCCTGTTTCTGCAAAAGCAGGGGCGTAAAGTACGCCTCTGCTTTTTTTTAGCAACATCAACATCCAAACGTCCGCCGGTGTATATCATTTGATTACCACCAAAATCGAGCCCTTGACAGCCTTCAAAACTCTCTTTATAATAGTAGTAGTAATAAACACTACTACTAATCAGGGATAAAAAAATGACTATTGATATTATCGGACATCTAACACAACTGGGATTTACGGACTATGAAGCCCGTGCTTATACCACACTCGTCAGACGGAACCCTCTTACCGGCTACGAACTGGCGAAGGTTTCCGGCGTTCCCAGACCTAATATTTATGCGGTCATTGAACGTTTGCAACAGAAAGGCGCAGTTCTAGCTATAGGCATAAACGGGGGGATGAAATATGCACCGGTGCCACCGGAGGAATTACTGGGTAAACTCACCAGGTCTTTTCTAACTCATATCAAAGAGGCATCCGGTTCTTTAACCCAACTCCAAAATACGGCACAGGTTGATTATATATGGCACATAACGGGATATGAAAACCTAATAGAAAAAGCCACAACTATGATTGAAGGCACTAAAAACCGGATTCTCCT
>JGI1356J14229_10003238_pt1 | contig 12483 bp, 5 predicted proteins | sample Subgrocontami58m_FD_14229 | JGI IMG/M metagenome (IMG submission 14229) | reverse complement strand
GGGCTGGTCGGCGGGGTCGGGAGACCCCGCCCGGGTTTGTCATCTATTAGATGACAAACCAGAGGCGCATGGATTCACTGGAGTTTGTCATCTAATAGATGACAAACTTCCCGCGTCTGTGGCTGCGTGCGTCGTGGAAGCAATGGCGGGAAGGGAGGTCTGTGACCCGGGGCTTCAACACGCGATTGGCCAAACTCCAGGGCGGGGTCGGGAGACCCCGCCCTACATCCGAGCCGCGGCGCCCTCACTCCGGCAGCGGACAATCTTTCGCCCACGCCTGATTCGGCTCGGGACCTAATTCGAATTCCAGCACGCCGCCCGCGATGAGTTCCTTCTGCCGGATCCACCAGCGGTTCAGCGGCACGCCGTTGAGCTTCGCCGACTGAATGTATCGATTTGCCCGTGACGCATGGTGACTCACGATGGTGAAGGTCTTCCCACCATAGTGCTCCGGCGAGAGGTGCAGGACGACTTTGGGATAGAGCGGGCTGCTCAGCTCGTAGATCGGGTTCACGCGGCAGCCGCCGTCGGTCTGGAATAGTCCCAGCGACGCCATCACGAACCATCCGCTCATCTGACCCTGATCTTCGTCGCCGAGGTACGCGTCCGACGGGGTGTGGCCGTAATAGGCGTCGAGAATCGCCCGCGCCCATTTCTGCGTGAGCCAGGGCCGGCCGGCCCAGTTGAACAGCCACGCGACCTGCATGCTCGGCTGGTTGCCTTGATTCACCGGAGTGAGGTTGTGCATCGCGCTCGGCGCACTGAACCGCGACGGCGCGGACTTCTCGAACGCCTCGTTCAAGCGCCCGACGAACCGCTCGCGGCCCATCGCCGCAACGAGGCCCGGCACGTCCTGCGGCACAAACCACGTGTATTGCCACGCGTTGCCCTCGGTGAAGCCCGGCGTATTGAAGGGATCGAACGGGGTGACCCATTCGCCATTGGCCTTCCGCGGCCGGGCGAAGCCGAGCTCGGCGTCGAAGACATTCCGCCAGTTGTGCGATCGCTTTAGAAACGTGTCCGCCACGTCACGCCGGCCGAGTGACCGCGCCATTTCGGCCACGCACCAGTCGTCGTAGGCATACTCGAAGGTGTTCGAGCAAATCGGCCGGCGCCATTTCGCCAGCTCGCTGGGCGCGGGACCATCGATCGCGACGTAACCATGCTGGAGGTAGTTTGCGAGATGCTCGTTCCCGACCGCGCCGCCGCTGCTGAGTTTCTGCGGCAGGCTGGTCTGCATCTTCAGTGAAGCGGCGAGAATCTTGTTCGCATCCAGGCCTTTGATCCCGTGCTGATGCGCGGCCACGAGCAGCGGGATCTCGTGCTCGGCCACCATCACGGGGATGTACTCCAGGCCGGCGGGCCCTTTCGCGAGCCAGCCGGACGTGTCGTACAGCGTCAGCAGCGACTTCGCCCACTGCGCGGACCAGTCGGGCGCCATGAGGTTCATCACCTGGTTCATGTTCCAGAACGTGTTCCAGAACGCGTCGCCGCCGAGCATCACGGCGGTCGGGTCGCTGAGCTTCTGCCGCCGCTCGTCCGGATCGGTCCATTCGCCATTGACGTCGCTCCAGATGTTCCGGCCGGAAAGCGCGCGGTAGATGTTCGTGTAGAACCGGTCTTTCTCCCGCGCATCGGGCGTCTCGATCTCGACCCGGTGGAACAACTCGTCCCATGCCCGGCGCTGATTTCGCACCACGGCGGCGAAGTCCCAGCCGAAGGGCCCCGCGAGCTCGCGTTCGAGGTTGAGCCGTGCGTTCGCGACGCTGACGAGTGAAATCCCCGTGCGCAGCAGAATCTGTTCGCCTCCCTTCGTGTTGAAGTCGGCCCACGCGCCGCAATCGCCGGCGAGGCTCAGCTCCTTCGCGTCAACCGTTCGTTGCTCGTCCTGCCAGCCGCCGAGTCGGTCGAACGGGCGGCTGAACTGCGCGACGAAATGCAGCTCGTAATCCTGCTTGAAGTACGAGCCCGTCACGAGGGTCTTCACTGTGCCTTCGATTTCCGTTGGCCCCGTGCGGCGGACCGTCGCGCCGAGCACCCGGATCGGATATTCGTTCGGCAGGAGGAAATCGAACATCACCCGCGCGTGGTCGCTCGCCGGAAACGTGTACCGCTGCAGGCCCGCGCGCGTCGTCGCCGTGAGTTCGGCCCGGATGCCGCTGTCCTTGAGCACGACATCGTAGAAGCCGATGCCGGCGCGCTCGGTGGCCTTTTCGAAACGAGAGCTGTAGCCGGTGCCATCGAGGCCCGGCTTGGTGCGCAGCTCCCCGACCGTCGGCATCACGCCAAGCCCGCCCATCGTCCACTCGTGGATGTGGCTGAAGCAGTCGATGTGCTCGCGGCCGTAGTCGTAGCCGCACGCCCAGCGCGGCGGCTCGTTGTCGGGCGAGAGCTTGACCATGCCGAACGGCATCCACGGGCCCGGCGCGATCATCCAGCGCGAGTGGGCGGTGCCTTTGAAGACGTCGACGTAATCGGACGGCGTGGCTGGTGGCCCCGCGCGCAGGTGCAGTTCCGTTTCCTGCAGCAATCGGCCGTCCGAGCGCAGCCGCACGCGCGTGCGCTGCCCCGAAGCATTGGCGGCGGCCGGAATCTCCAGGACCTGCAGCCCGGGTTCGAGTGACCGTTCCACCGCAGGTGCCGCGCCGATTTCGATGGTCAGTTTGCCCGGCGGGCCGGCGCGATAGACTTCGATCCGAACCGTGGCCGGCAACTTTGGCTCTCCGCCGACCGCGTGATCGGCCGCCGTGAGTGACCGTACCACCGTGTTGGTCGTGGCCGCGAGTTTCGCCCCGACCGGCGCGGCCAATGCCACTTGATCGAACAACAACCAGCTCCCGTCGACGCTGCGGAGGGCGATCTCGTTGTAGCCGGCGCGCAGCAGCGACGCGGCGAATTCGAACCGCACCACCTGGGGCCTGGCCTCGCGCAGATTGCCGCTCGTGAGCGATTCGGTGCTGCCGCCCGGCGCCAGCGTGCGCTCGAAAATCGTCCCGTTGATCGTCGCGCGAAGCCGCGGCGGGCGTTTCGGATGCGCATCGCCCACGCGCAGCGTGAGCACGGCGTCGCCCTTGGCGGGAGCCACCGCCAGCACGAATCCGATCGGCATCGTGTGCAGCATGTCCCACTCGCCCGCCGCCGCGCGCCGCCCGCCGCCGGCCCAATCGTCGAGCGGCCCCGGGAGCACGTACGGCCAGTCGGTTTTCGGCTCGGAGAGCCCGACGTGGTACGCCTTGTCCGGACTGCCGAACCGCGCGAAGAATTGCCGGTAGTCCGTCGGCGCGAGCGCGAATTCCGCGGGAGAGCCATCGGCGACACCGATGGTCCAGACGGCAAGCGGGTCCGGGTTGGCCTCGGAAGCCGCGGTGGACACACCCGCCGTAATGAGAGCGGCGATACACGCGATTCCCTGGAGGGCCGGCCTCCGCGCCGGCCTGGTTTCCGTTCGCGGACGAGACGGAGCTCGTCGCTCCAGGTCTGCGGTTCGTTCCTGGAGGGCCGGCCTCTGTGCCGGCCTGATTCCCGTTCGCGGACGAGACGGAGCTCGTCCCTCCAAATTTGTGTTCGATATTTCGTCGCTCATCGTAAATTCGCGCCGACCACTTTGCCCGTTGGCACGTCGTCATTCCGCCACTCCGCGCGCAGCGTCACCAGACCCCAACCGGGCACGGTCACGCTGGGACCGACTTTCCCGCGGGGCTTTTCCGTCGTGTCGCTGAGGGAGACTTCCGCCGGCGCCGGCGCCGACCACTCGAGTCCGACGCTCGCATCTTTGCCCGATGCGCCGAAGAGCCGCACGATCCAGGCCCTGCCGTCATCGCTCGGTTTCAACGCGGTCACCACCACGTCGGGCGACGACACCTGCACGCGCGGCGGCACAATCGGTCGCGCCTGGTCGGCCGGCCGGACGATGAGCGGCTGGCTGAAGCCGGTGGCGAACCGCGTGGCCTCGGCGGGATTCGTTTTGCGATGCGGCCGCAGGATGTAACGAAAGACCGCGGGGCCTTCCTGGTACGCGCGATAATTCGTGCCCCAATGGTTGTTCATCACCCACGAATAGAAGGTTTGCGTGGGCTCGACTTTCTTCCGCCACACCGCCGGGTCGCGTTGCGAGCCGAGCAGCCGCGCGGAAATCGTGCCGATGTCGATCAGGGGCGCATCGAGCGTCACCCACGTCACGCCAAAGTCGCTGTTCGCCACCTCGACCCAGCGGCCGACGGTGAACCAGTTCTTGCACGCACCCGGCAACTGGTCGCGCTCGGGCCGCATCGCGCCCAGCGGCAGATCCAGCAGCAGCTCGCCGTGCGGAACGTTGAACGGAAACGCGAAGTTGACGCTCTCCTTGCCGCCTTTCTGCGCGAAGCTGCGGTCGCCCGGGTTCGGGTTGGTCGGCGCGCGCTGCTTGTCGACGGTGTTGATCAACTCGACGTAATCCGCACCCGCGACCAGCCGGACCTCTCGCGTCAGCCGGTTGCAGCCCGGCGCATCCGAGGTGATGAGCAGCGAGCCCACGAGCGGCCCGCGCTCCTTCACCGTGATGGTCACGGCGCCGTTGCTCTTGAGATCGGCGAGCGTGTCACCGGGCAGNTAAAGGTATTCATTGAGGCCGCGCCCCGCGCTCGAGTNGGCGAGGTTCGACCGCGTCTCTTCGCTGAACAGTTCGACAATGCTGCCGGTGCGCTCATCGATTCGCACGCGCACGCGGCCGTTGTCGAGCGCGGTGCGGTCGACGACCAATTTGCCTTCGGCTGGTACCTTGCCCGCGTCGATGGTGTACGCGCGGGCGCCGAACGCCGGCACGTTGCGCACCGCGAAAGCGAGTTCGCCCGTGGACAGCCGCTGCGAAGCCACGGGCTGGCCAGCGTCGTCCGTGACGCGGTCGCCCGCGGCGGAGAATTCGCGCGAGAGCGTCACGAGTTCCGTCCGCGGCCACGACGCCGTATTGAAGACATCGATGCGCAGAGGGCGCATGCTCGCCGGATCGCGGCGCCAGTCCGGAAAATCCCGGCCCGCCTTGAAGGCCCATTCGAGCAGGTCCCGCGACTGGGTTTCCGCCTGCAGCGCGTAGGAGCGTTTTAGGTTCCACTGCTCCTTCGTCCGCCGGCCCTCCGGGTCCCAGACGCTGCTGGATGCCCCCCATGTGTGCTCGGAGTACAGCAGGACATTGCGCCACGCCTCGTCGAAGGCGCCGGCCGGATAACCGGCGGGGTTGAGCATCGCCCAGAGCGTCTCCGCCTGCGTGAGGCGNTCCGAGCTCGCGCGATTCATCGCCGTCTCGAGCGCCGACGAGCCCGCGCCGTCCTCCCAATAGGGCGTCCAGTCGCCGCGCACGGTCGGNAGCTNGTCGCCGTAACGCTGCTCGAACGCGCGGAACGCGTCGCTGGTCGAGGCAATCACGAACTTCGGCCACACGTAACTNGTGTTCCAGTCACGGATGAAGTCGCTGATCGCCGGATCNGGCTCCGCGTTGTCGCCNTGTCCGCTCCAACGCGTGTAGCTGATGTCGTAGGGGTAATTTATCCGCTCGAGCTCCTCCTGGTATTCCGTGATCAGTTCGCGCGAGAGCTTCTTGGAAATGTGCGAGAGCGCGTAGCCCTTGTACGGAATCCACACGAGGACTTTCTCCCGCCCCGAGGGCGACGCCCAGTAAAACGGCTTGTTCTGCCACTGCACCAGGATGTCGCCGATGCGGTCGAACCAGTTCGGCGCGGTGGAGAGATACTTGATGCCCGCCTGCGCCATCGTGGTGACGGTGCCCCACGTCAGGCCCGGCACGTCGCTGATCATGGCGGAGTCGATCGGCACGCCGCAGCGCTCGGACAATTGCGTGGAGTAACGAAAGAGCCGCGCGAGTTCCTCCGGGCGGCAGAGTCCGCTCAGCTCATTGAGGTACATTCCATTCAGCGCCACCTGACCGCTCTTCACTGCCGCGAAGAAATCGGCGCGCTGCTGGTCATTCATCCTTTGCAGGTAGAGATCGGCGGCCCACAGCACCTCGACGTTCCAGACGAACCGCGCGCCCTCCGGATAACCCGCCGTGCGCCGGGCCGCCGCCATGCCGAGCAGCAGGTTGTTGATCTGCTTCTGCTCGATCGCCGTCTGGATTTCCGTGTAGCCGATGTCGGTATGCGAATGCGGCAGCACGTAAATCGTGAGGGGTCGCACCGGTTTGCAGATGACCTCCTGCGCGAGCTGCGCACGGCCGCCAAGCTCGACCGCGACGCTGCGCCGCGTTTCCGTAGCCACCGCGGGCAGCAGCAGCTCGAAACTCGCCACGCCACGCTTCAGGTGAACCGGCAGCGGCGGTGCGCCGGCCACGCGAATCACGCCGTCCACCTCCGCGCCGAAATGCCGCAGGCTCACGCGGACCGGCTGCACGAGCGCGCCGTTTTTCATCTGCACCGCCGGCACGGGCTGGACGTTCTCGATCAACGTGCGGGCCCGGACCGCGGCCAGCTCGCCGCCGGCGGTCTCCAGCGCAAGCGAATCGTAAAGCATCCAGCAACCGGATACCGTGGTGATCTGCACCGCGTTGTCGCCGGCGTGCAGGAGGTCCGCGGGAAACGCCACCGCGAACGTGTGCGGCCGGCCGGCGGCCGGCTGCCCGTTGATCGTCCTGTCGCCGGCGCCGAGCGGCAGCGTTTGCTCGAACGCCCGGCCGTTGACTTGAATGCGCAGTTTCGGTGCCGCGCGGCCATGCGTGTCCACCAGCGCCACGCGCAGGCGGCACTCGCCGGCCGGCGCCGATTTCAGCCCGAAGAGAATCGCGAAGGTATGCGGGGTGCTGCCGGCCCAGGGGTCGGACGGACCGGGATGCACGTACGGCCAGTCGCGCTTCGGATCGGATTCCCCCACGATGAAAAGCCCATCCTCGCGGAACTGCCGCCAGCCGCCGGGCGCGAAGGCAAACTCGGTGTTGCCGCCGTCGGGCCGGCCGATCTGCCAGAGCGGGCGCGCGGGCTCGGCGGCGAAGGTGCAGTTTAATGACGCGAGTACTGCGGATAGGCCGAAGAGGGCAAGCGCGCGCCGCAGTGAACAGGAAGAGGATCGTCGATCGGCAGTCATGGAATGGTCGTTTGAAGATTACGTGGAGCCGCGGCGCTCCGCGCTACAGCGCTTGGTTAGCCGGCTCGAGGTCGATGGTCGATGGTCCTTGGTCCCTGTTCTTTGGTCTCCGGTCCCTGCTCCGTGGCAAAGCCGCGCTAGAAACGCCCGGTGACGCCGAACGTGATCGCGGTGCCGCTGTTGCGATCGAGGGCCATCTGGTCGGGGATGCCGCGGTACTGCACCTGGTGCGCGTTGTTCATGTTCGCGACGTCGCAGGTCAGCGAGAGGTTGGGACGGAGTTCGTAGGCGAGGCTCGAGCTCACGACCGTGCGGCTCAGCGTGTAGAGATTCCGCGCCGGGCTGGCGGCATTGTAGGCGCTGATGAAGTCGCCGGTGTAATTCATCCGCACGCGCGCACTCAGGCGCCGGTGGCGCCACGAGACGATCAGGTTGCCCGTGCGGGGAATGAACCCGGCGATCTCTCCGGTCCGCCGCACCGCGTTGCCGCCGAAATCACCGTGCGTATCCAGAATCGTGACATTCGCCACCAGTCCCAGGCCTCTTAACCGGCCGGGCAGAAACGTGAACTGCTGCTGGTAGGAGAACTCCCAGCCCTGCACATAGGCCGTGCCGCCGTTGGTGCTGCGCAGAATCGTGAAGCCCTGGTACTCGCCGCCGAACCCGTTGTTCGGATCGCGCGCGACCGTCCCGCTCTCGATGGCGTTGATGATATAATCCTTGATCGTCTTGTGGAACCAGCCGACGGACACGTTGCCCACCGGCTCGAAATAATAGTCGAGCGTCACGTCCCAGTTCGACGCCGTCTGCGGCAGGATGCCCGGGTTGTTGAGCGTGAGCGTCTGGTTGGTTTCGTTCGCGGTCTCGTTGGGCACGAAATTGCTCATGTTCGGCCGGCCAAAACTGGTCGACCAGGCGACGCGCGCCTTGAAGGCCGCACCGAGGTTTTGCGCGAGGTGCACGCTGGGAAAAGATTTGGTGTAGCTGCTGCCGGTCACGCGCCGGTTGTTCGCGTAATCGCGCTGCGCCGAACCGTTCGGGTCCGCGAGCTGTTGCGCCGCAGTGCTGGGCACGCGCGCGCGAACCCAGCCCCAGCCCTCGGTTTCGGTTTTCTCCGTGCGCACGCCCGCGATGTAGCTGGTGCCGGAGAGGAAGCCGGACAGCCCCAGCCGTCCCTCGCTCATGACATAGCCTGACGTGATCGTTTCCGTCACGCCGTCGGTGCCGGTGTAGCTGTTCTGCTCGTGGAAGTAGAGGTCCTCCCGCCACAACTCCGGCGAGACGACGTGCCGCTTGCTCACGAACATCGCGGGCTCCCACTGCGGAATCGCGCGGCCCATCGGCGACTTGTCGACGATCACCCACGGGGCATTGGGCAGCGCGGTGGTGCCGAGATACGTCCAGCGTCGATTGCGCGTCACGTCGTCGACGCCATCCTTCCGCCACTGCAGGCCGGTTTTCAGGAAGATGGGCAGCGTGACGGGCAACGCGTACCGGGCGTTGGCGCGCAGCTCCCGGACCACTTCATCGGAGTCGTTGTCGCGCGTCACGAGACCGTTCGCGATCGGCCGGTAGTTCGCCGGATTGGTCATGTCCGGCCCCTCGGTCTGGATGAACTGCGGGTAAAGATCCGACTGGGTGCGGTCCAGGCTCCAGCCGATCGCGCTGATCCGGTTGGTCAGCGTCGCGCCCGACTTCCCGTTGCCGGTGTTTCGCTCCTGCCAGCTGTAGCCCGCCTTGTAGTCCAGCTGCAGCCGGTTGAAATCGTGCTCGGCCCCGAGCCCCACTTCACCGGTGCGATCGAACACGCTGAAGACCCGCGTCTCCTGGCTGATTTGCGAACCCGCGGCCGCCCGCACCCGCGTGACCCGCTCCGTATAACCTGGCAGGATACCGGCGGTGCCCGTGGTGCCCACCGCCTGCGTGGTCGTGGCCGTGGTGAGGAAATAGCGCACGTAGGGCTCGCGCGAGTCGACGTAACTGGCGTTGAAGCGGAGCTTGGTCGTGGGCGTGAGCCGGTAGTCGACGATGGCCTTCGCGCTNATCTGNTTCCGGTTGTTGTACTTTTCCGAGGCCGAGTAGCTCCAGACATAGGCGGGCGTGCGGGGCGTGTTCTCGAAATCGCGGGTCGTGACGCCCAGCCCGTTCGCGTTCTCGCTGTAGAACGCCTGGAGCGAGACGCCGAGGTTGCGGTCGCTGCCCGCGACGTCGAAGACCTCCTGATAGCCGACATTGATCAGCGGATGCAACCGGTGCTCCGCGCGCAGGTGAACCTGCTCGGTGAAGGGCGCGGCGTAGCGGGCGACGGCCGTGTAGTTAATCCGGCGTTTTTCCCGCATGCTCAGGGGCGAACGGCTTTTCAGATTGATGCTCCCGCCGAGCGAGTCGGCCCCGCGATCCGGGGTCTGGCCCTTGGTCAACTCGAGCTGATCGAACATCGCGCCGGTGTACCGCTCGGGCGCAAACGAACGGTTCATGCCGGAGCCGGCCACAAGGCCGCCGTCCACCGTCACGCGATTGAGCGTCGAGGCCATGCCGCGCACCGAGATGTTGGCGATGACGCCGTCATCCGAGACGTTAACCGCAACCCCGGGCAGCAACGCGGCCACCTCGCCCGCGCTCATGTTCGGCAAGTCGCCGAACGAATCCATCGCGACGACGTTCTTCACGTTGTTCGCGTTGCGCTGCGTGGTGATGGCCGCCGCGCCGCCCTCCCGCCCGCCGCTCACCGTGTAGGCACCGAGTTGATACACCCCGCTCGTCAGATCGAAGTTTCGCTGGACGGTTCCGCCCGGGGCCACGGAGATGCGATCGCGCACCGGGTCGAGCCCCGCGTAGGCCGCCACGATTTCGTGTTCGCCCGCCGGCACGCCATGAAAGACATAGCGGCCCGTGTCGTCGGCGACCGCACTGCGCCCCAGCCCGGGCAAATGCACGGCGGCACCCGGCAACAGCGCACCGGTCGCGGCATTGCCCACCCAGCCACCGAGGGTGCCCGTGGTACTCGCGGCCGGTGACGCATCGGCCGCCCGCAGCATGGGTCCGAGCCAGCCCACGGCAGCCGATCCCAGAAAGAAGCGTAGAGCGGGGAAGTTCATGATGGGGGTATTCATTGGATCGAGCGATGCGTCGGTGCCGGCGGCGGCAGAGCCGGCTAAAAGCGCGGATCGCCCGACCGGAGGGGATGGCCGGGCGGTTCGAAAGACCTCCCGGCCTCAACCGGCCGCGTGCCCTCCGCCCGCGAGTTCCAGTCCCACGGGCAACCGCCGCACGCCGCGACGGGCGGGACTCGAAACGACAGGCTGGAAGAGCGGGGCATGACCACGACCACTTTGCCGGGACTGGAACGGAAATGGCGCGCGCCGAAATATGCTTGGCACCCGGGGGCCGGGCAAGCAGATTTGTCTAGACATTCAGACAATGCGCTCGATNGACGTTGATCCGGCTCTCGCCACGCTGCAGCCGGTGCGCCCGGACGACGGGCCGCCGCTGCACCGCCANGTCGAGGCGCGCCTCCGCCGGCTGGCGGCCTTGCCGGAGTTTCAGCGGGGCGCGCTCCTGCCGGACGAGTTGACCATGGCCAACCGGCTGGGGGTGAGCCGCGGCACGGCCCGCGCCGCGCTGATGCGGCTCGTGCACGAGGGCCTGCTCGAGCGCACACCGGGGGTGGGCACGCGGGTCACGCGGCCGCGGGCCGAATCGGGCATCCGCGCCTGGCGGAGTTTTTCGCGCGAGATGGCCGCGAAGGGCATCCAGGTGGAGAATTTCATCCTGGATTACGGCCGGCACGCGGTGAGCGGGCGCGCGGCGACGGCGCTCCAGCTCGAGCCCGGCACGCCGGTGCTGCGATTGGATCGCGTGCGCGGCTGGCACGGGCAGCCCGTGCTGTCTTCGCGTTCGTGGTTTCACCCGCGGCTCCGGCTGACGGGCCGCGAGGATTTTTCGCGGCCGCTCTACGACGTGATCGAGGCGGCCGCCGGCATCGTGCCGGACACGGCGCGGGAGGAGTTCGTGGCGGTGACGGCGAGTGCCGCGCTCGCGCGGCGGCTCGCGATCAAGTCCGGCACGCCGCTGCTGCTGCGCACGCACACCGTGGGCGACGCGCGTCGGCGGCCCATCGAGTATGCGGAAGTTCATTACGTGTCCGCGCGGTTCACGCTCTCGCTCGATTTGCGGAGGGAGCAGCCGTGATCGCGCTGGCGGCCGACGTCGGCGGCTCGCGGATCAAGCTCGGCGTGGTGCGCGACGGGACGATTCTCGCCCGGCGGATTGAGCCGGCGGAAGCCGGGCTCGCGTGGCCGCAGCGGCTGCCGGGCCTGGCGGAATCGTGGCGCGCCCTGTGCCGCGAGGTGGGCGTCGAACTCGCGGTGGCGGATGGCCTCGCCATTGGCTTTCCCAGCCTCGTCGATCCGGCGCGCGGCCGCATTCTCGACGAGTGGGGCAAGTTTCCCGGTTGCGCAAACTACGATCTCGGCCGCTGGGCGCGGGAAACGTTCGGCAAACCGCTGGCGCTCGAAAACGACGCGCGCGTCGCGGTGATCGGCGAGTGGCGGCAGGGCGCCGGCCGGGGCTGCGGCGATCTCGTGATGATCACGCTCGGCACCGGACTCGGCGTCGGTGTGGTGATGCACGGCCGGGTCCTGCGCGGCGCGCACGGCCAGGCGGGCACGCTCGGGGGACACTTCACCGTGCGCTACGGCGGCCGCGCGTGCGTGTGCGGGAACATCGGCTGCGCGGAGGCCGAGGCGTCGACCGCCGTTCTGGCGGAGCTCGCGGCGGCCCGCGGCGATTTTCGGAGCAGCGCGCTCGCCCGTGAACCGCGGCTCGATTACGAAGCGGTGTTTCGGCACGCAGCGGCCGGCGACGGCTGTGCGACCGCGTTGCGCGATCACAGTCTCAGCGTCTGGGGCGCGGCGATCGTGAATCTGGTCCACGCGTACGATCCGGAGCGCGTCGTCGTGGGCGGCGGCATCATGCGCAGTGGCGCGACCATTCTGCCAGCGCTGCAGCGCTATGTGCACGCCCACGCTCACACGGCCTGGGGTCGCGTTGAGATGGTGGCAGGTGAACTTGGCGATGATGCGGCGCTGCTCGGCTGCGGCTGGCTGCTGGCGGAAAAGCTCGCCGCCACTGGGCTCGGCTGAACGCATTGGTAGGTGGCGCGCTCGCCGCGCCACTCGCCAGAGGCGAACCAGCGCTTGCCCGCCTTCGCCACGTTGCGCGGCCAGCGCGCAACCTACACCGATGGGAACCGTCCGTATGTCGCAGAAAATCCAGGGTTCGGTTTGCGATGGGACGGTTCCCCCGCCCATACCACGACCATGCCTGACGGCGCCACCGAGACCCCCGCACCGCGCGACGACCCGACCGCGATGCGCGTGCTGACGGCGCTTAGTTTCGCGCATCTGTTGAACGATA
>JGI1356J14229_10003213_pt1 | contig 12533 bp, 9 predicted proteins | sample Subgrocontami58m_FD_14229 | JGI IMG/M metagenome (IMG submission 14229) | reverse complement strand
CGGCGTGAAGCGCATGTCCCCATTCATTATCTTGGATTCACCATTCCGAATAAATTTGTATTTGGTTACGGGCTTGACCTGGATGAGTATTATCGCAACCTGCCTTTCGTCGGCGTGGTTGACCTGAATAAATACAAACCGTCCACGTAAACAGTTTGCATCAGGCAAATGAAATGAATGATGAAGCTTTGGATACCACACAATCTCATTCGTCCTATGCAGGTCGCTGGGTGGCTCTCGTGCGCGGACGTGTCATAGCGCAAGGCGGCACACCCGAACAGGCTTTGCGCGCATCACAGTCCAGCCGTTACAAGGAAAAACCAGAGATCATTTTTATGCCCCTCCCTTTTTCACTTTCGCCTTTATTCGATAAGATAAAAGACGCACTGCCTGCCGATCAGGAAATTTACCTCGTTGGCGGCGCAGTGCGTGACCTTTTAACTTCCCGCCTCGCACCTGACTTTGATTTTGCCCTGCCCTCGAATGGCATTTCCACCGCTCGGAAAGCAGCCAACAGCCTCGGCGCGGACTTCATGCCCCTGGACGATGAACGCGACACAGGCCGTGTCATTCTAACCGATCAAGATGGCAAGCGCATCTTCCTTGATTTCGCCACCTATCGCGGCACAAACCCTTCGACAGGCTCAGGGCAAAGCTTGGAAGAAGACCTGCGCGCCCGCGATTTCACCATCAACGCGATTGCCTACAACCTGCGCGATAACACGATCATAGACCCCATGGATGGCGCAAACGACATTCGCGCCAAGGTCATCCGCGCCTGCTCACCCACTTCATTATCAGACGACCCCGTCCGTATTTTAAGGGGCGTTCGGCAAGCCGCAGCATTTGAATTCAAGATAGAGAAGAACACACGTGAGTTAATGAAGCAAGCCGTTAGCCGGATCGAACGTATTTCCCCAGAACGTCTGCGGGATGAAATCTTCAAGATCCTCAACGGGCCAAAAGCAGGCGCATCCATCCGCGCCTTGGAGATGCTCGGTGCTCTTTCTCACTTAATGCCTGAATTGCTTGCCATGAAAGGCGTGGAGCAATCCCTGCCGCATGTTTACGATGTGTGGACGCACACCCTGGCTGTTTTGGATCACCTCGATCNAATTATTTCCGGTTTGCGCGTCGNGTATGATGCGGATAAAACGAACGACATGTTCACCGGTCTGCTTGGCTTGCGTTTGGGGCGCTTCCGCCAGCAAATCGGAGATCATTTTGCCGCGTCGTTGAATGCAGATCGTTCCCATCGTTCCCTGCTTTTCTTCGCCGCGCTGTATCACGACGTGTGCAAGTCTGAGACAAAAACGATTGATGAAACCGGCCGCATTCGCTTTTTTGATCATGATGTGAAGGGAGCGGAGGCGGCCGCCCAGCGCGCGCAGGCCTTCAATCTTAGTAATGATGAGATTGAACGATTACATGCCATCATCAAATATCACATGCGGATTCATTCGTTTGCCAGCCGAATGGAATTTGACAAACAAACACCCTCGCGCAAAGCCATTTACCGCTTCTTCCGGGATAGCGGCAAGGCGGGCATTGACTTGATCCTGCTCGGTTTGGCCGACCTGCGCGCCACGCGCGCCAACGAACTTACACTTGAAACATGGACTGCCTATCTTGATGTTGCCCGCATTCTGCTAGAGAATTATTGGGAACGGCCCGAAGAAGTCATTTCTCCGCCGCGTTTGCTGGATGGGCATGAATTGATGAAGGAATTAAACCTCAGGCCGGGTCCTTTCGTTGGTCAGTTGCTGGAGGCGATCCGTGAGAATCAAGCTGCAGGAAAAATTGAAAATCGCGAACAGGCTTTGTTATTTGCGCGCGAAGAACTGGCAAAAGGTACGATAGGTGAATCATGAACACTGTATTTTTTGACCTGGAAACGCAAAACTTATTTCAAGATGTTGGCGGACGTGAAAATATCGAAAAACTTCGCGTCGCCTGCGGCGTGACATGGTCAACGCAAACCAATGATTTTTCTGTTTACTGGGAAACGGATGTCCCTGCTTTGATCGAAGAATTGAAATCAGGGACAAAGATTGTTGGATACAACCTGCGCGGATTTGATTATCGCGTGCTTCAACCGTATGCGCCTGAAACACGCTTTGCCTCTCTCCCCACCCTTGACCTGCTCCTCGACCTGCAAAGGATTCTTGGCTTTCGCATCAGCCTGGATAGCATTGCAAGCGCCAGCCTCGCCCTGACTAAAACAGCAGACGGCATGCAATCAGTGGAATGGTTCCGCGCAGGTGAGTTGGACAAAGTCGCCGAATACTGCAAAGCGGACGTGGACATCACCCGCCGCGTGTATGAATTCGGGCGGGATCACGGTCATATCTTTTATAAATCAAAATTGGGCAGTNAGTTAAAAGTAGATGTAAAGTGGAAATGAAAAAGGTTTCTATAAATGGAATAAACTGCGGNTTGCTCCTTGCGCCGTCTTCGGCGCAAGATTTCGACAGGCTCAATCTGCCAGATTTGCAATGAAAANGCCGCCNTCCACAGGATGCNTCGCAAAGGACGGCGGCTTGAGCCTGTCAATGAGAAAGTAGAAAGGCAGATAAAAATGAATATAGTTGCTGTAAATGGAATAAACCTGGCTTATACAAGGCGCGGCAAAGGGATGCCACTCATGCTTGTGCATGGCTTTCCCCTGGATTCCAGTTCATGGAATGAAATTACTCCATTTCTGGAAGATAAATTTGACATCATCCTGCCAGACCTGCGCGGATTCGGTCAATCTACTACGATAAAATCACCGTATACTATGTCTGATATGGCTGATGATCTTGCCGGTTTGTTGGACCATCTGGGAATTGAGAAGACTGCGATGGCAGGTCACTCGATGGGCGGATATGTTACATTGGCATTCGCAAAGAAATATCCAAATCGGGTAAGTGGCTTGGGATTAATTTCATCCCAGGCTGCAGGCGATCCGCCTGACCGTAAAGAAGGACGATATAAGACTGCGGCTGAGGTTGCTGAGAAAGGGGTGGGTGTAGTGGTTGATGCAATGACCCCAAAACTTTCTGCGAATGCAGATGTGCAGGCAATAGTGCGCGCTGTGATGGAAAGACAAAAACCATCCGCTTTGATTGGCGCACTCAAAGCCATGGCTGAAAGGGAGAATTTATTGCCGCTTCTTTCCTCCCTTCGACATGGCTCAGGACATGCTTTCATCTTTCCTTTGCTGGTGATCCATGGCGACCATGACGCCTTAATTCCGATTGACCGTTCGAAGGAAATCAAGGCGGCCATGCCCTCCGCTCAGTTTGTAGAGTTGAAAGGCGCCGGTCACATGCCGATGATGGAGTTTGCGTTGGAAACTTCCGAAGCATTGAATATGTTGAAGTGAAATAACATTGCCCGCCACTCGCTTTGCGATGGTGGCAATGTTTCTTAACAGAATCGAGCTTGTCCTCCCGAAAATTCGGGACTTCGTGAGCAAAACGAAAGACTAAAGCTGGGATCGAAGCGACTGTGGATTAATATTTGTTGGCTCGGAGGTATCCAGCCTGCCTGTCCGCCTGACCATTTTTCGGATATGTGCGACAATCACACTGCCGGGCACAGGTTTGACAAGAAAACCATCCGCGCCAGCATCCAAAACACTGGCAACCATGCCCGGATCGTTGATAGCTGAATGAATAAGGATAGGCACCTTGCTGAATTTGCGGACAGCTTTGCAGACCTGCCATCCATCCATATCTGGCATCATCAGATCAAGAAGCACAACACTGGGTCTTTTTTCCTCAACCAATTTAACACCCTCGACGCTGGTGTTGGTTGTAAATACTTCAAAGCCGTACGTTTTGAGCAAAATGCTTATTAATTCTGTGATTGCCAGGTCATCATCAATTACAAGGATTCTAGTTGACATACTTGTTTCCATACCGTATTATCCCTGATTTATATCAAACTGTACATTGCAATGGGTTTACAGCTTGACTTGAACAATTTATAAAACAGTGGATTGAAATCCGTTGTTCCGGTGATATTTGTCATATGGAATTTAGACCGTTTTTGGTAAAATATTTCACAATCAACATGTGAAAATAATTTAATCCTTGCTGGAGGCGTCATGAAGAAATGGGTCTATTTATTCAATGAAGTGAAAGAGGTTGAGAAGGCTGCCCTGGGTTCGTGGGATGCGGTAAAAGCCTTGGTGGGTGGCAAAGGCTCGGGTTTGTTGGATATGACACGGGCGGGTGTGCCAGTTCCGCCATTTTTTACGGTGACAACCGAAGCATGTAACGCATATCAAAAATTGGGGAAATTTCCTGCGGGGCTATGGAAACAGGAACTTAGAGCATTGATGGAAGTTGAAAAGAAAACAGGCAAGAAATTTGGCGACCCAAAGAACCCACTGTTGGTTTCATGCCGTTCCGGCGCGAAGTTCTCCATGCCGGGCATGATGGATACGGTATTGAATCTGGGGTTGACAGATATGACCGCCGCCGGCATGGTCAAGTTGACTGGGAACGCGCGTTTTGTGTATGACTCATATCGGCGTTTGGTGGAGATGTTTGGTTCGGTGGTATTGGGGATTCCGGATGAAGCTTTTGAACATCCATTGAAGGAATATAAACGCAAGAAAAGTTATAAGTTCGATACGGATATGACCGCTGAAGATTGGATGCAGATTGTTGATGCGTTCAAGGCTGTCATCAGGCAAGTGCAGGGATTTGATTTTCCACAGGATCCGTACAAACAATTGGAATTGGCAACAGAGGCGGTTTTCAAATCCTGGAATGGAAAACGTGCCATTGATTATCGTAATGCGACCGGCATTTCCCATGCTCTGGGAACAGCGGTCAATATTCAAACTATGGCTTTTGGCAACATGGGTGAAGACTCAGCGACAGGCGTGGCGTTTACCCGCAATCCTTCCACTGGTGATAAAAAGATGCTGGGCGATTTCCTGTTCAACGCGCAAGGTGAAGATGTGGTTGCGGGCATCCGTAACACACACCCAATTGAAACGTTGATAGAGCGTATGCCCAAAGCCTATGATGAATTCATGAAGATCGCCGCAAAATTGGAAGAATATTACAAAGATATACAGGATGTTGAATTCACCATCGAGCGCGGCAAATTATGGATGTTGCAAACCCGCAACGGCAAGCGTACGGCGCAAGCTGCTGTGAAGATTGCCGTGGATATGGCAAATGAAGGTTTGATCACGAAAGATGAAGCTGTGGAGCGCATCACTCCTGAAAATGTGGATACGCTTTTACATCCACAGTTTAATGATGAAGCAATCGCAGAGGCAAAGAAAACCGGCACATTGATCGCGAAAGGCGTAAACGCTTCTCCGGGCGCGGCTGTCGGTCAGGTTTATTTCGATGCCGATACTGCCGAGAAGATGGCGAAAGAACACAAACAGGAAGTCATTATGGTGCGTCCATTCACCAAGCCGGACGATGTGCATGGCATGATCGCGTCAAGAGGCGTGTTGACCAGCGAAGGCGGCGCCACGTCTCACGCAGCGGTTGTGGCCCGCCAGTTCGGTATCCCATGTGTGGTGGGCGCTTCTGCGATCAAGATCGATCTTGACAAGCGCATGATGAATGTCGGCGAGACCGTTGTAAAGGAAGGCGAGTGGATCTCTGTAGATGGCACAACGGGAAATGTCTTCGTCGGCAGGATCCCCATGACCACACCCTCGATAGAAGAACAAGTTGAACTGATGACCTTGCTCAAATGGGCGGATGAAATTTGCGCCCGCAAAGATATGCGCGTTGCCCCGAAAGGCTCGCCAACACGCGGATTGCAAGTCTGGGCGAATGCAGATTACCCGAAGGATGCACGGCGCGCCCGCTCTTACGGCGCGGTGGGCATCGGCCTTTGCCGCACCGAGCACATGTTTTTTGAACCCGAGCGTTTACCCATCGTTCAGAGAATGATTCTCGCAGATTCTTCAGCGGAACGCACAGCCGCATTGAATGAACTACTTCCGCATCAGCGCAGAGATTTTGATGGTCTTTTCGAAGCGATGGATGGCTATCCCGTCATCATCCGTTTGATCGACCCGCCTTTGCATGAATTTATGCCTGACGAAGAAAAACTATTCGAAGAAGTTGTCACCATGCGCGTAAAAGGCGACCCTTCGACACCCTTCGGGTCAGGGCAAGGACTCGCTGAAAAAGAGAAATTGCTTGCTGCAATCAAAGGAATGCACGAATCAAATCCGATGATGGGCTTGCGCGGTGTGCGCTTGAGCATCGTCATGCCTGAGATCGTGGAGATGCAAGTGCGCGCCATCTTCGAAGCTGCGGCAGATTGCACCAAGCGCGGCATTGTCGTGAAACCCGAAGTGATGATCCCGCTGACTGGCACGGTCAAAGAATTGGAATGGATCCAGCCGCGCCTCTTGCGTATCGCATCCGCTGTGATGCAGGAAAAGGGCATCAAGTTTGAATATAAATTTGGCACGATGATCGAGATTCCGCGTGCGGCAGTTACGGCGCAGGAAGTTGCAAATCAGGCTGAGTTCTTCTCCTTTGGCACGAACGACCTTACGCAAATGACCTATGGTTACTCGCGCGATGATGCCGAGCGTAACTTCCTCATCACGTATCAAGAGCAGGGTATTCTCGTCAAGAATCCCTTCCAGACCATTGACCGCGACGGCGTCGGCAAACTCATGCAATGGGCAATTGACGAGGGCCGCAAGACCCGCCCAAGCCTTGAGGTGGGCATTTGCGGTGAACACGGCGGCGACCCTGACTCGATTGAATGGTGTCACGTGATTGGAAATAACTACGTTTCATGTTCCCCGTTCCGCGTGCCGATCGCGCGTTTGGCGGCGGCTCATGCCGCGTTGAAGCATCGTCCGAAGGCTGCGAGGAAACCTGTTACCAAAAAAGTTGCCGCTAAAAAAATTGTGAAGAAGGTTGTGAAGAAGAAATGATCTGCATTAGCTCTCGGCGGCGTCCCCGCCGCCGAGGACGGCGGCTTGAGCCATTGAAGTTATACAAACCGCATGAAGACTTGATTTCCCAATAGCCTTCCGCGCTTGGTGAGCCTGTAAACATCCGAGTCCATTTGTGACTCGGATGTCTTTTTTTCAAGCAGACCATTGTGGATTAGTTCTTCTATTTCCTTTGGATAGACATCCAAAAGCCCGCTTCCGAATCTTAACCTGAAATCTGATTCTGCGACTCCGGCATTCGTCAGCCTGAGGTTGTTCAGCATATATTCAGACATATCCTCTACGGGCGTTTGCTTGTGCTGGTTGACGGTGGCGGGGGAGAGGGGGAAAGGATGAACGCTTCGCGTGAAAGATGAAGGATGAATGAGGCGCTCGATATACGTTTTGATTCGCAGGGCATTGGAATAACGATAGCCGTTGGCGTATCCATGCGCGCCCGCGCCGAAAGCCAAATAAGGGAGACTGCGCCAGTATTGGAGATTGTGGCGGCAGGCAAATGCAGGTTGAACGTTTAACGTTAAACGTTCAACGTTTTTTGCCCAGTTCGATATTTCATATTGCTCATATCCATTGCCCACTAAAAATTCTTCGGCATATTCGTACATCCCGGCGGCGAGATCGGGGTCTGGGAAAGGAAGCAAGCCTTTGGATGACCATCGTCCAAAGGGAGTGCCGTGTTCGAGGGTCAATGCATAGGCGGAGATGTGTTCGGGGTGCAGATCAACGATGCGTTGAAGTGTGGTTTGCCAAGTGGATAATGTCTGTTCGGGGAGACCGTAAATTAGATCAAGATTGAGATTATCGAAGTCTGCTTTTCTGGCGGAGGATACAGCTTCGATCACGGTGAAGAAATCATGGATGCGTTCCAACATGCGCAGCTCTTCAGTGTTTGCAGATTGCACACCAAAGCTGATGCGGTTGATGCCCGATGCGCGAATCGCATTTAATTTTTCGGGTGAGATCGTGCCTGGGTTGGCTTCAATGCTGATCTCCGCATCAGCGGTAAATGTAAAGGCGGCGCGTAATGCCTGTAGTATGGAATCAAATTGAGGCGCGGAAAGAAGCGAGGGAGTCCCTCCTCCAAAGAAAACGGTATGCACATGCGCTTCGACTGCCACTTCGCCTTCGCTCGGTGTCCGCTCAGCGCGAAGTCCGACAAATTCAATCTCATTGATTAAAGCTTTTACATATGCAGGAATCGAATCTTCCTGGCCTGCGTAGGTGTTGAAGTCGCAGTAGGCGCAGCGGTGTTTGCAAAAGGGGATGTGAATATAAATTGAGGTGTCAGGTGTCATGTGAAATGAAAGGTCAAAAGTCGAAGGTCAAAGTGACTTTCGACCCTTCGAGATACTCAGGGCACCGCCTGCGACCTTTTTTTCGGAAGTCCGATAAAGAATGCGATGGGGCCGGCGAGCAAAAGCCACATGGCTGTGGCGATGCCGAAGTTGTGCGCGGCGATGCCAATGCCGAAGGGGATGAGTTTACCAAACAATCCTGAAACATTGTTGGATTGTCTGCGCTGGAACTTTGTCACCCCGTCGCCTTGGCAATTAAATCTTCCACCCCCAAGCCGTAGATGTGCGGCGGGGTGATTCCCATCAATAGCAGATACATCGCTAACTGACTGCGATGATGAATCTCGTGTTCGGCCATTGCCATGAGCCAGCGCCAGACCTTCATTTGCGCATTTCCATCAAGGGCGGGGCGTGGTTGATTGAGATCAGAGTCAGGCAGAGATTGCAGAGCATTCATTGCTTCCGTGTGAGTCTGGTCGAGATACGCGATGAGTTCATCCCAACTTGATTGATTGCCGTCGTGCCCGCCGTATTCCCATTTGCTTTGCGTCACGACGCCGACGAACATTTTCTCACTCGAAGCGATGTGGCGCACGATATCGGCACAAGTGAACTCTCCCTCTTTAGGCAACCAATTGATCCGATCTGTTGGGACGACGCGCACGTAGTTGAGCGTGCGTTTGCGAACGCTGGAAAAGTAATCAATGAAATTTTTGGTTGAGTGAATCATAGACCGCACTTTCAAACTTCCGAAGTCAAAGAATTTTTTGCGTTTCACAACATTCTCATCCGCCACACCCAACGTGTCCCTTTGTGAGACTTCGCTGGCACGCGCCCAACAGTTTGCGCTAGCGGATAGTGGGGCAGGATGCTTCGACACGGTGAGCCGCGACACTTGCGCCGCACACCAGTGCAGGTGAGCGAGACGAACCCTTCGTCGCCCATGCGGGCATCCCAAACTTCCGCATTCACTTCCCATGCGTCGCGGGTTTCCTTGTTGAGATCGTTAATATTTTCAGTCATGGAATCTCCCTGTAGATAATGCTAGATTTTAACCTTACTTTTACTGTTTGTCTCATAAATTTGAAATGTGAAAATATGGGCAAAAAACAATATTTATGATTGATTACCCTGCCAGGTTTTTGTACGGCAGCAATGAATCAAAAACTCCCCGAGACTTTTATCTCGGGGAGTTTTTTGTATTCAGTGCGAATTAGTTGACTATAACTACATTACTAGCCTGCGAACCCTTGGGGCCTGCCTCAACGGTGAATTCAACCTTCTGGCCTTCCTCGAGTTTTTTGAAACCATCACCCTGGATCGCGGAGAAATGTACGAAAACATCCGCGCCGCCGTCGCGAGCAAGAAAGCCATAGCCCTTGCTTCCGTTGAACCACTTGACTGTACCTGTGAAATACGTTCTGACATTGTTTGCCTTCTATGGCAAATAAAAAATTTGGAGGACCCGGTGCTTTCGCCAGAACAGATAAAACAAAACGGCTCATGGATTTGAACCCATGAGCCGATGGTAGTACTTCCAAAGCGAACTTACTGGTATCCGTGTAAGGCAATGCTTTATCATGACGATAGGGATGTGTCAATGAAAATGGCAATTTTCATTACACTTGCGCCGTACGCCAGTGCGGTGTGTCGTTGCGAGGAGGGTACTTGCTCTTTCCGACGCTTGTCCTGACGGTTCGACTTTCGCTCACCGTGTCGAAGGGAAGCACCCCCCCGTTATTAGGAGACTGCTTCGGCATACCTGCCCTGGCGGGCGGTGCCAGGGAATAACAAAAGCGCCTCTGCCTGTGCGTACACGCAGACAGGTCGCAGCGACACGCGAAGTTCAGCGTTCATTTTATATTACGACTTCACCAAACTAAATTTATCTTTCCCGATGCGATAGTTACCGTTATGCTTTAATACTTTATCTGCCAACTCTTCGGGCACATCCACATAGGTGAATTTTTCTTCGATGCGAATCTTGCCAATGGAACTACCGGGGATATCGGCGTGATGGGCAATCGTGCCAACAATATCATTCGGGCGAACTCCATTCTCCTTGCCTTTATTCAACTTCAAGCGCACCATGCCAGCCTCATGCGAAACCCTTTTATTTCCCGAGTCACCGTGTCTGCCCGCAACGCGATCGCGCCTTCCATCTCTACCCTGAGGCTTGCCACGCCCAAACTCGCGATCACCACGATAGGAGGAACGACTTTCGGAAACTGTTACATCCGTAACATTCGCCACAGGGCGTTGTTTCTCATCCGCGCGGGATAACTTCAAAGCGGCGGCGGCAATTTCCATGGCGTCGTGACCATCTTCAACCAAACGCGCCACGAGTTCGCGCTCGCGTTGATAACGTCCGCGGCCGAGCCAGACTTTCAATTTCTCCAACACTTCATTCTCACGGTGCTGGTGAATATCCGCCGCGGTGGGTAACTTTCCAAGCGTGAGCGCCTGCTTGGTCATATGTTCGATCTCGCGCAAACGGCGTTTCTCGCGCGGCGCGAATAATGAAATGGCAATGCCTGTCTTGCCTGCGCGGCCTGTGCGCCCAATCCGGTGGACATACACTTCGGCATCATCAGGCAGATGATAGTTAAACACATGTGAAATATTATCAATATCCAGACCGCGCGCGGCAACATCTGTGGCGACCAAAACTTTAATTTGGCCTGCGCGGAATCTTCCGAGAATTTGCTCGCGCGCATTTTGTTCGAGGTCACCGTTGATAGCTTCGGCGGGGAATCCGCGCGCAGAAAGTTGACCTGCCAATTGACCTGTTTCCACGCGAGTGCGGACGAATATCAACGCGCTGGTAATGGGTTCGATCTCGAAGAGATTTGTCAGCGCCGATAGTTTGTCGCCTTCGTGGACAAGGTAGTAACGTTGCTCGGTCAAGGAAACGGTGAGAGTCGACTTTTTAACGGTGACAGATTGAGGGTCACGCATGAAGCGGTCTGCGAGGGAGCGAATACGCACGGGCAGGGTCGCGCTAAAGAGGGCGGTCTGTCGGATGGCGGGAGTCGCAGAGAGAATTTCCTCCACAGGCTCGATGAAACCCATATTGAGCATTTCATCGGCTTCATCCAGCACAACGGACTTAACCATGCTCAGATCCAAAACTTTACGCGCCATTAAATCAATGATGCGGCCGGGTGTGCCAACGACAATATCCACGCCGCGCTTGAGTTGGTTGACCTGCGGACCGTAAGGTTGGCCGCCATACACAGCCAGCACGCGCACTTTAAGATGCTTGCCATAATCGTTTATGGCGGCGGCTACTTGAACTGCAAGTTCACGTGTAGGCGCGAGCACAAGCGCTTGCGGCAGTCGTTGGTGTATGTAGTTGTGAAGAATGGGGAGTGCGAAGGCGGCAGTTTTGCCTGTGCCGGTTTGGGCCTGGCCAATTACATCCACGCCGGTAAGCATGAGAGGGATCATATCGGCTTGAATGGCGGTTGGCGTTACATAGCCAAGTTCAAGAATGGCCTGCTCCAGTTCGGGGCGCAGGTTTAAAGAAGTAAATTCGGTTGTCATCGTAATCCTTTTTCTAATCGTCATTGCTTCGGGCAAAGAGTGCCCTCGCAATGACATATGTGAGGGGTGTTTCGATGACTCCGCTTACTTACTTCTTGCCAACAAAGCCTTTCTTTTCAGATCGGCTCGCCCAACAAAAAAGCCCGAGTAATGTTCATCGGGCTTACAGTTCAGAGTGATCAAAACAATTTCCCAAAAAACTTGCTCTCCATCCTGAGCGTAGTCGAAGGAGAGAGCGGACGAAAGTTTACCACAGAATTTTGATTAAATCGTCATTAATATGATTGCGGTCAAGGCCGAACCGATGCCAATCCACTGATTGCGCGAGAGGCGTTCTTTGAGGAAAATCCATGCGAGCATAACGGTTGCACCAGGAAAGAGGGAACTTAATACAGCAGCGACATCCAAACGACCAGATTGACTCGCAAGAATGAAGAAGACGTTTCCAGAAATGTCGAGAGCGCCGTTCAAGGCGATGATCGGCCACGCGGAAGGGTCTTCTACCTTCCAGGTGGAACGAGTGGTGAGCATGTAAACAGTGATCAAGATCAAGCCGCCAAATCGGGATGCGATCATCGGCCAGATGGTTGATCCCGTGTTTGTGGCTTCGTGCATGAAGACAAAGTATGAGCCGAATCCAATGCCTGCAAGCAGAGGCAGTTTCAAGTCAGAGAGATGCGAGACGCGAAGCATGTCTGTGATGCCGCCTTCACCTTGTGAGATCATCCACACGGCAAAGAGGGCAA
>JGI1356J14229_10003207_pt1 | contig 12541 bp, 13 predicted proteins | sample Subgrocontami58m_FD_14229 | JGI IMG/M metagenome (IMG submission 14229) | reverse complement strand
GCCGCAGCCCGATGGCCCGAGAATCGAAACGAACTCGCCTTCCTCCACTGCGAAGCTGAGCCCGCCAATGACATCGAGCCGGCTTCCGTCCGGACGGATGAAGTGCTTCGTGAGATCTCTGACAATGATCTTTTTCATGACGATAAGCCTTCAGCGTTCAGCAAATCAGCAGTCAGCAAGAGATCCGGCCGAAAGCTGATAACTGAATGCTAACAGCTAAGATCTCATACTTGCACAACCGCCCGCCAGGCCGTAACCCGTTTTTCAAAGGGGTTGATCAAAAGGTATTCGATCCCCAAAAGCACAATGGTGAAGCTAAGCGCCCAGGCAAGCACCTGAGTCATGGAGAAAAGGCCAAACCAGTAATTCAGCATATATCCCACCCCGCTGCTCATGCCGATCAGCTCCACGGTGGTGGCTATTTTCCAGGAGATGCCGAGCGCATAGCGCGTGGCCGCAAGGATATAGGGCACCGTCTGCGGCAGCACCACCTTGAGGATGAGATCGCGGCGAGGCACTTGAAAGGCCTGAGCCATGGTGACGAGTTGCATATCGATGTCCTTAACCCCTTGCCACATATTAATAGCCACTGCCGGAAAAGCGGTGATGCCAATGGCAATGATCGCGGCGAAATCGTTGAGCCCAAACCACAACAGCGTGATGATGGCGTACACCACTGCCGGTATGGTGAGTCCGACCATGACCCAGCTCTCCAGGAATTTTTCCCCTTTGGGTGAGAGCCCCATCACGATACCGAAGGCGCTGCCGATGATCATGGCGATGGCAAGACCCAGCAGGACCCGGAAGATGGTCTTATAGAGATGAAAAAAACCATCCCCGGAGCTGAAATTCTCCCAGATCGCCTCAAAGACCGGAATCGGCCCGGGCAGGATTTGCGGAGAAAAAACAAAAGAAAGAACGACCCAGGCAATCAGGAGAACCAAAACGGAATAAATTTTAAGGGTTGTATGCATCGGTCATTAAACCCTCTGGAACCGTCTTAAGCACCTTGGGTCCTAAAATTTCCTTTACCGCTTCCAGAAAATCCCTCTGAACCTCCATCTGCTGCCGGTCCCACTTCTCCAGAATCCTCGGCCCCCACGTCTTCTGTAACGCGGCAATCTCTTCCTTGCCGGTCACGCCTATAGTCTCCCCATAGCTCTTCCACACCTCGGAGTGCGTGCGGATATACTGCACCGTTTCCACGAAGGCCCTAAGGTATCTCCTGAGAAGGTCCGGATTGGCCTTGGCAAACTCTTCGTTAGTGGTCAGCGTCACAGTCGCAGGGGCCCTGCCGGCTCTTTTTTCCCACTCCCCGCTCAGGTCAAGGAGGACACGGTATTTACCCGTAAGGGGAAGCGTCACGGATTCCTGATTTCCAACCAGCGCGGCGGCAAGCTGGTCCCTGTCCAAAAGACCTACCAAGGCCGGTCCCGGCGCGGTGATCAACTCCGTGTCCCTTTGGAGATTCATGCCATGCCACTTTTTTGCGATTGCCATGAGCATGCTCGTGGTGGCGGATCCGGGACCCCCGAAGTTGCCGATTCTCTTTCCCTTGAGGGCGGCAAACGACTGGATCGGAGAATCTTTTTTCACCAGTACCGCATTGACAGGGGCAAAGACGCCGTAAAAAATCACCATGTCCTTCCCTTCGGCTCGCGCCCTTGCCATTGCGGTGACCCCGCCAAAACCGATGTCGACCTTTTTTTCCGCAATAAAGAGGTGCAGTGGAGCCGGATTGAGGATCTTGATTCTCTCGTAGGGAACATTGTGTTTGAGCAAGAATTTCTGACGCTCCATGACGCTATGGATAAGATCCTGAGAGCCGCTGGTAAGTATTCCGAGCGTCAGTTTCTTCGCCTCCGCTCCATCCGCAGAAGAAGCCATGGCAAAGATCCACAAGAGCGAGACGACCAAGCTACTGCTGATGATCCGTTCTAACATAATCTCCTCCTCTCTCCATCATCGAAGGGCCTTTTCGATAAAGGTAAAATCGAATACCTGCTCCGCAGGGATCTCTTTACTAACGCCCAGGCTCTTCTTGGTAAATTCGATCGCCCCCTTCATCCACGCCTGATCTGCCGATCCATTCTCGGCAAGCTGAGTGCCATGCCAGTCAAACATCTGAGCAGCTAAGGAGGAATCGTTAAGCTCAAGCTCTTTGGTGATCATCTGGATGGACTCGCTGCGATTCTGCCGATAATAGCGAAGCCCTTTAAGTGTCCCTCTGACAAAGGCAGCCACCTCCGCAGGGTTCCTCTTGAGCTTCTCGTCTGTAACACCGATACCACCGGTAGGATGAGTCGGCATATAGTCTCCCGCATAGCCGAGATTGTTGAGACCCTCACGATATAAGAGAAGGTTTCGCGGGGGACTGAGGATCGCCGCCGCGATCCTTCCAGTCTTAAGCGCGATAATAAGCTCCTCCGCCCTGCCGATGACTAAAAGTGCCACATCCTTATCAGGGTTCAATCCATTCCGCTCAAGCATCAAACGGGTCAAAAGATCCACGGATCCACCCCGCGAGGAGATGCCCACAGCCTTGCCCTTGAGTTGATTGAAAGATCGGATCTGCGCTCCCGAGACAAAATCAAACGCGGGCTTGGCCGAAATGAGCAGGACGAGTTTAAGGCCGATTCCCCGGATAGCGCCGGCAATGATAGCACCCGATGCCGTCGTATAATCTACCGATCCCCCAATGAGGGCGGTCACCCCCACCGCGCCCCGGATAAGAATAACCTCGACATCCAATCCCTCCTCGCGATAGAACCCTTTCGCTTTGGCGATCTTGAAGGGGACCTCTGTGATGGCAAGCGTGGGAGCCGAAAGCCGGATTTTCTTAAGCTGGGGCCAACCCGGGCTGGCGCCGAGAAATAAAAAAGAGCACATGACAAACGCCAGCGGCTTATATCGCATAGACCCTCCTATGGAAGTTCATCTTCCGGGGCGTCCTCCAACTGCTCAAAGCCGCTTCCCCGGTCAACCCCGACGGTCGCCACCAGATTGGGCTCCGCAGCGATCAGCAAGGCCGGCTCATTCTCGCTGGTATTAAAGTGCTGGAAGACGACGCCCTCCAGCTTGATGGGAAGCTGCAAGAGATCCCCTTCCTTCCAGTCATAACGTACCTCATCCAGGAGCGAATAACCCTTTCCTTCGACGACGACAAAGACCACTCCCCCCTGGCATTTCTGCTTGCCGCTCCGGCCTGCCGGCGGGATCTTCTGGGCGTAAAAGATGAGGAACTTATGGGCAGTCGTATCAATATTGGGATGCATATACCATTTCATCAACCCCTGAGGATTCATCTCCCAGGATAACTCTTGCCCTTTAACGCACACCGTGGAGCCAGCAACACGGTTGCGCTCCTCATCTCTGAGCTGGATCAGCTCCTGATATCGGGTCTTGGCTTTTCGTTCACGGAATTGCTCAGCCATGGGTACCTCACTTTTTCGGCGCATATAGGGGAGAAACCTCCATCTGCTCGAGATGGAGAGCCACATGGTTTGCGATCGGGAGATAGACAAAGGCCATCCAGCGGCTCGGCCCATCCGGTTTGGTATTAAAATGCTGGTGCTCGACGCCCCCGGGCTTTACCGGCAGCGTGAGCAGGTCTCCCTTCTTCCAGTCATACCTTTTTCCATCTGCAATCGTATAACCCTGCCCGTCCAGGATATAGATCGCCACCCCCCCCTGATGGCGATGCTTGCCGGATTTCGTCCGGATCTCCTGGGAGAACACCCTCCACTCCTGCAAGGCCGTATCCGGATACATGTCGGGGTGGAGAAAATAACGCAGTCTCCCCTGGCGAGTAGTCTCCCACGGCCTTTCCTCATCGCGCACCACGATCCTTCCCTTCTTGCCCCGGTCGATCAGCCTCTGCTGGGCCGAAATAGCCGCCTCGTAGGCATTTTCCGGGCTGACCTGGTTTATTTTATCGGCCATAAAGTCCTCCTACGAAGCCGGAGCGTTCGAGCTTCTGAAGAAAAGAATCGTCCAGGAACTGCTCCGGTCTTGCTTTGAGAGCCGCCGGTTGGGACTCCCCGACAATCTGCAGAACCGTCTGGATCGCTTTTGGATCGGCATACGGAACTCTCGGGATCTGTCTTATGTATTCGTCATAGGCATCCTGCAGCGCTTCCATGTCATCGGTTGCGAAAAATTTCTGGAAGATTTTTAAAGTTTCTTTAGGTTTTGTCTTTATAAAGTGGATTCCCTCCACCACCGCCTTCGAGAAGCTCTCCAGAAGATCAGGGCTGTTTTTAATCGCATCCTCCCTGGCGATAACGGAAGAGTGCAAGAAGGGGATGTCGAGCTGGCTCACGTCGGCGATAATATTGAATCCCCGCTTCTTTGCCAAAAGCTCTTGGGGAGAGGTAAGGAGAGTGGCATGAACGGAGCCTGCCTGCATGGCTGCAAGACGCTCGGCCCCTCCTCCTACTTGAATCAGCGCCACATCCCGGCCGGGCTCCAGGTTGAATTTGCGCAGGACGTAGACTGCCGCGGCATGTCCGGAAGAGCCAAAACGGCTGATGGCGATTTTTTTCCCTCTGAGTTGCTCGATACGGCTAAATTCCTTGGCGCCCACCACATAGTAAGGGAAAACATTGAGCAGGCCCATAATGATCTTGATCTTCGCCCCGCCCAAGGAAGCGCTGACAGCGGGGCTTCCCGCAGAGAAAAGGACAGGTGTCTCCCCGGCGATAAGCGCGCTTATGGCCCGGGATCCTGAGGAAACAAAGACCAGCTGAACATCCAACCCATGCTTCCGGTAGATCCCGGTTTCCCGAGCCACCCAAACGACCGATTGGCTCGCCGTGATCGAGGAGTAAACGACTCGGATATCTTTGGCCAGAGCGACCTGGCCAAGAAGTCCTAAACTCAATGCTAAAAAGAGGCCGGCACCGGACAAAAACCGAGCCGGCAATTTGCCGTCGTGGTTTGGGCTTGTTCCATCAACTGCTAATTTTTGGCGAGTCATAATGGTCTCCTAGCCTAGGACGGCCTTACCCCACTTTTCCTTGACGCTGCGGGCCAGATCGTCGGGGACTTTTACCGATGGAGGAAAATCTTTCAACCACTCATAGGGGCGGCAGGCATCAATGATCGCCCGTGAGTTAAATCCCTTCTGGCCCTTTGGAATAATCGGGTCCAGCGGGCCGCTCCAGCAGCGCCTGAAAATCTCAATGTCCTGAGCAGGATCGCAACGGGTCGTGAGGGCCCAGAGGACATCTTTCATGTCCGCGGGATCGATATCCTCATCGACGACGATGGTGAAGCGCCCGAGGTAGGCGGCGGCATGGCACTGGGAAGCGATCACTCCTGCCTGACGGGCATGACCCGGGTACCGTTGCCGGATAGCCACCGCGGTGAGCAGCCGGGTGTTGCCCTCCGGAGGGCACCAAACTCCCACCACATCGGGTACTCCCGCACGCTCCAACTCATCCCAAATCGTCGCCGAGCGCCAAAAGCATTTATAAAATGAGGCCTCGGTGGGCGGCCGGCTGGGCGGAGCTCCGGTCATGATCGGGTTGTTACGGAAATAGACTCGACGAATGCGAATAACGGGTTCGTCGCGGACTCCGCTTGCGTAGTAACCCGTCCACTCGCCCAAAGGCCCTTCCGGCATCCGATCCGATGGGTAACACTCGCCCTCTATCACCATTTCTGCCGAGGCTGGCACGGGAAGCCCGCTTTGCTCCAACCTCATGACCTTTAATGGCTCCCCTTTGAGTCCCCCTGCGAAGTCGTATTCAGAGACGCCATAGGGAACTTCGAAGGCCGAGGCCATGAAAAGCAAGGGATCATTTCCAAGAGAGATAGCCACGGGAAAGGGCCGGTTATTGGCAAAAGATTTCTCCATCTGGATGCGGCCGTGTTTGCCCGGAGACATGTACAGGCCAAGCCTCTTGCCGTCATGGACCATGACCCGATAAGTTCCGATATTGACCCATCCCTCTTCGCTATCTCTGGTGATCGTAATGTGCCCCGTGCCGATATATCGGCCTCCGTCCCCAACGTTGTAGCGAGGTATTGGAAAACGCAGGATGTCGACGTCTTTCTCCTCCCACACATTCTCCAACAGCGCCCCGGCTTTGACCTCCTCAGGTGGGATTGGCTTGAATTCTTTGACCCTTTGACGCCAGAGGCGAACAAACTCCATGGTGGGAAGATCGACAGGCATACCGGTAGTAAAAGCCAATCGCTTGATAGAATTGAGAAGACCCAAAGCCAGGCGGTATCCTTTGGGGTATCCCTTGATGGCATCGAAGAGGATGCAGGGCGCTGTTTTCGATTCCTTGCGGGCCATGTCTGCAACGGCCCCGATCTCCAGGTCCCAATCGGCCCCTTCAACGCGCCGGAGCTCGCCCAAATTTTCTACCTGTTCAAGCCACTCCCGGAGATCCCGGTAACTCATGAACGACTCCTTTTTTAAGGATATTTTTGCTGAAAGCCTTTAAGGACTCTTACCATCAGAAAATCTGCTCTCCCCATTTCTTCAGCGTTTGCTTCTTTATCTCGTCGCTGACGCTAACCGTCAGAGGAAAATCCGCCATCCACTCGAAGGGCCGGCACGCATCCATGATCGCCCGGGAATTAAATCCCTTTTTTCCCTTGGGAATGATGGGATCCAAAGGGCCGCTCCAGCAACGACGGATGACCTCCATGCCCGTCTCGGGATCGCACCTCGTAGAAAGCGCCCAGATGACATCGTGGAGATTCGTGATATCGATGTCGTCATCCACGACGACGGTAAATCTTCCCAAATAGGCGCCGGCATGACTCGTGGTGGCGATCAGGCCGGCCTGACGGGAATGACCTGGATAGCGTTGACGGATCGATACCACCGTAAACATGCGCACTGCCCCGGCGCCATGCGCCCAGACTCCGCGGATGTCGGGCACCCCGGCCTTTTCCAGCTCGTCCCAGATCATCGCCGAACGATAATAGGAAAGCACAAACGAACTCTCGTTGGGAGGCTTGGACGGAGGATAGCCTAGGATGATGGGGTCATGGCGGTGATAGATGGCCTTGATTTTTACCACGGGCTCTGCGCGCACCGAACTTGCATAGTAACCAGTAAATTCGCCGAACGGCCCTTCATCCATGCGGATATCCGGATGGCATTCTCCTTCAAGAACAATCTCCGCATGCGCCGGAATGGGCAAGCCGCTGAATTCTCCTTCCACTACCTCCACCGGCTCTCCCCTCCAGCCCCCAACATAATCGTACTCGCTCATCCCGTAAGGGAGCTCCATACAGGAGCCAAGAAAGAGCAGCGGCTCCTGGCCCAAAGAAATGGCAACTTTCAGCGGTAGGCCCCGACTAAAATATTTGTCCCGGTGAATCCTGCCGTGCTTCCCCGGGGAAATATACAGCCCTACGGCATCCCTATCATGGACCATCACGCGGTATGTTCCCAGATTCACCCAGCCATCGTCGGGGTCCTGAGTCACCGCAATGCATCCTGTGCCTATATATCTGCCCCCATCCTGCTCGTGCCATTTGGGGGCCGGGAACTGAAAGATATCGATCGCCTTTCCCGTTAGAACATTTTCCAGGACGGGGCCACTGGCCGTTCTCTTTGGCGGAATAGGAGTTATGGAGCTGAGCTTCTTTCTGAGATGGGCGACAAAATCCAAATCCGGCAAATCTGCCGGAAGCCCCATCGCCAGGGCCAACCGCTCCCGCGAATGAAGCGCATTCACAAGAACGCGGCGACCCGACGGGTAATCCTGAATGTCGTCGAACACCACCGCGGGACTTGGCTGGGCGTGATGGAGAAGATCGGTAATAGAGCCAATTTCAAGATTCCAATGGGCCCCCCTTAAAGTTCTCAGTTGCCCCATCCGTTCGACAACTGCGAGCCAGTCCCTGAGATCGGTGTAATTCATGAGTTGCTAACCGGCCTGGACATGCCCCCGTATCTCCCGGCAGGCTTCTCCGGTAAGATCCTTCTCTTTCGATTTCAAATCCTGCCATCCATAAAGATTTGCCTGCATTCTACTATGCAATTCAGTAAGCCCTGTCAAGCACGATGGAAACTCCCGCGCCTCAGCGCAAATGTCCCGTGCCGGGGCGGCAAGCTGCACCATTTCACCATCCGGACCCCGGGGAGTTACTTCAGCCATTCGCCGGCCGGATGTCTGGGCTGGGGAGTGGGGGCCGCGCTCGGCGTCAAGCTTGCAGCGCCGGACAAGACGGTCGTTGCCGTGGTAGGAGACGGGAGCTATATCTTCAGCGTCCCCAGCGCCTGCCATATGGTCTCCGCCATGCACGATCTGCCCATCCTGGTCATAGTCTGTGACAATGGCGGCTGGAATGCCCCTCAGAAAGCAACGCGCGCGCTCCACCCGAAGGGTTGGGCTGTGCGCACGGAGAATTTTCCCTTTACCCGCTTCACCGTTCAGCCCGCTTACGAAATGTTCGTGCAGGCCTATGGCGGTTACGGGGTCCAGGTAAGAAAACCAGGCGAACTTCCCTCCGCCCTGGCGCAAGCCCTCAAGGTAGTCAAAGAGGAAAGGCGTCAGGCGGTCGTCCATGTCGTGTGTGAAAGCATCATTCCGTCGAGCTAGGAAAGAGTCTTTCGACCTACTTTGCCGGCTTGCGGCTCAGGAAAAATTGTCAAGATTGTCGGCCTGACTCCTGCACCTCTGACTAAGCCTCTTGTTCTGCATTGGTTCTTAGCCCCTTCTAACGTCCAACAAGAATCTTACCCCAGTGACCATCAGTTGGTCGCCACCACGCGAAAAACACTTCGCGGAATCAACCGTGCTACATTTAGTCTGTAGATAAATAGTCATCATTTAGGCATAAAGCGATTCATGCCACGTAAGGATTCTTCTAGCATCGTAGCAACTAACCTGCGCCGCTTGCGATTACAGCGTAAATGGTCCCAAGAGGAATGCGCTGAAAAATGTGGGCTTCATCGAACCTACATTGGGGCTATTGAACGGGGCGAACGAAACATCACCCTGACAACGCTCGACAGAATCGCTACGGCGTTCGGTATATCAGCCGTTGACTTGCTCACCGAGAGGTGACGCATGCCAAAGGACTACTCAACAGTGGTCGGGCAGGAAGGCGCATTGGCGCAGTCCGGCATGAGCATCTATGACCCTCTCGACGAGAACCCAGGGTATTTCCTCCCGATCGGAGAATTGGAAGGAGCGCTGCACGATGGGTTGTTGGGGTTGGATCTGAATTACCCGTTGCGAACACGCTCGAAAGTTCTGAAGGCAAAAATTTGTGAGATTCTGGGTTATCCAGTTCCAAAGTCTTTTAAGAAAACGAAGCCTCGCTTCCCCGGTCAGGACTTCGACACTTACATCCAGAAGTCAAACAACCTTCAGATCTGGAACGAGGAAATCGTCCCCACTCGTCGATATGTGTTAATCCGACTGGACGGGTCGTCGAAGGTAGTTGGCTTGCGTGTCGTCGTAGGCGAAGTTCTGGCGAAGTTGGACCCGACAGGGACTCTAACGAAGAAATACCAGGCTAAGAGCCGCGAGCCTGTGACTTGCTCGGTGCTCGTGTCTCGCTCTGATTCATATGCGGTGCGCGAAGCAATCGCGGCTCTGCCCGGCAAAACTCTGAGCACCCGTCAAGGGCTTGGCAGAAATCGAATCCTAGATTTTGACAGGTTCCTTCCAATCGAGGGGCTTTACGAGAAATTGCTAACATTGGTGGGTACACGGCTTGCAGACCCTGGTATCGACCAAGAACGCAATCGAGGAGCGGCGCTGCACCGCGCTGTCTGTCGTAGCCTCGGCACGGGAGGTTACGATGATACGGGTAGTTTTCCAGATGTTATCGAGCAGCTCTTGGAATTGAAACTTCAGACGTCTCCAACTATCGACCTTGGCTTGGTGTCCCCGGATGATTCGACGCCACTCGATTTCCTGCCCAGGGTCAAGCATTGTGATGTGCGCTATGGAGTGTTTTATGGGAGACTCACCGGAGCCGAAGTTCAAATTGAAAACCTGGTGCTGACCAAAGGCCAGGATTTCTTTTCCTTTTTCCAGCGATTCGAGGGAAAAGTCGTCAACGCGAAACTGCAGATTCCGTTACCGCGAGACTTCTTTCTGTAGCCCGAATGCCTTCCAGACCAGACTATCCACCGATTCTTCGAGAGCTTGCAAAGCATCGAGATCCGAGTTTGAAGCTGCTGTTAGCAGAGTCGGTATTAATCGGAGAAGCTTCTCTGCCGAATCGAGTGATGGCACCGGAAATTGGCTGACATATTGAGTCATGAAGCGCCTACGACGCGAATAGAGCTTGTTGTGGAAAACGGTGTCATAAAACTTCAGCGCGAAAGACGAGTTTGCTACCGCTAACATGAGCCAGAGCCACTGGGGATCCTTCCGAGGAAAAAGCTTAATCCAGTAGCAGTCGCCATTAATAACCCACCCGTTGTCCACAAGGAAAAACTTGCTGGTTTCGCTGATGTCTGGAAATGCCAGTTTGGGATGTTTCCAGTCGTTGGGATGGTGTGGCACCCAAATCTCAAACCACTCCCTGCCAGATTCTTTTACATAACCACGGCTCTCCAAACGCTCTCGGTTTTGGAGCAGGTATGCGTAGGCACAAGGATAACGATTTAGGTCAACCACGGTTCGTTTGCCATCAACTTCTCGGTATGGATACAGGACTTTTTTTACTTTCAGCGTTTCCGGCCGAAGGCGCCAGCGGGTCGCCAAATGGTGCGTCACAAGAGGACGAAGCAAATCCTCCTCTGGTTGGATATCTTCAGGAAGCGACTCCCAGTCATCGCGAATAAAAACAGCGTCTGCGGTGGTCTTGATTCCAACACATACCTTACCTAATTCTCCGAACGTTGCCGCCGTGTGTGCTCTGACCGTCGTGAGCCAGGTTTCCACGCCATTATTAGTCATGGACCAGGGCCGAGTTCCGTTACCACGAGTGCATAACTCGCCAATCTCAACTCGGTAGCACGATTCGTTGACCTGAACTAGCCCTGAAAACTCTCCATCCAACGCGTCAAGGACAGAGTCGACGCGAGTTATCGAAAGATCACTCGACGCCGTGTCTTCATAAACGCGGATGAACTCGCAAGGCTCACCTTGATTTCCAGAATCCCGCCGGGCAACGAGGATGGCAGGCAACACTGATGCGTCGAAGAGTTTCGTATCTCCAAGATCAACTAGGCGTAGCAGGCGGAATTGACTTAACAGCCACGCGCGTATCGATGCTCCCGATTGAACTGTTAAAAAGCGGTTTGAGGTCAGCAGGCCTAGGATTCCTCCTTCACGTAAAACGAGCGTCATCGCTTTCACGAAAGCGTGGTACAGGTCAACGCGTCCGTTTAAGTCGAAGCGAGCGGCTAGTTGTCTCGCCTTCTCTGCGCCCAGGATCTGTGTGCGGACATAAGGAGGATTGGAGATGACTGCATCGAACTGTTCAAATAATCGCAAACCACACCGTGGGTCTGACTCCAGAGCGAAATCCAACTGACCGTTACTCTGGTTGGGAGCGACGGTTGACATGAAATCTTCGCAATGAAGAACGACCGAACCTATACCCGCGTGCTTAAGATTCGCTTCGGCACGTTCTAATGCCGCTGCATCTTTATCTATTCCCCAAAGTCTTAACTTCTCTCGTAGGCTCGGCGGCGCAGCATCGCTGACCGCTCTTAGCAGTTCACCATCCCCACATGCAGGGTCGAAAATCTCAAAAGAGTCTACTTTATTGATACGGTCGCTGAGTCGGCTCACAACCTGTTTGGCCAAATAGGTTGCCAAGACCGGCGGCGTATAGTGAATGCCATGGGCCTTTTTGTGGGATTGCGCCCAATGCTCCTCCTGGAGAAACTTACTCCGCAACTTGGCCCGTGATGAATTCTGCAGTTTGACTGAAGCTTCTACTTTTGGCACACGCTACTTTTAGTCATCAATTGATACGATTGTCAACCCCTTTATTGTATTCGCCGTGCTATACAAAGGGGGCAAGTCTGCTTTTCGGCTCTTTATGCGGAGAGCTTGATCTCGATTTCTGCTCCGAGCGCCCGAGCTGCCTTGTTAAAAGTAGGTAAGGAAACCCAAAAGTAGTTTCCGTCTTCTAGGCCAATGCGGTTCGTTGACAGTTTCGGCGGGGCAGTGTTTACGTTACGCCTCTCGACAGACCAAAAAAAAGAAAGGAGACGCGACATGCCTCTCCATGTCAGAGGAGTCTGGACAAATCCTAATTCGTTCACGCGAGCACGAACCACGATCACGTTTCGCGCTTTCCCAGCCGGCTGACAAAGTACTCCCAGCCGCGAGCGGGAAAGCGCTCATCCGCGCTGAAAGTTTCCAGCTCTTCGGCGCTCAAGTAACGCGGTTCGCCATGAAGCAGCGCCAGGTGGGCAAGCTCGGCAACCCGAGCAAGACGGACTGTCCGCTGCACAGCCTGTTCGATACTATTACCGACCACCGTGTCGCCATGGGCGCGCATCAAGACCGCCGAGCCGTCTCCCAATACGGCGGCCAGGGCATCACCGCGCTCCACCGTGCGCACCAGTCCCGCGCCCTCATAGACCGGCGGG
>JGI1356J14229_10003200_pt1 | contig 12571 bp, 16 predicted proteins | sample Subgrocontami58m_FD_14229 | JGI IMG/M metagenome (IMG submission 14229) | reverse complement strand
CACCGCCTGAAGGCGGTGGTTTGCTGGAAGATGGGATCTCAAATGCATTGCCTTCATCTGCTGCCTAAAGGCAGCAGTTTTCAATGCATTTGCAGATAAAACCTAACTTATTCCGCTATAGTGCAGCGCCATGGCAACTGTACCTTTTAGGCCCAGTCTCTCTACTTGTGTAACCATCCACTGCGTTGACTCTGGACCCCTATTGCCACTATAGGTTCCCACGCTTTTCATGCGTTCTACTGCTCTTTCAACATACCATGGATTGTTTTCAACGACAGAACCGAAGACTTCGACATAAGGAATTGCCGGCATGGCGTGCATTGCATTTCCAAAATAAACTGCAAGGTGGTCTACGGCTTCATCAATAACCGTCCCGGCAAGTTCATCTTTATACGTATGTGCTGCATGAAAAACGTCTTTGGCTGAGACGTGCTTTGCAATCAATTCGCCAACAGGGATTTTCGTATCTCTCAACCTGTTCTGAGTCTCTTGCAGTATCATACTTTCCTTTAGCATCGCATCGTCGTCGCCCTTGTATGTTTGCCTGTATAGCTCAAGCAACTTCTGCGCTGCCCCTAATCCTATACCGGCGCCTGCAATGTATGCTTCAGCACATCCGCGGCTCTGGCAACCACACAATCTTCCATTCACTCTGTCCGTAGAAATGTGCCCCCATTCGCCAGATTGGCCAAATTCATTAGCAATCAACTCCCCGTTTCTCAGCAATTGAATATTTGTTCCTGTTCCAATTGTCATGGCTGCATCCCATCCGGGATTTCCCTGATCTCTGAACCTGCTGCTGCCATAGCCAAATTTCCTAGCGCCATAAGCTGCGCCGAGAACATCATTGACTATCTTTATCCTTCCTGAAAAATCTCCTGGAAATGACAAGTCAAACGGACAATTCGCTGCGCGTACAATTTTTCCATCAGCAGTCGGCTGGCCAGCAGAAGCGATGCCATAAAAACTTAAATCATCGGGTTTCAGAGAGGCTTCTGCAGCTGCTTGTTCTACAAGATGCGTTATCTGCTTCGTAAATCCATTGCTGCCATGCCGAAAGTCTGCACAATCAGATACTATTGTATTATCGCAAAAGCCGTCTTCGTCGTTTCCTAATGCAACTGTTACATTAGTTCCGCCTAATTCAATACCAGCAACCCATTTCTTAGTCATTCTCACGCCTCCTGAAGCTGCTGGTAAAAACATTCCAAAAGTCTTCTTAAATACAATCTCAATAGTATTTCTATGATAGTTCTGGGAATCGAAGGCACCGCGCATACATTCGGCGCCGGAATCTTCGACGGCAAGAAGATACTCGCGAATGCAAAGGACATGTATATCCCGAAAAAGGGGACAGGCATCCATCCCGGAGAAGCCGCGCAGCATCATCGTATGGTCGGGAAAAAAGTATTTGATGAAGCCATGAAAAAAGGCGACATGACACTAGATGACATCGATATTATAGCATACTCGAAAGGCCCGGGGCTTCCGCCGTGCCTGAAAGCTGTGACTGAATTCATCAAGGCACTGCCGCCAAAGAAAATCATCGAGGTCAATCATCCTGTCGCGCACATAGAGATCGCGAAATTCATGACAGGCGCGAAAGACCCGATTGTGATATACGTGAGCGGCGGCAACACGCAGATAATCGGATACGCCGCAGGGCGCTATCGTGTGTTCGGGGAAACAATGGATATTCCTATCGGCAATGCCATCGACACTTTCATTCGCGCGACGGACGGCAGGCAGCCGGGCGGGCCTGTCCTGGAGCAGCTGGCTGCGCAGGGTAGGAAATACATAGAGCTTCCGTATATCGTAAAAGGGATGGACTTGTCTTTCTCGGGCATTGTTACCTCCGCCCTGGGCAAGTACAAAAAAGACAAGACGCAGCTGAATGACCTGTGCTTTTCTTTCCAGGAAACGTGCTATGCGATGCTGACAGAAGTGACTGAGAGAGCGCTGGCACATACAGGAAAAAACGAGATGCTGCTCACAGGCGGGGTGGCGGCTTCGAAAAGACTGAAAGAAATGCTGTCTATAATGACGAAAGAACGCGGCGCGAAAGCGTATAATTGTCCGTTAGAGTATTGTGGAGATAATGGCAGTATGATCGCTGTCGCCGGTTATCTTGCTGCAAAAGCGGGGCAGAAAGCAATAAAGAATAAAGACGCGGACTTCAATTCCCGCTGGCGCGTCGATGAAGTGGAAGTTCTATGGATGTGATAGTGTGAAAACGATAATCCTGAAATCAAATGACAAAAGAACAACAGAAACTGCCCTGTCTATATTGAAGAAAGGCGGAATAATTATCTACCCGACAGAAACCCAATACGGCATGGGTGCCGATGTCATAAATGTGAAGGCAATAAAAAAAATATTCTCTGCGAAGGCGAGGCCGCCGGAGAAAAAAGTCATCTGGGCATTTTCGGATGTAAAGATGATAAAAAAACATTTTTCATTAAACAGGCAACAGGAAAAAATCGTAAATAAACTGATGCCAGGTCCTTTCACACTCGTTATAAACGGCCAGGGATTTCGCATTCCCGCCAACAAGGCAGCAATAAAAATTATCAGGAAGTTCGGCAGACCAATAACAACAACGTCGGCAAACATAAGCGGAAAAGAAACGCCAAACAAAATAAAAGACATAATCGAGCTGTTCGAAGGAAAAGTTGACATGATAATTCACGCCGGCGACCTGAAGAAATCAAAGCCTTCGACTGTTTTCAACTGGAACACGAAGGAGATACTGCGAAAAGGGCCGATAAGCAAGAAGGAGATTTATTCCCTGCTTGAATAGTTTCCGTATTTCCTGAACTTGACAACGCGGATTTTCATATCCCTAATTTTTTCTGCTGTGCGCGGCGGCAGCTTCTGGTCGTATCCGAGCACAATAACATCAGGCTTGAATCTTTTGACCACCTTGAAATAATCTTTCGGATCACCGACAACTATCCTGTCAGGGATTTTCGTTGCAGCAAGCAGCTTTTTCCTTTTTGCCGCAGGCAGAGAATACGGCCTTTTGTTATGGACGTCGTTTGCAAGAACAACAACCAGCTTATCTCCGAGAGATTTTGCTTTTTTCAGGAGCCATAAATGGCCTTGATGAATCTTGTTGAACTTGCCGCCGATCAGAACCACTTTCATAACAAAAGATGAAGAAGAAATCTTATATCTTTGATTTCAGTCGTGCGAGAAAACGACGACAGCCTGCGGGCCCGTGATCTTTTCTATCCTCACGAATCCGAAGCGCTCGAACTGTACAACGTCGCCTACCTTCGCCGCCTTTATGTTCATCTCGCCGTAGCCCTTGATTATCTTGTCCGGCTTTATCACGCGGACAGTCGTGTGCTTTGCAGGCACCCATTGTATCTTCGGCACCGCCTTGTTCTCCATCGACGTGACAACAGAGCGCTCGCCGAGCTTTATGTTGCACAGGTCCTTCAGTCTGATCTCAAGCCCCTTGTACTGCTCGAAGTCCAGGGCGTCTATGAAGAACGTGTCGCTGAGCGCGAAAGTGCGGAAGCCCATCTTCGATTCCGGATGCAGGGGCAGTTTCGCCTTCTTGAGCTTCAGGCCCTTCACTATTATCTTTTTCGGGTTCGGTATGAAGAAGAACCGCTTCGCGTGCTTGTCGATGAGCTTGCGGTTGTACGCCGACAGGTTCTCGAAGCTGATCGTTATGTCGCTGGGCTTCGGGCCTATATCGATTATGATCTGGCGGATCGCCTCGGGCATGAATCCGCGCCTCTTCAGGGCGCGCAGAGTGCCGAGGCGCGGGTCGTCCCAGTTGCTGAACTTGCGCTTGGCGATGCCCTCGCGTATCTGGCTCTTGCTCAATACCATGTCGGACATCGAGAAGCGGCCGAGCGTGATGACAGTAGGATAGCTCCAGCCCATGTGCTGGTACAGGTAGCGCTGCTTCACCTCGTTCGTGCTGTGCTCCTGGCCGCGGAAAATATGAGTGACCCCGGTGAGATAGTCGTCGATGGCCGAGGCGAAATTGTAGAGAGGCCATAGATGGCCCTTCTGCAACGGGTGGTGCGGCTTGTCCACTATGCGGAAAGCAGGCCAGTCCCTGACAGCCGGGTTCTTCGCGTCCATGTCCGTCTTGATGCGCAGCACTGCCTGGCGTTCCTTGTAAGAATGCGACATCATCTTCTTCCATTTCTTGATGTTGGTCTTGATATCCTGGCGGCGGCACTCGCAGGCCTGGCTCTTGTTCCTGGATGTTTTCCACCGCTCGCCGCACGTGCATACGTACGCGGCCTCCTTCTTTATCAGGTCCTCCGCATGCTTGTAGTAGATCTTCAGGCGCTTGGATGCTATGATCTCCTGATGCACGCGGATGCCGAGCCATTTCAGGTCTTCCCTGATCCACTTGTAGAACTGCTTTTCAGGGGTCTTGATCTTCGGGTCCGTGTCATCAAAACGAAGTATGAACTTGCCGCTGTATTTCCTCGCGTACTCGTCGCACAGCACAGCGGGACGTGCATTCCCTGCGTGCAGCGCGCCATCAGGGTTCGGGGCGAAGCGGACGACAAAACGATCCTTCCTGTCCAGGTCCGGAAGGCCCTTCTTCTCCTCCCTGCGTACAGGCACGTAGCCGCCCATCTTGTCAAGCTCCTTTTTCTGCTGCTGGAGCGTCATGCGATTGATTTCTTCCGCAGCGCGCTCGACCTGCGACCTCAGCATGAGGACCTGGCTACGCATATCAGGGTTGTCGCCCAGTATCTTGCCTAAGACGCTTTTTGGCTGGGCGATTCCTTCGTGCTCTGTCGCATTGATCAAACAATACTTACGGATAATATAGTCTATAGAATCTGCCATATACTTTCTATCTATTAGTTCCAAGACCTTAAAAAGGTTTGAAAAAAGTTGAATCATGAAATACTTCTATAAAGATCTCTCGCTTGAAATACCGGATTCTGTCTATCTTCCGCGCGAGGACAGCGAACTTCTTGCTGACGTCATTGAAAAGCAGGAGCTGAAAGGCAAAAAATGCCTGGACATGGGATGCGGGTCCGGATTGATTTCAATACTCATGGGAAAAAAGGACGCCATCGTTACTGCTGCAGACATCAACCTCGACGCTGTCAAGGCCGCAAGAGAAAATTCAGCCAACAACAATACAGAAATTCATGCTGTTTATTCTGACCTGTTCTCCAACATAAAAGAGAAGTTCGACCTGATCGTATTCAACCCGCCTTACCTTCCGGGAGACGACACAGAGAAGAAAGAGCTGACATATTACGGCGGCAAGGACGGGAGAGAGACGATAAAGAGATTCCTCACACAGGCAAAGAAATTCATGAAGAAGAACGGGAGAATATTCCTGCTTATTTCTACGGTGACCGGGGAAAAGGAAGTTATGGAACTTGCAATCAGCAGCGGATATTCCGTGAAGCAGATAGCGAGGAAAAAAGTCCCCTGGGAGGAGCTCATTGTTCTTGAAATTAGGCTTCTGTGACCAGTCTAGACCTTACAAATTGAAGAAACTCATCCCGATTCATAGGCTTTGTAAGGTACCCATTGAAAACAACATCGGCATCTGGATATTTTTCTGGACTCTTATTTTTTAGATGTTCAAAATCTGCAGAAATTAAAAATATTGGTTTGCGATATCCTTCTGCTCTCGCCTGTCTGGCAAATTCGTATCCGTTCATTACTGGCATTTGAAAGTCTGTAATAATAGCATAAGGATCGTGCTGCCGCATTTCATCAAGCCCTTCTTTGCCGTTAGACGCGTACAAAGCGTCAAAATCCTCCCCTTCAAGATACATTCCAATCAGGCGCCCAAGGGCTTCTTCGTCTTCCACTACCAAAACTTTCCTGTTTTCAGTCATAACAATCACGACAACCTTTGCCAAAACATATTAAAAGCTTTTATTTGCCCGCTACAATTTACAAGCATGCCAGTCAATGCGCCTTTCGAGTACTACAGAGCCGAGGAGAAGTTCAAGTCCGCGAAGACGAAGGAAGAGAAGATAGCGGCGCTGGAAGAGATGGTAAGGATGATGCCGCGCCATCACGGAAGCGAGAACGCGCTGGCGCAGCTCAAGTCACGGCTGGCAAAGCTCAGGAAAGAAGGCGAGAGAAAAGGCAGCAAAAAAACAGGCATAAAGAAAGAGGGCGAGGCGCAGGTGTGCCTCATAGGCTTCGCTAATTCCGGAAAATCATGGCTGCTCTCGAAGCTGACAAGCGCAAAGCCGGAGATAAGCGCGCATCCTTTCACGACAACACGCCCCGAGATAGGGATGATGGACTACAGGGGAGTAAAGATACAGCTTGTCGAGATCCCTGCGACTTTTAACCCGGCGCACATGAGCATCGCGCGCACCGCGGAAGCCATACTGCTTGTCGTAAGAGACGACAACGAAAGGATAGAGCTGGAAAAGATGCTGAGGGACCACTTCGTCAGGACGCAGCTCGTTATCGCAAACCCGCTGAAGGAAAGGCCGGAAATAATAAAGGAAAAGACATGGAGCGTCCTCGACATGATAGTTGTATATACAAAATCCCGCTCCAAGCCTCCGCAGCCGATGGCTTTGCCCAAGCGCGCGACGATAAGGCAGTTCGCGGAGCGCGTGCACAAGGACTTCGTAAGAGACTTCAGGTTCGCGCGCGTTGAGCGGAACGAAAAGGGGAAAAAGCGGATCGTGCAGGCGGGGCTCAACTACATACTGGAAGACGGCGACGTGGTCGAGATACACACGAAGTGATTAAAATGGTATTCGAATTCCTTTCGCACCTCGACATGACGAGCGGATTCCTGCTGGTAATAATATTCATACTATTCATGCTCTCGTTCAAGAAAGTGCTGGGGCTGCTGAAGAATGCTATCATAATAATCATAGCATCAGTGCTGTTCCCCATAGTCGGAAACAAAATACTGGGGCTGCCGATACCGATGGATGGCGGAACAATCTTTTCCTTCATCTTTCTCGGGCTGCTGCTCTATTTCCTCTACATTCTCGGGAGCGCCGTGTATAAGGGGCTGTCATTCCTGGAAAGGGGGGCGAAGCAATTGCCAAAAATAGAGAAGCCAGAAAGGCCGAAGGAAAAGCACGAAGACCGAGAAGAGCCTGCTGAAAGGCCGCAAGCATACGGGAAGCCATTTGTCTTAGGACCGAAGAAAGCGAGGAAGAGCTGGGAAAGAGATTTTGTCAGCGTCGGCGAAAGCACAGGCGCAAAAGAAAAACCTGTGCAACAGACGGCGAAAAAGCGCAAGAAGAAGTCAAAAGCAAATATGGAAAGGATAAGAGTCATCGGGGAAGATGAATAGAAAACTATTTTTAATAATTTTCTGATAACTACTACTCATCAAAAAACTAGCATATCGGGCTGATGATCATCTGGACGAAGCAAAGAAGAGAGTTCTTTTGTCGCTTAGATGCCTGTCACAAGAGGATTCTTCTGTATTTTACTCTGCATCAGATATGCTGTAGGATATTTAACAAATTCTTTAGGGAAGAAAAGACCTAAGAACTAAATTCTACCCTATTTTTATTCCTGCGCCAGGCACTGATATCGACTTTGCTGTTCCTTCTATCTGCAACGTGCCGTTGGCAAAAAACATTTTGCCGCGAATGGATTTCAGTTCCAGCCTGCCGGAAAATTTCGTGATGGAGCCGTTGAGTATCAGCTCGCCGCGGGCGTTGTCCTGCTCGATCGAGTGAATCGAGACATTGCTGATAGTAAGCCCCGCCGGAGACGAAGACATGTCAAGCTTAGTCTTTCCCAAGCGCGAAGAACCGAATTCGACAGAGTCAGCAGTTCCGTTCAGCACCAAAATCGAGGATAGCGATACCGATCCTTTAAAACCCGATATCTTCGGGTCGTGAAGCCGTATATTCCCGTTATCTATATCTGCGTCAGCATCCCCGGTTAAAGCGATCGTAGATCCGGATGCCTGTAATTGCACATCAGCATAACTCTCCAGGACAAGAGAAAACTCACTATCTCCCTTCTGCGGCGCATCAGCTGCACCCCAGGGCAACAAACCGGAGAATTTCTCCCCGACTTCGCCGAAAAAACTCGTCACGCCAGGCGCGGAGCCGGCAAAAACGGCCAAAACCCCGAGCACGACGAGCAGCGTAACAACTATTTTCCAGTCAGCCATGAGCTTTCATATGGATATGCTGATATAAAAATGATTCGCAGTTGCATTCAATGAAAATAAAAACAATTACAATCGAAACACAAAAAATCATGTTCCATATTTAAGCTTTTCCTATCATTTGTAAGTTCAGTGATAAAAAATGCTTCTTGCTCAATCTGACATCGGCGGCACGATAATCTGGTTCGTGCTATTCTTCGTTCTCATATTCCTTTACCCGAGGCTCATGCTGTCCCAGATGATCTACAAGATCGAGCAGTCGGCAGTGAGGATGGAAGCGATGAGCAAGCGCTCCATAAGCATGGTATCGAAAAAAACAGGGAACCATAAAGACGCAAAGCAAAAAATCGACTCATTCACGGAATTTTTCGTAGTCGAGCCTTCTTCCATTGATCCGTACGGCATCGTGAAGAAGATAGACCAGACTGTGCGGGGCATGGAGACGCGGTTTGACGAGTTCGTGGACGAGATCATGCCGGGGAAAAGCTACAACGACAAGCAGAACATCAACTACGGGCTGAGGGCGACCATCGGCCTAAAGCAGATGTCGAAGATAGTCCGCCATTACGTGGAACTGGCAAAAAAATTCAAGAACCTGCAGATAGCCATGATACTCCAGATGCAGCTGCCTATCATAGAGAAGATAGCAGAGAGCGAGCTGAAAGGCTCGGAAGCTTTCATCAATCAATGGCCAGTCGGGGACTCGATAGGACCGCTGGCCGCGGCAGAGCTCATGGAATCCAGCAAGGAGATAGCAGAGGACGTGGTGATGGGCACTGCCACCATAGAAGGCAGGAAATGCTTCGTGCTCAAGGCAAAAGGCCCGGCGCCTCATCTCGGGCGGGTGGATGAAGCCATAGAAAAGATAATGAAGTCCAACAAGATCGCCAGAGTCGTCACGATCGACGCGGGAATGAAGCTTGAGGGCGAGCCGACAGGCGCAGTTGCGGAGGGCATCGGGTTCGCAATGGGCGGATGGGGAGAAAGGGAAATCATAGAGAATTACCTCATCCCGAAGAAGATGCCCATAGACAGCATAGTCGTGAAGGTCGGGTTCGCGGAAGCGATAGTCCCGATGAAGAAGGAGATATACGATTCGCTCCCGAAGGTGCATGAATTCGTGAAGAAGGCGGTTTCAAGGGCGAAGAAAAACGAAAAGCTGATAATCATAGGCGTGGGCAACAGCTCAGGAATAGGCGACAGCAAGAAAGAGCTGAAGGGCGTCAAGGAGCTTGTCGAGAAGCTTGACAAGAAGATAAAGCAGGAAGAGAAGGAAGGCAAGAAGCGCAGATGGTTCTGATTTAAAAAGATTTTCGTTTTCTTTTATCGATGAAAGACACGCCTAAGCTGCAGGTATATGTTTGCGGCGTGGAAGGATGTTACAACGAGCGGCTATATCGCCAATTGCGTGATGCTGCAGTTGTTAACGGAAACCAGCTGGCGGAAGCATTGTTTTTCACCCGCTTGGCAGCGATCCTGTAAAGACTTTGATAACAGACAACCTCCCAAAATAAAATGCAATAGAAAAACAACACGCGCGTAATTGATTTTTGCCGTCATTTCTCAGAAATCACATTTATAAAGGTTACTACGTATTTATTACTCTATATAAGTAGCAACTTTGGGGTATGAAAATGGTAGTCGCAAGCGCAAAAACGCTGGATTCTCTGAAAACTATCGGGCTCAACAAATATGAAAGGAACCTGTGGGCCGCCCTGCTTTCCCGCGGAGCGAGCACAGCAGGCGAGCTTTCCGATATCTCCAACGTGCCGCGCTCAAGATGCTATGATGTTCTCGAATCGCTTGCGGAAAGGGGTTTTGTAGTGATACAGCCCGGCAAGCCGATGAAATATGTCGCCATAAATCCCCGGGATGCCCTGGAAAGGGTTAAGAAAAGGATCCAGGAGCATGCGGTGGAGCTCGGCAACAAGATCGACAGGTTCGTGAAGAGCGACTCCCTGAAAGAGCTGGAAAAACTGCACAAGGAAAACATAAAGACAGTGAAGCCCGAGGAACTAACGGGCGCGCTGAAAGGCAGGTATGCGATGATCCAGCAGATGGAAACAATGCTCAAGAAAGCCAAGAAGTCGGTAAAGCTCGTCACCACGGAGACAGGACTGGCAGAGCTGGCTGAAAATCATGCTTCTGTTCTCAAGAAGGCCTCGGATTCCGGCGTGAAGGTCCAGATCGCGGCGCCTGTGCCAAAGAATCTCCAGGACACCGCAAAAGAACTTTCAAAATACGCGCAGATCAGGGACCTGGCAGAAGTCGAGTTCGTCGAGAAGATGCTTGGCAGGTTCTGCATCGTCGACGGGGAAGAATTCATCCTCGGGCTGACTGACGACACGAAGACGCACCCGACGCAGGACATCGCGCTATGGACGCAAAGCGCGCACGCGAGCAGCAAAGTGTTCGACCCGTTCTTCGAGTTGGTATGGAAGAACTCGAAGCCGGTGAAATAATAACCCACTCTGGTAAAAAATATGGCAACCTGGAAAGACTTCAAAGAAAACGGCAATCCCTTTCCTGCTTTTTTCGACCTTGCACAATCTCTACGGACATGCCATATGAACTATACATATCTTTATCGCGGCTTGTTTTCGGTCGTTGCGATGAAGAATTATTTTGACGGATCTGTTCTCCTGACAACATCATTAGGGTATCTGGCGCAGAGCGATCTTAAAAGAGCAGGCAGTGCTGCTTGTTTTGCAGCTGTTCTTGGATCTGTCGGCTATGCATGTTCATGGGTCTCAAACAAAATGAAATTCTCTGGCGAGGACTAGTTCAAAAGAAAAAGATAATATCTGCAACGTAATTGGATTGAAATTCTATTGAACTGCTAATTCTTTGCACCAAAAGCTAATTATACTTTTATTCCAATTAGTTTAACGGTAACATATGCATCTCACAGAAGAGGACAGGCTGATGCTTAATGGAAGCATAGAGCTTATGGGACACCTTTATAAAAATCTCAGAGACATGCCAGTAGAGGAAGCTGTAAAAGATATTTCCTTATTTGACGAAAAGACACGCGCACGATACTCGCGCAAAGACATGAAAGACACTAGATTTTTTGATATAGTAGGAGAAGATGCCATTTATTTCGGCGATGGTTTCCCCGGGCACCAGACACTAATGGAAAGATGCTACGGCCAGCCTGGCGTAGTTATCACAGAAGAATGCGGGAGAAGGCCGAGAGAACTAAGAATAGAACATAACACACCAACCGTCATAAGCGATCCCGTTGATGCCAGCTCTTATTTTGACGACATTATTCACCGCCTATCCGCACCGGGGGACAGAATAGGGAATGTATTTGACCGCGAAGTGGAACACGTTGGCGAGGCTGCGGCAAGACGCCATGCTTGCAACACATCGGTTACATTGATCAAAGACAACATGATAAAATATACTGTAGTTACAAACCTCCTTACTGGTGACATCTATGTCGGCTATCCGCTAGGGGTTTTCAGAGGAGATATAAAAAGCATGCACTCGGCAGAGTCTATAAAAACACCTTTAGAATTTGATGACAGTGAAAACCTTTTGATGCTGTGCTACACAAGGCAGCAAGGAAAATACGAGACCAATAGAAAAGGAACTCATCTCAGATTTCTACCCCTTCACAAGTCAGCCACCGCTGGAATCGGCCCTGTCGGACCGCTTAGGTTTGCAAATCTGGTGAGGTATGGGGACGAACAGGATTCGGAAATAGGCATTGTGGCACATAATGGCGAAAAGATACAGGAAGCTCTCCCAAACATTTCCATGGCCCTCTTTTCCAAAGGGGCTTTACAAGCATACAAACTTTTCTGCGATCCTGAATATATCGAAGAGAGAGGTGGAAAGGACCTAACGCCCGTGCTTGCCAACAGCCTATACAGCCCCGGATTGCTGGTGAATACTGGCGTCAAATCGACATTCCTGAACAATTACGACTATCCAAGCGAATTCAGGGACACGACGGCGATTATTTCTGCCAAGAATGAAGCTGCGCTTACGATGTTCATAGGCATGGTGGAAAGAGGTTATGCTACAAGAATTGTCTAGGAGGTATGAAAATGAGTGATGAAATGAAAGAATACATTGTCCATGGCGTCGAAGAAGTTTATGATGCATTCGACGAGTTCGAGCACTACAATGACCTGAAACCAGAGACTGTACAGGCAGCTTCTATTCAGGATGCAATGCGAATTGGTGAGAAGAAACTTCGTCAGCAGGTCGAAGAAGCAAGGAAAGACTTCAGATCGTCCGGCAGCTTTTTCCCTTATCTTACACAGATGTTTCTTGATGGCAAACTGGTCTATAAAAAAGAGCCTCCTGAACATGCGCAATGGTGATTAGCATGAAAACGGAAATCACATCTTCCTTAATATCCACCGCCTGAAGGCGGTGGTTTGCTGGAAGATGGGATCTCAAATGCATTGCCTTCATCTGCTGCCTAAAGGCAGC
>JGI1356J14229_10003191_pt1 | contig 12582 bp, 11 predicted proteins | sample Subgrocontami58m_FD_14229 | JGI IMG/M metagenome (IMG submission 14229) | reverse complement strand
GCCTCATCCGCCGGCGGGAAAGCTACCAGGACCTCATGCAGTGGGACGAGGGATGAGTTGGGACATCATTGGCCATGAGGAGGCGAGGGCCTTCCTATCCCAGCGATTGCAGCAGGGCAGGCTCGCGCACGCCTACCTCTTCGTCGGACCGCCGGGCGTCGGGAAACGCACCCTGGCCCTGGCCCTAGCCCAGGCCCTGAACTGCCTGGGCGACGCTCCTCCCTGCGGCCAGTGCTCCCAGTGCAGGCGCATTGCCTCGGGAAACCACACCGATGTGGCCGTCCTCGCCCTGCAGGAGCATGGACGGGAGATCGGCATCGACTCGGTCCGAGACCTGCAGCGCACCCTCTCCCTGCGTCCCTTCGAGGGGCGGCACCGCGTCGCCATTGTTCGGGAAGCGGAGCGCATGAGCCGGGAGGCGGCCAACGCCCTGCTGAAGACACTGGAAGAGCCGCCCGACCAAGCGGTGCTGGTCCTCACCACCGCAGACGAAGAGGCGCTGCTCCCCACGGTGCGCTCCCGCTGCCAGCGCCTTCAGCTTGACCCCCTCTCCGTGGGCAGGCTGAGCCATCTCCTGCAAGAGACCAGGGGGGTCCCCTCCGAAGCAGCAGATGGGGCCGCCGCGTACGCCCGCGGCTGCCCCGGCCGTGCGCTCGCCGTCCTGGACGATCCCGGCGTGCTGGATGAGATCGACCATCGCATCACCCTGCTGAAAGAGGCCCTGGCCGGCGACGTGGAGGGGCGGCTGTCACAGGCGTCCAGCCTCGCGGGCTTTGGCGGCGCGGGGCGGGATGGCTGTCTCCAGACTCTCCAGGTCTGGCGGGACTGGTGGCGCGATCTCCTGCTGATAAAGACCGGCTGCCCGGAACACCTCACCTTCCCGTCCCAGAGCGACAGCTATCATGACCTGAGCAAATCGCTGGGTGTGCCGGCTATTCACCGCGTGCTCAGCCGCATCGGACAGGCAAAAACACAGCTCGAGAAAAACGCCAACCCTCGTCTGGTCATGGACGTGCTGCTGCTGGGACTGCCGGCCTCACAGACCACCCGCTAGGAGTTCGTGGCGCCAGTTTGACTGCAGGGTAGTCAGGGGGCAGACTGGCCCGTCCCGCAGGCAAGCTCAGTGTGACGATGAGGAAAACCGTCCGCCACCCACCAAAATGCGAGATACCGTATTCATTCCTGCGCGTGCTATACTACGCGCTAAAGAAACATGCGTTCCACATATCATGCTTTTAGCTTGAAGAAACAATGTACGTCATAGGCACCGCAGGCCATGTGGACCACGGCAAGTCCACCCTGGTCCAGGCTCTCACCGGCATCGACCCCGACCGTCTCCGCGAGGAGAAGGAGCGGGGCATGACCATAGACCTGGGGTTCGCCTGGCTCCAGCTCCCCAGCGGCCAGGAAGTCAGCATTGTGGACGTGCCCGGCCATGAGCGGTTCATCAAGAACATGCTGGCCGGCGTCGGCGGCATCGACCTCGCCCTGCTGGTCATCGCGGCCGATGAAGGCGTTATGCCGCAGACCAGGGAGCACCTCGCCATACTGGACCTCCTGGAGGTCACCCACGGAGCCGTGGTGCTCACCAAAAAAGACCTGGTGGATGACGACTGGCTGGAGCTGGTGATGGCCGAGGTGCAGGAGATTATCAGCAGCACATCGCTGGCGAATGCGCCGCTGGTGGCCGTCTCTGCCATGACCAGAGAGGGCCTGCCGGAGCTGCTCCAAACCATCGATGAGCTGTTGAAAGAGACGCCGCCACCGAGAGACACCGGCAGGCCGCGGCTTCCCATCGACCGTGTGTTCACCATCTCAGGCTTTGGCACGGTGGTCACGGGCACGCTGCTGGATGGTGTGTTCAAGGTGGGACAAGAGGTGGAAGTTGCGCCCCGTGCCCTGCGCAGCCGGATACGCGGCCTGCAAACGCACAAGCACAAGGTGGAAGATGCCACGCCGGGCAGCCGGGTCGCCATGAACCTTTCCGGAGTTGCCACGGATGACCTGGCGCGCGGCGATATCGTCACCTTTCCAAACTGGCTGCGCGGCACCCAGGCCGTGGACGTGCGGCTGCGTTTGGTGGTAGACCTGCCGAAGCCCCTGGCTCACAATGCCAGCGTGACCTTTCACTCCCTGGCCAGCGAGACGGCGGCAAAGGTCCGGCTTCTGGACGCGCCGGAGCTTGAGCCAGGGCATCAGGGGTGGGCACAGATCAGATTGCAGGAACCGCTGGCCATCGCCAAGGGGGATTTCTTCATCCTCCGCTCTTCACAGGGCACCATCGGCGGCGGCACGGTGGTCGACCCTTCTCCCAAGCGCCATCGCCGCTTTCACGAGGCGACGCTTGCCAACCTGCAGACTCTTGAGCGGGGCACTCCTGCGGAGATCCTGCTGCAGAACCTGGAGAAGATTGAGCCTGCCGAGGTCTCCGCATTGATGAAGACCTCGTCCTTCTCTCAACAGGACACCAAGAACGCCATTGCCGCGATGGTTGCCGAGGGAGAAGTCTTTGTCCTGGGGCTCAAGGGCCTGGACGCCAACGCTCTCCTGCTGAGCGCCGGTGCCTGGCGTCGCCTGGAGGACACGGCCAAGCAAACCCTGACCGAGTTCCACAGGCAGTTCCCGTTACGGAGCGGGATGCCAAAGGAGGAGCTGCGGAGCAGGCTGCGGCTATCGTCCCGTGCAGGCGCTGAAACCGTCGAACGGCTCCTGCAAACCGGAATTATTGCGGAACAAGGCCCGCTGGTGCGGATTCCAGAGCACCTTGTCTCGCTATCGCCCGCACAGGAGGCGCAGGCCAAGGCCGCCATCGCCGCCCTGGAGAAAGACCGTTACTCACCCCCCAGCGACGTGAAAGCCGATCCCGAGGTCATCAGCGCGCTGGCAGAGCAGCGCCGCATAGTGCGAATCAATGAGGACATCATCTACAGCGCCCCCGTCTACGACGAAATGCTGGCGCGCATCACTGCGCACCTCAAGGATAATGGCAAAGTTACGGTGGGCGAGGTGCGGGATATGTTCCAGACCAGCCGCAAGTACGCCCTCGCCCTCATGGAGCACATGGACCAGCAGCGCATCACCCGCCGTCTCGGCGACGAGAGAGTCCTCCGCTAGGCCGTGCCTAGGTATTTTGACGACTGGGCGCCGGGCGCTTTTCCTGCGCAGCGCGCGCTCTGCGCCGTCCTGGAAGACACGGACTACGCTCTTGAAGAGCCAGACCTGAATCCGCTGACCCTGCGCCTGACCATCGCCAGCGAGGCCGTGAATGCCCTCGATGCCTGCATTCAGGAGGCGAGCGCGGGGTTGCCGCGTCTGTGGCAAGAGGCGGCGGCCCTCTGGAGAAACGACGCGCGCACGGAAGACATTGCCTTTTCTGAAGAACCTTACGTTTCCCTCACCGGGGTGGTGGCGACTATTCCTGTCGTCGTCTCGCCCGATGGCCGTGGAGGGCAGAGGGTGCACACACCGGCAGACCCCAATGCCTTCACGTTTCCCATCCTGCAAACTCAGCAGCATCTCTTTCACTTCTTCACGGGCTACTGTGACGCCTTCGACCGGGTTGCCCAAGAGGTCGAGAACCTCTTCCAGGTGCGCACCAACCGGCACGGCTGGCGCGAGCTGACGGGATGGAAGCATGGCCGCAATCGCGCGCTGAACCAGATCCGCGACCGCGAGCCCGCTTTCACGGCGTGGGTATCGGGCTTTTACGCAGACCGTGTGGAGCAGGCCTTTCAGTACCTGGACACGCTGCGGGAGGTAGGACATATTCCCGCGAATGCCACCGTGGACGGCGCAAGCCACCGCTGGCAGCTCTTGATCGGCGCGGTCAGAGAAGATANGCCAGTTGAGCTGAACACCGACGCGGTGCAGCTCTGCAGGGTGCTGCTGCGGGACGGCCTGGTGGTCATCAACACGGCCTACCACATCCTCTTCAAGCACTGCCAGAGCCACGGCCTGCCGCCCTGGTAGTTGGGAGCATAGAATGAGTCTGGACATCGTACAGGTCGCGCCGCAGCTTGAACATATGCTCACCGCCTTGAAGGAGGGGGTGGCCCAGCGCGATGCTCAGCTCTCCCGGGTGCGAGGAGCAACCATCCCGCTGCCTGACGGCGCGCATGACCTTCATCTGGACCTGGCATTCGAAGCAGCGGAGACGCCAGCCGACTTTGTTGTCCTGGCCACCGATGGCTCACAGATCGATATCGACCGCCACGCTCCGGCCTCCTACTATCTTATCAACGTGGGCGAGGTATTCCTGCGCTACGGCAGTGTGCCGGGCGCGCGCCTCTCAAATCGCCCCAGCGCCAAGCTGTCCGACGAGTCTCTCATTTCACAGGATGCCTATCCGGACGAGGCCATTGAAGAGCAAGACCGTGTGATTGTAGCTCTCGAACGGGCAGTGGCCGAGCTAGATGGTCTCCTGGCGCTTGTGCGCTCCTCCGACACAACCGTGCCGACCCTCGCGCTCATGGACGGGACGCTGGTGCTTTGGACTTTCGGCGAAGAGCGGTTCAAGCCGAGAGTTGGCACATACATCAAGGAGTACGAAGCAAGCCTGAGAGCAATTCGAGAGCTGGCCGTTCATCGGCCCCTCTCGCTAGCCAGCTATATCTCATACCCCGGCAGCAATGAGATAGCAAGGACCGTGAAGCTCCATGACCTCCTGGACAGGCAGCTTTTCGGCGAGCTGCTGCGCCAACCGGGGCAGCGGTCTCATGTCTTTGTGAGCGACAGCCAGATGCAGAAAAATCTGGGAGAGGAGGGTCCCGCCCATTTCTTCTATATGAACGCCGGGCCGGAGATCGGGCGGATAGAAGTGCCTCCCTGGGTGGCCAAAGACCCCCAGCGCCTTTCCTTTGTGCATGCGGCGGTCTTCGATCAGTGCCGCCGCAACTTCGGCTATCCCGTGGCCCTGATGGAAGCCCATGAGCAGGCGGTGGTCTCCGAGGCCGACCGCCAGGCGTTCCGGCGCCTCGTCGAGCAGGGTCTGGCGTCGGAGAAACTTGCCAGCGGCGAATCCATGAAAAGCTGGAGCAAGCGGGTGCCCTGGGCATGAGGAGCACAATGGCGCATATCGGCGAAGTCATCGAGTCCAGCACGGAGCGGTTTGTGGCCCAGAGCTACGAGGTGAACAGCGCGCCGCCGCTGGGCTCGCTGGTGCGCGCGCAGCAGGAGGGCGAGGGGATCACCATCTATGGCGTCGTCACCAACATCGAGACGACGCCCCTCGATCCTTCGCGACGGCCGGTTGCCAGGGGAAGAGACGCCGCATCGCTGGCGGACATCATCAAAGAGCATCCTCAGCTCATGGAGCTGTTCCGCACGTCTTTCGACGTCGCGGTGGTGGGTCACCAGCGAGGGGAGCAAGTTTATCAACACCTCCCTCCCCTGCCGCCGGAGGTGCACCAGCTTGTCTTCCAGTGCAGCGCTGATGAGGTGGCCACCTTCAGCCACGACCTCGGCTTTCTGCCACTGCTCTTGACCCAGCACGGCGGGCCTGGTACAGAAGAGGTGCTGGCAGCCTTCCTGCGTCGGGCTGCGGACGCGCAGGCCGCAGGCGGCGACGGCCGTCAGGCATTCTTGGTGCAGGCGGGCAAGCGGCTGGTGCCCCTGCTGCGGGGCGAGTCCGTGCGATTGGCAACTATTCTGGCGAAACTGCGATGACATCTTTCGATTCAAACGCGCAGAAGCTTCCTTGGGAAGAGGAGGCATCCACAGATAGCGAGGACCGCGCGCTCGGCATGGTGGTCGACGGCTCCCTCTCCCGAGGTCTTGACATCAAGCTGGACACGGACCGCTCCACAGAGGACGTTAAGGTGGGGCAGTACATCACCGTGCAGGGAGAGCAGGCCCGCTTCTACTGCCTCGTATCGGATATTCTGCTAAAAACCACGGACACCGCACTGACGTCGATGCCGCCGGACATGTCCGATCCCCTGGTCGCGCAGGTGCTGCGGGGCACCGGCACCTACGGCGTGGTGCACGTGGCGCCGACCCTCACCCAGCGGGTTGCCGGCAATACCTATGAGCCGGTGAAGACCATTCCGGGGCACTACGCTCCTGCCTTCAGGGCCAGCAAGGAGGAGATCGAGGCCATCTTCGGCGGGGAGGACGCCCAGCATCTCTGGATAGGCAGTCCCCTGGACATGGAGGACACTCGCATCCGGCTGGAAATCCCCAAGCTCATAGAGCGAAGCAGCGGCGTCTTCGGCAAGACGGGGACGGGCAAGACCTACCTGACCCGCATCCTCATGGCCGGCATCCTACAGAAGCGCTCCGCCGTGCAGCTTATCTTTGACATGCACAACGAGTACGGCTGGCGGGGCACCAGCGAGGGGCAGTGGGGCCAGGTGAAGGGTCTGAAGCAGCTCTACGGCTCCCAGGTGGCAGTGTTCACCCTGGACGAAGCGAGCTCGCGCGCCCGTGGCGTCAGCACCGACGGCGTGGTGCAGATCGGTTACGACGAGCTGGAGCCGGAGGACATCGCCGACCTGCGAGAGACCCTCGACCTCAGTGAAGTGCAGGCGCAGGCAGTTTACGTACTGGAGAAAAACCTCGGCGGCAGGAGCCACTGGTTCGGCGCCTTCATTGAGAAGGACGCCGAAGGACTGAAGGACCTGGCGGCGCAGACAAACCTCCACGGCGGCGCGCTGGAGGCCCTGCAGCGCCGCTTGAAATACCTGACCGACCGCCTGGGATTTCTGACGCCCCAGGCCAACGGGGGCAACGCCGCAGGCCAGATCCTGGACTACCTGCAGCGAGAGAAGACCGTTGTGCTGGAGTTTGGGAAGTACAAGGACAACCCTCTGGCCCAAGTGCTGGTGGCCAACATGCTGAGCCGCCGCATCTACGACCGCTGGGCGGGCCTGGTGGACCGCGCGCTGGGCGACAAGGCGCAGGAGCCGCCCCAGCTTATCATCACCCTTGAGGAAGCCCACAAGTTCCTGAACTCCCGCATGGCGGGGCAGACCATCTTCGGCACCATCGCACGGGAGATGCGCAAGTACAAGGTCACTCTGCTGGTGGTGGACCAACGCCCCAGCGCCATCGACCCCGAGGTGCTCTCACAGATCGGCACCAAGGTCTGCTGCCTGTTGGATGACGACAACGATATCCGCGCCATCCTCTCCGGCGCATCCGGGGCCAACGAGCTGCGCGGCGTGCTGGCGCGGTTGGAAAGCAAGCAGCAGGCCCTCATCTTCGGGCATGCGGTGCCCATGCCGGTGGTGGTGCGCACCCGGGACTACGGCAGCCCAGATTCGTACAAGGAGTTCGGCTTTGTGGAGGAGTCGGAGCAGCGGCAACAGGCCGAGCGCAACCGACAGGAGCTGTTCGGGCGGTAACCAGTGCAACGATAATCGTCGAGGTCGAGAGCCCAGTGATATGATGGTCCCTGAAATTCAAACAGGAGGGCGAACGTGCAAAGGCAGAAGTGGGAGTATTATACCTGCTTTTTGTGGGCTGAGGCTGACAAGCAGAAGGAATACCTACAGCAGCTCTGGCCTCAACAGCGGGTGTCAAAGTACGCGCCGCAGGCGCTGATTCCAGAGCTCGACAAGTTTGGGGAAGAGGGCTGGGAGCTTGTTTCGATGGAGCCGGTCCATATCGGCGACAACCAAGACATCCAGATTCCGGTTACGGCGGTTGGCAAAGGGTTTGAAGTCTGGGTACACAGCTACATTTGCGTGTTCAAACGCCCGCGAGACTCATAATAAGACGCTGAGAGCGAGAGCATTGCCAAGGCGTAGGTATTCTTCGTAATGAGCTATCTGGTATAATTGCATATTGAGCCAGAAACATGCAGTAATGGGGTATTGTGGGGACATGGCACGGAAGACCGTTAAGGTAAAAGTGGAAGGCGGAGGCCGCATTGTGATTCCCGCCGACTTTAGGAACTGCTTGGGGATAAAGCCGGGCGACACTATCCTCCTCACGTTGGAAGAGCCTGACACGCTTCAAATCAGGACCTATCCCGCCGCCATACGGCGAGTGCAAGAGATGGTCAGCCGTTATGTACCTGCCGAGGTGAGTCTGGTTGACGAGCTGATACAGGAGCGGCGTGCTGAAGCGGCCCCGCTACGGTCGGTCTCGTAACCAAGGGGCGTGCGGTCTGCCGCGTTCCCTTTAAGATACAAGGGGGAGGTTTGAAACCTCCCCCTTCGGACACAACGCTCGCCCAATCGCGGGCAACTTCGCCCTCAATCTTTAGCGCACCACCCAAAAGGGGCGGACCGATTGTCCACCCCTTTCCCTTTGGACATGCGCCGGACGCGTTACCGGACAGGCGCTTCCTGGCGCTGTGCCTGGCGGTTAAACCACCTGCTCGGGCTCAACTCGCCGTTCTCCCACATAATCAGCAACTGGCTCGCGACAAAGATGGAACTGTACGTTCCCGAAATGGTTCCGATAAGCATTGCCAGCACAAAGTTCTGTATGGTCACACCGCCAAAGAGCAGCAGCGCCACCAGGGTAAAGACCAGGGTCAGGCTCGTCATGAGCGAGCGCGCCAGGGTCTGTGTCAGGCTCTCATTCATGACCGCAGCCAGGTCCCTGCCGGGCATGCGTCGTAGGTTCTCCCGAATGCGGTCAAACACCACGATAGTATCGTGAACGCTGAATCCGATGACGGTGAGCACGGCGGTGATGAACATGGAATCTATCTCGGTGTTCAGCACCTTTCCCATGATGGAGAAGACACCGATAACCACAAAAACGTCGTGGATCAAGGCAAGAATGGCGCAGACGCCGTACCGGAAGGGATTGGGCATCTGGCGGAACGCATAGGTGATGTACAACAGGATGAACATCGATGCGACGACCACCGCAAGCCCCGCTTTCTGCACAATCTCCTGGGCGACAAGCGCAGAAATCGCGTCAAAGCTGGTGACCGTCAGATTGCCAAACCGAGTACGGAGAGAATCTTCAATGTTCTTGCGCACCAGGGGGTCTGTGACATTGCCAGAACCCTCAGCCTTAAGGATCCTCATACGAATCAGATATTCGCCCACCCCAGCATGCTGGATGATTGCGTCAGAAAACCCGATTCTCCCAAGCTCATCCCGCAGGTCAGACTGCTCAACCTGTTGCTCGAACTGAACACCCATGAGCGTGCCGCTGGTAAACTCAATACCCAGACGGAGTGATGGCGGTATGACAAGGGAGATAAGCCCCGGTATGACCACGATGGCCGAGAGAATGATGTAAAAGAAACGCTTGCCGACGAAATCAATAACCATGTAATTAACGCATCCCGAGAAGTTTAGAGTTTTGCAGCACTGAGCTGCCGATGAACATTCTGAGCAACAACCTGGTGACCATGATGGCGCTGAACATGCTTACCGCAACACCGATTGCAAGGGTGAGGGCAAAACCCATGATAAGGCTCGCGCCAAAGCTGCTGCCAAACCAGTAGAGAATGCCCGCCGAAATGAAGCTGGCAACGTTGCTGTCGCGGATCGAGGGCCACGCGCGCTCAAAGCCCGCCTCTATGGCCGAGGCTATGGTGCGGCCCATCCGCAACTCTTCCTTAGTGCGCTCAAAGATGAGGATGTTAGCATCCACCGCCATACCGATGGACAGGATAAACGCGGCAATGCCTGCCAGAGTAAGCGTCACAGGAACGAGCTTAAAGATGGCAAGGACGTAAACCGTGTAGTTGACCAGCGCAACTCCAGCCAGCAAACCGGGCAACCGGTAGGTGAACAGCATGAACAGCAGCACCGCCAGGAACCCCACTTCACCGGCAACGATGCTCTTCCTCACTGAATCTTCACCTAACATCGCGTCCACATCCCGCTCCTTGATGATGGAGATGGGCACGGGCAGCGCACCGGCGTTCAATTGAATCGCAAGCCGCTGGGCTTCCACGAGAGTAAGCCCGGTGATCACGCCGCCTTCGCGCAACACCGATCGCACTGACGGGGCCGAGATAATCTCGTCGTCCAGGAAAATGCCCAGGGGCTTGTTCACCAATCGGGTGGTAATTTGCTCGAAGAGCTTTGCTCCCTCGCTTCTCAGCTGGAAGGAGACTTCTGGGCTGTTGGTCTGCTGATTGAAAATCACCGCAGTCTTCCGCTCAAAATACTTGCCGGTCAGGTTGGCATCGGAACCGTCTTCCAACTTCCCTGTCGCCTTCTTCCACTTCAACTGGCCTTTGTCGTCCCGCAGCGGCACACCAGCGGGATCAAGCTCCTGCTCACGGAAATCGAGTTGCGCCGTTTTGCCAACCAGGTTCTTTGCCTCTTCAATATCCTTGACGCCAGGCAGTTGCACGGAGATGCGGTCTGAACCGACGAGTGAAATGATCGGCTCAACAACCCCGAAGGCATTGACGCGCTGCTCCAGGATTGCCTGCACCCCTTTCATGGCTTCATCTCCAGTCCCCACAGGCTGCTGAGAGAGGTCGGCCTGCAGCACCAGATCCGTGCCACCCTGCAGGTCAAGGCCCAGGGTCATCCCCTTTCGGACAAAGCTGAAGTCGCCAATCTTGATATCAAGCCATCCTCGTTCCGGAAGGGGAAGAGGTAAATAGTTTGACGGCTTCTGTGGCCACACCACCCACAGCGAGAACACTGTCANNAGCCCGATGCCCAAGGTCACCCAAAAGTCTCTCGACAAAGCCAGTCACCCCATCATCTCAATATGCACACAATGCCTGCGCTCAGCTCGGCAGGCTATCGTTTCTCGCGTCTCATGGTGCCCTGTTCACCCGCGCTAAGAAGGCGTTTTACTCGCAGCCAGCGACCGCACCGCAAGGGTCAGCGCCTCTTCCTTGGTCGCGACGACGCCAACAGCCGTCGCCTCGTCGACCTCAGCCAGCAGCCTCCCGACCACTGGACCCGGCTGAAGGTGGAGGGCCTCCATGAGGTCGTTGCCGCTGACCAGCCTGGGCATGGCTGCATGCCGCAGGCGCTGATCAAAATAGTGCGCCAGGGCCGCGTTTGCGACTTCCACATGCTCCTGCCATCTTACAGCATCGAGCATGGGGCCGCGCGCGGCGAGATGATCAGCAAGGTTCAGGAAGATCGTATCCACGGCAACATTCCCCACATCCCGGAAGTACCTGAAGAGCGCGCGCGCCGTGGGCCCACGGCCTGCATCACTCCACTGTCCGGGCCGAAGATGATTATCCACCATTCGAGCGATTGCTTCAATCCCATGATTGCTGAACCGCAACTGGCGCAGGATTTTTTCCACCATTTCAGCGCCCAGCTCCGCATGGCCAAAGAAGCGCATCCGGCCATTTGGCTCGAAGGTCTTGGATGCAGGCTTCCCAATGTCATGGAGCAGGGCGGCCAGCTTCAGGAGGACTTTCCTGGGCAGGCCTCCCACCTCGTTGTAAAATACCCCTCCATGCCAGGATGCCAGAGGATGTGGTTTAACGCTAGTGGCAAATACCCCCTGTCCTGCAGCAACGCGGGCACACGGCGTTCTACGATAGCTTCTGCAGCGGCGACTGCTTCTATCTGATGGCGGAAAACATCCCAGTGGTGCTCTTTGGGCTGCTCCACGCCCTTCCCTTCCATGAGTTCCGGGAGGAGCACACCCAGCAATCCCAGGTCGTCCATAAGTGAAAGCCAAAATGCCGCGCCTTCAGCCGCAAGGATTTTGCACAGCTCGTCCCGCTGCCGCTCCGGCGCCGAGGCCCCCAGGAGCGGCGCCCGCTCCCGAATCTCCGCCTTTGTCTGTGAGTCGATGGTCAGACCCATCTCTGCCGCGAGGCGGACCGCCCTGAGAAGCCGCAGCGGGTCTGCGCCCAATGCGTCGGGGCTGACCAGGCGGAGCAGTCCGGCTTCCAGATCATGCCGGCCATTGCTAGGGTCGATGACATCGGCCTGCGCCCACGCCACCGCGCCTCCGAAGCCGGAGACGTCGACCGCCATGGCGTCGATGGTAAAGTCACGCCTGAGCAGATCATCCCGTAGGGTCCCGGTGAATTCGGTGCAGTCCACCTGGATAACGCCGCCGTCATCGCGGGGAAGCGCAACTCTCGCAGTGCCGAAGCGCTCACCCAGAGGCACGTAAGCCCCGTTGAGGCGCAGCGCAAGGGCCCGGGCGACAGCACCTTCGGCGTCGCCGGCGACCGCGAGGTCGACATCAACAAGGGGACGGCCCAGCAGGCCGTCCCGAACGCATCCACCAACCAGGTAAATTTTTCTCTCCTGAGCGTGCGCCACCTCTTTCAGGTGGGCCAGGAGTTCCATGAACTGCATGTGCTGCGCTACTTTCTCTCCACGTCATGCGCCTGCGCCTTCGGCACGTCCTGCGTCTGTGCCTTCGGCCTGCGGCGCTTGGGAGGCGGCTCGGTATCGGCCTCCTCCTCCTCCTCCAGATCCTCTTCCGGCGGGAGCTTCCACAGCTTGTCCGGCGAGTTCAGCCTGCCTATGTAGAGCATGCCGTCCAGGTGGTCTGTCTCATGCTCAAAAGCCTCGGCCAGCAGGTTGTCCTTGGCGGTCAGCTTGATCTGCTTGCCCTCGCGGTTCAGCGCCTTGACCGTCACCGTGACCGACCGCTTCACCTCTCCCCGCCAGCCGGGCACGCTCAGACACCCCTCGTCCACGATGCGGAAGCCCTCCCGGTGCA
>JGI1356J14229_10003187_pt1 | contig 12593 bp, 8 predicted proteins | sample Subgrocontami58m_FD_14229 | JGI IMG/M metagenome (IMG submission 14229) | reverse complement strand
CCCGCGAGTCGTGCCGGGCAGATCGAGTCGCGGGCGCTCGTCGCCACTGAATACTGCAGAGTGTACCGTCTCGGTTCGAACTACTTCACCAGCACCACCGCCTCCACGAACTCGCGGAAATCCCATTCGCCGAAACTCACGTCGGCGGTCAGCGTGGCGTGACCGCGCCAATTTGCCGGCGGCGTCACGCGAATCGCCACCGCACCTTCCGTGCGAGGTGCGAGCGGCAATTCGAACGTGGCGCGGGCCGTCGTCCAGCCCTTCGGCAGATGGGGTGTGATCCGGAACGTTCGTCGCGTCGGCGAGTGATTCAGCACGACGACCTGCAGGCCGAATTCCTCGCCGGCGGCGATCTCGCGACCGTACGGGTAAAACCGCGCCCACTGTTCATCGACGCCGAAGTTCACGTCGTCGTACGGGAACAGCGCGCGCATCTGTTCCGTTCGCTCGCGCCAGTTCGCGACCATCGTCCCCAGCTGTGACGCGGAAAACCGAAACGCCGGCGGAATGTGCTGATTGATCAGCAGGTAGTCGCCGGACATCCGCTGCAGCACGTCGAGACAATACGCGTAGCCCTTCTCGGGCCCGAAGAAATTCCGGTTGAGCAGGCAATAGTCGTCGATGCCGGTTGGGCTGAAGGAATCGCCGACAAAGAAAATCGTTTCGCCGCCATCGCGCTTCACCAGCAGCCCACCGTGGTAAATCGTCTGGCCGGGAAAGTAGGTGTAGGTCAGCTCGTACTCGTGCCAGCGGCGCGTCTCGCCGTCGCGCATCGCCTCGACCTGGCGGATCGCGTTCGCGGTCAGAGCGGGCATCCGGTAGGCGCCCGGGCGCTCGAGAATGTCCCGCATCTCGCGACACGCATAAACCGGGCAGCCGAATTCATCCGCCAACTTCTGCGCCTGGCCCGTATGGTCGTCGTGATAGTGCGTGATGTAGAGACCTTCGACCGCCTTGAACCGGCCGGTCTGCCGCAGATTCCTGATCGCCTCGATTTGGCGGACGCCGCCGCAGTCGACGACGAAGGCCGCACCGGTATCCGACACGATCACCCGCGAGTTGAGCACCGGCACGATCCACTTGGGCGGCGGCTGCATCGTTTCGGCCATCGGCATGAAGGTTACCGCGCGCTCGCCGAGCACCCGCGCGGCCTGCCGGCGGATCTTGTCGTCACCGCGATACCAGCGCAGCGCATCAATGGCGAAGTGGCTCGCAAACACCGCCTGCAACCGCGTCGTGAGCCGCTCGATCGCCGGTTGCGGCCGCGTGATCACCGGCCCGCGCGCGGGGATCAACACGTCCGGCTGGCGCGCCGCGATCTTCCGCAAGCTCGCGACCAGGTCGCCGGCGCGGGCCGCGTAGCCATGATAGCCGTCCTCGCTCGTTTCCGCGATCGCATCCTGCAGGCTGAAGAGATCGAGCAACTGGCCGTCGCCGTAAATGAGATCACCGACGCACGCGATGCGTTTGCCGTCGACGTTGAACACATACGTCACCGCGCCGCGGGTGTACCCCGGCGTGTCGATCACCTCGATCGCGATGCCGCGCCATTCGTGGAACTCGCCGCCGCGGACCGTCTTCGCCGCCGGGAGCGATTCCGCCAGCACCCGACTGCTCTGCTGCTTGTAGTCGTCGAACCGCGCGGTCCAATACCTCGACCAGAACTGGTCGGCGTGCATAAACAGATCAGCCTCCGCCGCGGGGATCACCGCCTGCGCGCCTTGCGCGATCATCGCCCGGCCGACCCACGCGACCTCGCGGCGGTGGTGCGTGAACAACACCTCCTCGACCGCCGGCGGGGTTGGCCCAGGGTGGCCGTAGACGGCGAGCGTCTTCGTGTCCTGCTGGAGAATGACGCCGTTGACGGCGCCGTGCACCACGCGGACGTGCGGCGTGATTTGTTCGTCAGCGCCGGCCGCGGGTGTGGCAGCCACCACCATCGGTGGTAGCAACGCCGCCGCCAGCGCCAGGCGCGCGAGCAATGGGGGGAGGTTCACGGAGCGAGCATTCACGCCAGTCACCGCAGGGGGCCGTCGTTGTGCGATTCGTCGTAGCCGAACCTCGCGCGCACGCAACGTGTTTTGGCGCCGGGTTCCATCGTGGCGAGACGCAACCCCGATAAGTGCCGCGCAAAAATTCGGCTGATCTGTAGTGTAACGTAATACGTTACACTCCGCCCGAGCACGAATGGAGGTTCGAGTCGCGATCCTTGATTGCGATTGCGATGCCGCGCCGCTCAATTAGCCATCGTCTGCGGCCCGGTTGGCCGCACCCAAACTTATGCCCCTCCATTTCACCTCCTCGCGCTCCGCTCTGTCTCCGCTCCGTGGTTACCGGCGCCTCGGCTGGCTGCTTGCCGCCGCGGCGGTGACGGCGGGGGCGGCCGCCGCCGACTGGAAGGCGTTCAAGGCCCAGAATGACGATTTGCCCGGCGACAACGTGACCGTGACGAAAGACGGCAAAGTCGTCGCCAAGTTCGTCTACGGCGAAGGCCAGCCGATTCCGTACCTCGCCGTCTACGACGAGCAGGGCCGCCGGATTACCAACGCCGGCGTCGACAAGACCGGCAAGACCATCGGGATCGAGCCGCATCACCGCGGAATCTTCATCGGCTGGCAGCAGGTGAAGTCCGAGCTCGGTACCCAGGCGTTCTGGGGCATGGGTGGCGGCGTGGCGGGCAAAGCCAAAGCCGAACCGCCGAAGATGAACGTCGTCGGGCTCAAGCCGTCGACCGACCGCGATTCCGCGACGATTGTCGCGCAGATCGAATGGCGCGCGCCAACCAAGGACGCCAGCGGCAGCAATCTCGTGCTGGCGGAAACGCGCACGATGAAAATTTCCCGTCCGTCGCCCGGAGTCGCCGCGCAGGTCGACACGACCTTCCGGCTGAAACCGGCGCGCAACCTTTCGCTCGACGGCAATGTGCAGCACGCCGGCATCCATATGCGCGTGTCGTCCGAGGTGGTGGACCATTCGGACGAGACGTCGTACCTGTGGTCACCGGCGTCGGCGCCGACGGCGGGCAAAGGTTATTCGAAGACGGCGGTCAACGCCACGGGCTCGGTCGTGGGCCGCGATCTGCAGTGGGGCGAGTTCCTTTTTCCCCTGCACGGCCAATGGTACAGCGCACTGCAGATGAATTCGCCGAAGAACCCCGTCGAGGAATTCTCCACGCGCGAGTACGGCCGGTTTGGTTTCTTCTTCAAAAAGGAACTGAAGCGCGACGAACCGCTGGAGGTCGCCTACCGTTTCCTCGTGCGCAACGCCGAGCCACCGGCCCAAAAGTCGAAGCGTTCGGCGGCGCAAATTGCGCAGGCGCGCAAGGATGCCGATGCCGCGTACGCGAAGTTTTTGGCGGAAAAACGCTGAGCGGACACCGCAGCGCGGCCCACGGCGGATCGCGGGGGTAACGCGGCTGGCGCGACCGCGTTTGCGCCGGCGCCTGCTATCCCGGACTGGGGCATATACCGACCATCCGGACGCGGGGGATCCGTTGTATGCTCGCGGCGTGCACGAAACCCCACCCATTCTCATCGCCGAAGACAACGACGACGATTTCTTCTTCTTCCGCCGCGCCGTTCGGATGGCGGGGATCGAGAGTCCGCTGCTGCGGTTCCGCGACGGATCGGAACTCGTCGCGTTCGTCGAAAAGAATTCGCCCGGGGTCCTGACTTCGTCCGAAACGCCTTTATTGGTGTTCGTCGACCTCACGATGCCGATCATGAACGGCTTCGAAGTCCTCGAATGGCTGAAGGAGCACGCGCCCGGCCACTACCTGCCGGTGGTGCTCTCCGGCTCGCGGCGCGAGGACGATCTCAAGCGAGCGTACGCCCTCGGGGCGCACGAGTATCTGGTGAAACCAATCTCGCCCGTGCTGCTCGCCGCGATTGCCGCGCGGCCGGCGCCCGCCTAGCCGGAATCGCCCAGCTGGGCCAGCGTCAGCGGACAGCGCGGAAATCCCTGGGCGTTCGCGCGGGCAAGCACGCGATCGCACAACCCGGCGAACTCGCCGAGCGCAGCGTCGGGTTGCGACTCCGCGCATATCACGACAGAAAACAACGTCAGGCTCGACACGACTTTCAGCGCGTCGGTCCGCCCACCCATCAATTCAGTGAGCGTCACGCCCCGCTCGAGCTGCGCGGCAACGGCCGCGGTGACCGCCTCCAATCTCGTTCGCAGCAGCGGATCCGCGAGGTATGCGCGCGCTTCCGCGGCGTCCCGGAGCCCGTAGAACCGCGCGGTCGACGAACGGCCGAGCCCGGCCAGCTGCGGGAATACATACCAAATCCAGTGACTGCGCTTCCCGCCTGCGCGCAACTCGGCCAGCGCCGTGGCGAACCCGCCGGACGCCACGTCCTGTGCCTCTTTGAACCGAGTTAGCGACATGCCGGGCATCAGAACGTTTTCATGAAGACTGTCGCCATTCTCAACGCCGGAGGTGAAACCTCGGCTGCAGTTCAAACTAAACCGCTCCTCCTTCGCGCTTGACCCGCACGCGGGCCGTGAACCCTTTACGCGATGCGTGCCTTCATCCGCTCGGCGACCCTCGCCGCCCTGACTGCAGCCGCGGCCGCGTTCGCGCAAAGCCCCCCAACGCCGTCCGCCGAAGCCGACGCCTTCGTGGCGCAGGCCGAAAAGGAACTCGCCGACCTGTCCGTGCTCACGAATCGCGCGCAGTGGATCAACAAGACGTTCATCACCGACGACACCGACGCGCTCGCCGCGGAGTTCGGCGCGCGCAACACCGAGGTCAGCGTCCGGCTCGCCAAGGGCGCCGCCAAGTTCGATCGCGCCGCCGGGCTGTCCTTCGACACGCGGCGCAAACTGGATTTCCTCAAACAGGGCATCGTCCTGCCCGCGCCGAGCCGGCCGGGCGCCGCGACCGAACTCAACGTGATCGCGACGCGGCTCGAGTCGGCCTACGGCAAGGGCAAGGGCACGCTCGACGGCAAGCCGATCAGCGGGTCGGACATCGAGGAGGAGATGGGCAAGATCCGGGATCCGGAAAAGCTCAAGGAAATGTGGACGAGCTGGCACGACAATGTCGGCCAGCCCATGCGCGACGACTACGCCCGGCTCGTCACGATCGCGAACGAGGGCGCCAAGGAACTCGGTTACGTCGACGTTGGTGCGATGTGGAGGTCGGGCTACGACATGCCGGCGGACGATTTTGCGCGGATGATGGATCGGCTCTGGCTGCAGGTGAAGCCGCTGTACGACCAGCTCCACTGCTACGTGCGCGCGAAGCTGCACGAACACTATGGCGCGCAGGTGCAGCCGGCGGACGGCCCGATCCGGGCGGACCTGCTCGGCAACATGTGGGCGCAGGAATGGGGCAACATCTACGAGTTCGTCGCGCCGGCGGGCGCCGGCGACATTGGGTACGATCTCACCGCGCTGCTCACGGGCAGGAATTACGACCCGATCAAAATGGTGAAGACGGGCGAGGCGTTCTACACGTCGCTCGGCCTCGCGCGACTCCCCGCGACCTTTTGGGAACGCTCGCAGTTCACGAAACCGCGCGATCGGGAGGTGGTGTGCCACGCGTCGGCGTGGGACATCGACAACGTCGACGACCTGCGAATCAAGATGTGCATCAAGATCAACGCGGACGATTTCGTGACGATTCACCACGAACTCGGGCACAACTATTATCAACGCGCGTACAACCGGCTCCCGTTCCTTTACCTCAACGGCGCGAACGACGGGTTCCACGAGGCGATCGGCGACTTCATCGCGCTCTCGATCACGCCGGAGTACCTGGTGCAGATTGGACTACTGGACAAAGCGAAGCGGCCGAGTCCGGACAAGGACATCGGGCTGTTGTTGCGGCGCGCGCTCGACAAGGTGGCGTTCCTGCCTTTCGGGCTCCTGATGGACAAGTGGCGCTGGGGCGTATTCAGCGGCAGCGTGCCGCCGGAGAAGTACGAGGCGGAGTGGAACGCGCTGCGGCGCCAGTACCAGGGCATCGTGCCGCCAGTGACGCGAGCGGCGAACGCTTTCGATCCCGGCGCGAAGTACCACATTCCGGGCAACACGCCCTACGCGCGCTACTTCCTCGCCGCGCTGCTGCAGTTTCAATTCTACCAGGCGGCCTGCGAGCAGATTGGTTGGAAAGGGCCGCTGCACCGCGGCTCGTTCTACGGCAGCAAGGCAGTCGGCGAGCGGCTGAACCAGATGCTCGCGATGGGCGCCTCGAAGCCATGGCCCGACGCGCTCGAGGCGTTCACCGGCAAGCGCGAAATCGACGGCTCGGCCATGATCGCCTACTTCCAACCGCTGATGACCTGGCTGCAGGAGCAGAACAAGGGGAAGAAGGTCGGGTGGTGATGGCGCGCGGATCTAAAACCGGGATGATGCAGAGATTCTTCTGCTGCGCCCGCAGCTGACGATCGGTGTAGGGCGGGGTCTCCCGACCTCGCCGTCGGTGCATTTTGTGACGTATTTTCGGCGGGGTCGGGAGACCCCGCCCTACAACGAAATCACTGCTTCTTCGCGAACTCGGAGGCGAGCTCGAGGCCGAAGTAGTCGCGGGCGTTGGCAAAGCAGATGTTTCGCACCATGCCGCCGACCCACTTCAAGTCGCTGGGCATCTCACCGCGCGCCATGTCGGCGCCAAGGAGATTGCACAGCGTGCGGCGGAAGTATTCGTGGCGCGGATAGCTGACGAAGCTGCGCGAGTCGGTGATCATGCCGACGAACCGCGAGAGCAGCCCGATGTTGGAGAGCGCGTTGATCTGCCACTCCATGCCCTCCTTCTGATCGAGGAACCACCAGCCGCTGCCGAACTGGACCTTGCCGGGAATCGAGCCGTCCTGGAAATTGCCGATCATCGCCGCGAACGCGTAATTGTCGCGCGGGTTGTTGTTGTAGATAATCGTCCGCGGCAACTGGTCCGTCGAGTCGAGCGCGTTGAGGTACCGCGAGAGCGCGCTGGTCTGCGCAAAGTCGCCGATCGAATCGAACCCCGTGTCGGGTCCGAGCTTCGTGAGCAGCCGCGTGTTGTTGTTCCGCAGCGCGCCGAGATGGAGCTGCTTCGTCCAGCCTCGCGCCGCGTCCCAGCGGCCAAATTCCAGCATCAGGTACGATCCGTAGCGCGCCGCTTCCTCCGGCGTCGCCGCCCGGCCCCTGCGCGCCGCGTCGAACACCATCTTCGCCTGCGCGTGCGTGCACGGCTCGGCCAGCGCGTGCTCCAATCCGTGATCGGACACGCGCGCACCCGCCGCGTGGAAGTCGTCGTGGCGCTTCTTCAGCGCGCCGAGCAGGTCGTCAAACGTCTTGATGCCGTTGAAGTATCCGGCGGTGGTGGCGAGCTTGCCGAGCCATGCGTTGAACGAAGTCGGCGTCGTGACCGCCAGCGCCTTGTCCGGTCGAAACGCGGGATAAACCCGCGCCTTCAGTTTGCCGGGCCGCGCGCGAATCGCCGCATGATGCTCGAGCGAGTCCGCCGGATCGTCGGTCGTGCAGATCGCCGCGACGTTCGAGGCGTTGATCAGGTCGTGCACCCGCGCCGTCGCGAGCGTGCGGTTCGCGGTCTTCCAAATTTTTTCCGCGGTCCGGCCGTCGAGCAGCCCGTCGACGCCGAAGTACCGCTTCAATTCCAGCGCGCTCCAGTGAAACAGCGGGTTGCGCAGCGTGTGCGGAACCGTCTCGGCCCACGCCTGGAACTTTTCCCGCGGCGACGCGCCGCCCGTGACGAAGTGTTCCTTCACGCCGTTGGCCCGCATCGCGCGCCACTTGTAGTGATCGCCCCCGAGCCACAGTTCCGCGAGGTCGGCGAACTGGTGGTTCGTCGCAATCAGGTCCGGCGGCAGGTGGCAGTGGTAATCGTAGATCGGCTCGTCCTTCGCATAGCGATGGTACAGCTCGCGCGCCTGCTTTGTCGTGAGAAGAAAATCGTCGTGAATGAACGGTTTGGCCATGGAGAAACGTCAAGCCTCGTGGTTTGTCATTCCGGGCGCCAGCGAAGAATCCAACGCCGAGCCGCTGCGGAATCTCGGGACCAAGGCGCGGTCATTTCGAAATGTCGTTCTGCATCTCCTCGAGGCTGGTGTAACGGGCGAGCAGCTGGCGGGCGCCGGCGCACGCGGCCGCGGTGGCAAGCCCGGTGTTCTCGGCAAGAAACACGATGTAGCTCGCGATGTGCTTCCAGAAATTCAGCCGGCCTTCGTCGCTGATGCGGTAGAAGCGCGCCCGCTGCCGGTAACCCGCGGGCGTGTGGTCGCCGAGGGCCGCCTTTTCCGCCCGGCCGTCCCCCGCCAGCACGTACAGGAAATTGTACTCGAACCAGAACATGTGATCGGGGCTCGCCGGCAGCGACTCGAGCGCGGCGCGCGTCACGGTCGGATTCGCGAAGACATCGACGCCGCGGCCCGCCTTGGTCAGCGCATCGGTGATGAACACGCGCGCCATCTTCTGCTCGGTGGGATCCAGGCTGAACGCCCCGACGGCGGCGAGTTCCACCGTGAACTGGTACCACGCCTTCCACAGCGCCTGGTCCTGCGGGTGCTGCGAGCGGAAGAGCGCGCGGCCCATTTCGTAGGTGTAACGTCCGCTCGTCTTGATTTCCAGCCGGCCGCCGGTCACCTGCCCCATCACCTGATAATTCTCCGCCGATTTGCCGGAGCCGGAATGAAAACCAATGCTCGCACCGAACTGCCGGCACACCGCCCACTGTTTCTCGATCAAACCGCGCAGCGCCGCGTTGTCCGGAAACGGCATGTTCTTCTGGAAACCAAACGCCGGCGCCACGAAGTTGATCTTCAGGCCGAGCGCCTCGCACAGCGAAAGCATGATCGCGGTGGTCTCCGGTGTGGTGAGGCCGGGCAGCTCGTCGATCGAAAGTTCCCGCAGATAGCCGCGGCCGGGGGCCGTCGTGAACGCCCTGGCCCGGGCCGTCGCGTATTTTTCGTCGCGCCGCTTCATCTTCTGCAACGCCGGCCAGACGTACGCGACCAGTCGCGCCAGCTCGGCTTCATGCAGCGTGAGCCCGGCGCGGGCCACGCGCGTCTTCACCTGCTGCAGCAGTGGCGCCGGCACGTGCGTCTTCACCCACGCGGCGGCATCATCCGGCACCTTCGTCTGCGCGAGCTCCGGCGACAAATCGAAGGTGATGTAGCTCGCGAGCAGGCAGCCGGCGACGAGTGCGTCCTCCCGTTGATCGAACTTGCCGCCGATTGGCTGGTGGTCGGCGTTGAAGCTCCACGCGACGCCGCGGCGATGGAAACCGGATTTGAGCTTCGCGAGCACGCAGCCGTGGCTCATGCCCTCGACGCTCTGCCCCTGGTGCCCCTCGGGCACGTTCGTGCCGATGAACGGAAACGGCACCGTGTCGAGCCTGCCCGCGAGCATCACGTCGACGTCGTACACCAGCTCGCGCGGAATCGAGTTCTGGTTCGCGGTCAGCCCGAGGTTGAGCGCGCTCATGGCCCAATCGACCGCCGGCCAGTGCAGCGTCGTGAAACGCGCGCCGATCCCGAGGGTGCTTTGGCCAAGCCGCTCGGTCGCGGTCGGGAAAATCGTCGTCGCCACGTTGTGCTCCTGCACGAGGTTTTTCAGCGCGAGCAGGTTGGCGAAGGTGGCCGGGAACGCCTGCGTGCCGTCGGGCAGCTCGACCCCGTCGTTCAATACCTCGGTCTGCCCCTGCAGCCGCCACGCGCAATCACCCTCCGCGTTTTCCAGCAGGGTCCACGCGCCGGCCTTCGTTTCAAAACGGCTCTTCGGGTAAACCTTGAGGAGCGTGCCGGCATGCAGCTGGTCGCGCAGCGCCGGCCAATCGAGGCAGAAATCCGGGCTGACGCACGGATTCGTGGCGATCCGGAGGTTGTGCTCGAGCAGGAAGCGGTTGATGGCAGACATGAACGACGCGAAGAGCCTGCATTCGCTCAGATTCCCCTCCGGCTGACAAGGCTCGGTGCGGCGTCCACCGAAGCCGTCGCTCCAGCAAAAAAATTGCCGCGCGCGCACGGCGCAGGCGCGACAGCAAGTTCCGCCAGCAATCGTCCCGCGCGCGATTTTGGTGATTGCGCGGGAGCCGCGCGCCGCTGTTCTCGCGGGCTTTCTCCGCATGTCCGAAGTCGCCGCCCCGGCCCACGCCTCGTCCAGCGAAACGCTGACGCGTTCCGCCACGCCCAACCCCGATCACATCCTGCGGCTCGCGCAGGAACTGAACGTCAAAGTCTTCCAGGTCGCCGCCACGGCGCAGCTGCTCGCCGAGGGCGCGACCGTGCCGTTCATCGCGCGCTACCGAAAGGAGGCGACGGGAGAATTGGACGAGGTGCCGGTGACGTCGATCCGCGACCGGCTCGAGCAGTTGCGCGCGATCGACGAGCGCCGCGGCTCGATCCTCGCCTCGCTGAAGGAACGGAGCCTGCTCACGCCGGCACTGGAGAAGGCCATCACTGCCGCGGACTCGCTGACCGTGCTCGAGGATATTTACCTGCCGTTCCGACCGAAGAAGCGCACGCGCGCGACCATCGCGAAGGAGAAGGGCTTCGAGCCGCTGGCCGAGTTGATTTTCGCCCAGGATCCCGGCACCGATCCGGTCCGCGCCGCGAGCGAGTTTGTCGGTCGCGAGTACTCCATCGAGATTCGCCAATCGAAGATCGAAAATGCCGAAGAAGCGCTCGCCGGCGCGCGCGACATCATCGCCGAACGCGTCAGCGACGACAAGGACGCGCGGGCAAAGCTGCGGACGCTGTTCGCCAAGGACGCGGTGATTTCATCGAAGATCCTGCCGGGCAAGGAAACCGACGCCGAGGCGGCGAAGTTCAAGGATTACTTCGAGTGGTCCGAGCCCCTGGCCAAGGCGCCGTCGCACCGCGTGCTCGCGATGCGCCGCGGCGAAAAGGAAATGTTCCTGATGATGCGCGTGCAGCTCCCGGACGAGAGCGCCGCGTTCGCGGCCGTGCAGGGACTGTTCGTGAAGTCCGCCCTTGTGGGCGGAGTGCCCTCACCCCGCGCCTCTTCGCCGGGTGAGGGGACCCGGCCTACATCAACCTGCAGCGATCACGTCGTGCTCGCGGTGCAGGATGCCTGCAAGCGGCTCCTCGCTCCCGCGATGGAAACGGAGATGCGACTCGCGTCCAAGAAGCGCGCGGACGAGGCCGCCATCAAGGTCTTCACCGACAATCTGCGCGAATTGCTGCTCTCCGCGCCGCTCGGCCAGCGCGCGGTGCTGGCGATCGATCCCGGCTTCCGCACGGGCTGCAAAACAGTGCTGCTCGATCGGCAGGGGAAGCTGCTGCACAACGACGTGATCTTTCCCGACCGTGACCCGGTCGAGGCGAAGGAGAAGCTGCTCGGGTTCGTGAAGTTTTTCCAGGTGGAGGCGGTCGCGATCGGCAATGGCACCGCCGGCCGCGAAACCGAGACCTTCGTGCGCGCGGTGGGGCTGCCGGCCACGATTCCGATCGTGATGGTCAACGAATCCGGCGCGTCGATTTACTCGGCGAGCGACGTCGCGCGGGAGGAGTTTCCAGAGCACGACCTCACCGTGCGCGGCGCGGTGTCGATTGGCCGGCGGCTGATGGATCCGCTGGCCGAACTCGTGAAGCTCGATCCGAAGTCGATCGGCGTCGGCCAGTACCAGCATGACGTCGATCAGTCGGCCCTGAAGCGCTCGCTGGACGACACGGTGGTGAGCGCGGTCAACGGGGTCGGCGTCGAATTGAACACCGCGTCGAAGCAGCTGCTCAGCTACGTCTCGGGCCTGAACGCCACGACGGCGGCGGCGATTGTCGCGCGGCGCAACGAGAAGGGGCCGTTCAAGTCGCGGGCCGAATTGAAGGAGGTGCCGCGGCTCGGCCCGAAGGCGTTCGAGCAGGCGGCCGGGTTCCTGCGCATCCGCGATGCCGCGCACCCGCTCGACGGCAGCGCCGTCCACCCGGAACGCTACGCCGTCGTGGAAAAAATGGCGACGGACGTCGGGGCGACCGTGGCCGACCTCGTGCGCGACGCGCAGCTGCGCGCAAAAATCAAACTGGAACATTACGTGACCGCCGAGGTCGGGCTGCCGACGCTCACCGACATCATGGGCGAGCTGGCCAAACCGGGCCGCGACCCGCGCCAGCAGTTCGAGGCCTTCAGTTTCGCCGAGGGCGTCAACAAGCCGCAGGACCTGAAGCCGGGCATGAGGCTGCCGGGCATCGTGACGAACGTGACGGCGTTCGGCGCGTTCGTGGACATCGGCGTGCACCAGGACGGACTCGTGCATGTGAGCCAGCTCGCCGACACCTTCGTGAAAGATCCGGCGGCAGTCGTGCGGCCGCAGCAGAAAGTCATGGTGACCGTGACGGAAATCGATCTCGCACGCAACCGGATCGCGCTCTCGATGCGGAGCAAACCCGAGATTGGACCGCGGCAAGCGACCAATGTGGGCGGGGTGCCCTCACCCCGCGGGGGACCGGCGCACAAGCGGGGTGAGGGCCCCCCGCCCACACTCAAGTCAAGTGCACCGCCATCGCTCACCGGCGACTGGTTCAGCGCCGCGCTGAACAAGAAAAAATAATACGTCAGCGACGATCGGTGGGGCCGGCTCTCCGAGCCGGCCTGGGGTTGCAGCGCAACCTCCGCCGCTCGCAACCTGGAACTCA
>JGI1356J14229_10003179_pt1 | contig 12613 bp, 8 predicted proteins | sample Subgrocontami58m_FD_14229 | JGI IMG/M metagenome (IMG submission 14229) | reverse complement strand
GAGGGTCCCTGCATCAATAACGATCCTGCGACCTGCCACCACCCATGCGCCTCCCTCTCCGATGCCCAGCGTTCCGCTGAGCTGGATAACCTTGGGTGCATCCACCAACACTGGCGGCAGAAGGGGCGTGGGCGTAGACACCGGCGCTGGGGTAGGCGTCGGCGTCGGCTGGGGAGGCGTTTGGGTTACGGTGATTTCCGAGGCCAGGTAGCTGCCGTCCGGCTGCAAATCGCCTTTCACGTCAATCTTTGCGCCAACGGAAGCGACGCCCTTAATGATCGTGTTCGCGCTGATGCGCACCAAACGTCCGGCGACGCCCCATACGCCCTGTGTGATGCTCTCCACTACGCCCTGGTACGTTTCCAATGCGGGCGGGACCACCGGCTTGGCCGTCGTGATGGCTGGCGTTGCGGGTTTGGCGTCGGCCGGCTTCACGGGAATAGCGACGGCGTCCGGCTTGATGGCCTGGGCCACAAAGCCGCCGTCTGATCCTGTGGTAGCCTGTACCGTCAGCCGTTGGCCTTTGGTGAGCGACTGAGCGGCCGAGGCGTCGGCTGGGTTCAAGCTTGGCGGCAGGGCGATGACCTTATTGTCCACGGTAACGGTGTCGGAAGTCACTTGCTGGACAGTGCCCTCAACCTCCACTACTTCGGTGTTGGGGCCCTGCTTTCTGCCCGTGGCAGCAGCGTTGCCGGAGGACTGAGTAGCCGAAACCAATTGCGAGCTTGCGTTTGGGTTCTTTCCGGTTGCCAATATCCCTGTCCCACCGGCCAGAGGTTCACGAGTAAGGAGCTGTACCTGTGGACTCAGGACATAGCCTTTGTCTCCCAGGTCTTGCAGCGAGGATGCCCCAGCAAAGTCCAGGAGGGCGATGGTGGTCTTGCCTTCTTCAACGCGGAATGGGCGCTCCATGCGAAGGACATTGCCGGCGATGCGTACAGGGAGCGAGTCTCCGCCCACGACGACGCTGGCTTCGGCGATAGTAAAACGGATTTGGGTGTAGACACCGGCGGGGATTTGGAGTTCGCCCAGGAATTTCTGCATGTCTCCAAGGCGCAGCAGGTCTACCACCTGGGGAGCGCGGGCAATAGACAGCCATTGGGAATCAGGCCAGTCGGCCCGGTGGACCTCAATCTGGCTTACTACAAGCAGCACCTTGTCCGCGGATGCGGCGATGGGGTCTACGGCTCGGACCTGGAGCACCCCGTCTGCGCCTTCCATGTGAGGCGATTTCAACGCAACGAACTGGATATGTTGACTGTAGGCTTGCCCTACTGCCTTCAAGCTCGCACGGGCCTGGTCTTTGGCGGCCCCTGGTGATTGCTGCATTGTATCCTGGAGCCCGGCCAGTACTTGGGATGCATTTGCGGAGATTCTGGCTTGCAGGTCTGCCACCGCGTCCGGCTGGTCAAGGCCGGCGGCAATGACGGCGGCGCTTGCCACGTTCTGGTCCAGGGCGCGCTGGGCTGCGGGCAACTCTTGCCGGTTACCCTCTTGGATGAGTTGGGCCATCTCTTGCCCTCTCCGTTGGGCATAGACCAGATACCGTTGCGCCTTGGCTACGGGCGAGAAGTCTAAGGCCAAGCGGACCTGCTCAGCGGCGTGCTTCACAGGGTACAGGTTTTGTCCGGGCAGGGCATCGTCCGAGGCGCGCACCAGGCCGAAGCTCCCGATGAGGACTGCAAAGGCTGCGGCTGCGGAGGCGGTTGCCCAGCGCTGTTGTAGGTGCGCCGCGAAGACGAGCCAGCGGTTTTGTGCTGTCGCTGGGCGGGACTGCGCAAGGGCGGCGACCGCTGTCAGCTCACCTTGCAGGCGGCGGCGCCCGGCGGCTTTAGCACTGAGGTCCACCGGGGTTTTCCCCGACTCGGCTGCAAAGGCTGCGACGCGAAGGTACGAGCGCAGTTTTTCGGCGTGCTGTGGGAATGCAGTCAAACAAGCTTCAAGGGACTGGCCGGATTGGATGCGGGAGATAGACTGGTCCAGGGCCTCGTCAAAAGAGGCGGCGACGGGAAGCGTGGCGTGGGCTTGGCCCAACGCTTGAAGCTCGGCTTGCAGGCGAAGACGGCCTTCCGCCTTGGCCGCCTCGGAAGGGGCCTGGCGAAAGGTTACCGCGTAGCGTTGGGCGATGCGCAGGTACGGCTCCAGGGCCGCAGCGTGCTGTGGGTAAGCGGCAAGGCAGTCGTCAACTGAGCCGCCGTGTGAGACGATGCGGTCAATGCAGTCGTTTAGGACCTGTTCCAGGTTGTCTGGCATGGCTAGCCTCTAGCAGGGTGCTGAAAAACTCCCGTTCATCATCCCCCTGGTCGTTTCCTGACCGGGAAGGGGGAAGAATTGTATCTGAGGGACACCCTCAGACTCCCGACAAAGGGGCTTTGCCCCTCTGTACTCCCCTTTTTCGCAGCCTTCTATGCCTCATCACCCAATACCTGCCGCAGCTTGCGGATGGCAGCGCTCTGCATCTCTCGCACTGCTCCGGGTTTCTTGCCCATAATCTGGGCTATCTGGTCCGAGGACATCTCGCTGCCAAACCGCAGGGCGATCACCTGCCGTTGGGCGTCGGTGAGATATTGCAGCGCATCGTGGAGGCGCTTGACATCTTCCTCCTGACGGAGGCCGGTCAGCGGGTCGTCGTTTTCACCGGCGAGGGAGAACAGCGCTTCCACCGGCACTTGCACGGGGCGCCGGTCTTTCACGCGCAGATGGTCAACGGCGATGTTGTGGGCAATGCGAAAGATCCAGGCTTCCAAAGGGGCTCCGGTATCCGTGTAGGAATCGGCAGAGCGAAGGGCGCGTACAAAGACCTCGCTGGCAAGGTCTTGGGCCTCGTGATAGTTGCCGATGCGCACGGTGATGTAACGCGCGACGCGATCAAAGTGGGTCTCATACAACCCAGCGATGGCCGAGCGTATTCCGGCGGAGTCTTGTCCTTTATTATCGCGTGAAAGCACATACACCCCAGAGGTGCGTTGAGCTTCAGGCCGGGACTGCATTGGATAGTTTACGCACCATAGGATGATAGCACATGCTCGCCCTCCTCTTTTAATCCAACGTCAGCCGTAGGGGATTGTCAGGTTGGCTGCGTAGGCGTAGGACGAAGCGAACCCTACTCGCAACCCGCTCCTTGTATTCTTGGCCTGTGTCTCTTACCCTAGCCAATAGCAACAGCTTGCGCAGGCCACGGATGCTTTCCTGTTCAAGCCGCCATACCGTTCAGGCAAAGGAGACTCATGTCCGCTACGTTGACTTTTCTTGGAGCAGTGGGCACGGTCACCGGCTCCCGGTTCCTCTTGCAGGTAGAGGACAAACGCTATTTGATTGACTGTGGCATGTTCCAAGGCCCCGCGGAGGTGGAGCAGCTTAACTGGCAAGAATTGCCCTTCTCCCCGCATCAGTTAGACGCCGTTTTGCTGACCCACGCGCATCTTGACCATACGGGCTACCTCCCCAAGCTCGTCCGGGAGGGTTTTCGCGGGCCTGTCTACGCCACCGATGCCACGTGCGCCTTGTTGGAGCTGCTGCTGCCGGACTCCGGCCATTTGCAGGAGGAGCAGGCCCAGTACGCCAACAAAAAGGGGTACTCCCGCCACCGGCCCGCATTGCCGCTGTACACCGCGGAGGAGGCAGTCCGCTCGCTCTCTTCCCTCAGGAGCATCGCCGTAGACCGTTCCCTGGCGCTGGACAAGCATTTCAGCGTAACCATGCGACGCTCCGGTCATATTCTGGGCGCAGCCATATTGGAATGCGTTGTCCACACGGACGGCAGAAGCAGGACGGTGGTGTTTTCCGGCGACCTGGGGCGATTTGACCAGGAGATGATGAAGCCGCCGGCGCTCATAGCATCGGCGGACTATGTGGTAGTGGAGTCCACCTACGGGGACCGCCGGCACCCCGAAACTTCCGTGGACGATGAGTTGCAGGAGGCGGTGAGAGACGTAGTCGCCAGGCGAGGAGTCTTGGTGATCCCTAGCTTTGCGGTGGGCCGCACGCAGGAGGTGCTTTACCATCTGCACAAACTGCAAGGCATGGGGCGCATTCCCACCATCCCTATCTTTGTTGATAGCCCAATGGCAACAGACGCCACTGAAATCTACTGCAAGTACGGGGACGACCATAATCTTGCCGTGGACTTGCTCAGGGACGGCGACAACTGCCCTCTGCGATGCCCGGACATTCACTTTGTCCGCAGCGTGGAAGAGTCCAAGCGGCTGAACGAGCTGCCGGGGCCGGCCATCATCATGTCCGCAAGCGGCATGTGCGAGGGCGGACGGATTGTCCACCATCTGAAACAGCGGCTTCCCGACTCGCGAAACATTGTTCTGTTCGTTGGATTTCAAGCCCAAGGGACAAGAGGGCATCTTTTGGTGAATGGGGCAAAAACGGTGCGTATTCACGGCGAAGAGATACCGGTGCGCGCCCGAATCAGCCCTATTGAAAGCCTTTCTGCGCACGGGGACAAGGACGACCTGCTGCGCTGGCTTTCCGGGTTTTCCAGGCCGCCGCGTGGTTCCTTTATGGTGCATGGGGAGCCGGAGGCCCGAAGTGCCTTTGCCGCTGAGGTCAAGAAGCGCCTGGGCTGGCGCGTAGAGACTCCCGAATACCTGGAAGAAGTCTCGCTGCGGTAGGAGCCATCAGGCACGAGCAAACTTCCGGGGGCCTAGGGGTCTCTCAAAGGCGCTGTGATACCGTTAGCCCCTGCATTTCCCTGTACCTCACGCTCCGCAAGATCCGGTCCGACACCCTTGGCTCTTGCCGCCATGTAGAGGCCCTACCGTCCAACCGGCTTTGCAAGCACCACTCGGTCGCAGAAGGAGCGGATGGACTGGATGGCCGTGTCCCATTGCATGACACCGTGGCCGGCGCCGGGAACGGTGACAAACTCCGCGCCGGGAATGCCGCCGGCCAGCTCTCGTCCCAGTTCGTAGGGCACCTGGGTATCCGCGTCGCCATGCAGGACCATAGCGGACATGCGCAGTTCCCCCAGGCGGGGCCGCAGGTCTGAGTCCAGATAAGCGGCCTGGTTGAGCAGTTCACCCAAGTCGTACTGCATNCGTGNGNTTCTGGGNAAGGCCGCNACCAACTCTTGGGTACGGCGTTCCCTATCGGCCAGCTCCTCTGCCATCTCCGGAGGGACCGGCCCGCGTCCCCTGGGGGAGATGTTCACCGCTGCGTTGTTCTTTCGCTCCTCCTCTATGAGGCCATACGCGGCCTCCGGGCCTTTTTGCTGGAGCAAGGCAGACCGTCGCCGCACACCTTCGGCAGGGCGATCCCGTTCGGGGTGCCGCCAGAGGCGCGCGGAGGTGTTCGGCAGCACCAAGGCCGTCACGGCTTCGGGATAGGCGAGGGCGTAGGTGATTGCAACAGGCCCGCCGGCAGAGGAGCCAATGACCACCGAGCGGCTGATACCCAGGGTAAGAAGTAACACTCGCAGGTCTGCGGCGAGGTCGTCCAGGGAATAGGGGGCGTAGGTGTACTGCGAACGGCCGGAGTTGCGGCGGTCGTAAGTGAGTACGGTGTAGTTAGCGGCAAAGGAGCTTACCCACGCTTCGTCCCGGGGAAGCACCGTTGAGGCAGCGCCGCCGTAGCCGCCGTGGATAAAGGCGATAGGCGACCCATTGCCCTGAAGCTCATAGTACAGTTCGGCGCCGTTTACGCGGGTCTTAGGCATGTCAGATCCCTTCGCTTTGGAAATTGCTCAAGGGTTTCCCGAGAAGAATAAATGTCGCCCCTATCTCTTCTTCGCCTGGTCCACGATTTGCTCTGCATATCCGCTGGCGCTGATAAGCTGCTCCTTCTTCGCCTTTGACATGCTTTTTACTCTGTGTTCCACCTTCAGCGCCAGGCTTTTGGAGCCCAGATTTTTTTGAAAGGCCAGGCTAAGGCCCCCTGCCTTTGAGGTACCTTGATCCTGCACTCCCTGCCGCCTGGTGCTGGGTGAACCGGCGATTAACGTCGGTGGAAATGCCGGTATAGAGGGCGCCATCGCGGCATCTTATGAGGTACAAGTACCAGTCAGGCATTGCGATTCATTCCTGCGTACTCCCGCAGTGTGGTGCGTTCTGGGCTTCGTTTGCTGGGCAGGCAAGAGGCTATGCCTGGGGCGGAGTCTCTGCCTCAGGACGTCGTGCCTCTGTGCACAGTTGCGGTGATTCTACCACGTGCTGAAGTGGGCTGCGTTGGCGGCAAACGAACTTCAGGGGGTAGTAGAGGCTACAGCGGCGCGACTGGGCGGCTTGGCAAGGAAGGTCAGCGCTGCGCAGCCGACGAGGACTATGGCGAAGAAGGTGAACACGGGATAGTAGTTGCCGACGGAGTCAAAGACCATAGCGGCCACCAGCGGCCCGGCGGCGTTGGTCAGCATTTCCACCGGCCAGATGGCCCCGTTGATCCTGCCCAGAGACTCCCTGCCGAAATAGTCGGCAAGAATGACCTGGTACAGCGTGTTGAAGATACCGCCGATGAGCATTCCCATGTAGACGGCCCAAACCAGGCCGGCGGGAAACGAGTTCACCAGCATGAGGAAGCCCAATCCAAGGGCCATGAACAGGAACGCTCCAGACAGGGCCCGGCGAGCGCCTAGCTGGGAAGTTGCCGCGCCGGCAACCAGCGCGCCCAATGCGCCGGACACGGACCATAAGGCCAGGACCCAGACGCCCTGAGAGGGAGTCAATCCTTTGCCCTCCAAGTAGGGCAGCAAATGGAAGGTCATGCCCGGACCGACCAGGAAGAGCAAGGTAAACGCCGCGCCAAGAAGATAGAATGCGGGGACACGCGCAGCTTGAGCCAGAGTCAAGGAGTTCTCTTCGCCGGAGGGGGTCTTGCCGGAGTCGCGGGTTGCCGGGGTTCCAGGAAGAGCGCCGTCCGGCAGCAGGCCCATGTCTTCAGGTCGCCGGCGCATGAAGAACGCAACCGGCAGGACGGAGATCACCCAGACCACAATACCTGCGACGAATGCAGCAACCCGCCAATCAGCCATGGAAATCACCCACTGCACGTACAGCGGCGTTACGGTATTGCCTATCATGCCGCCCAGTCCTGCCAGGGCTACGGCGATGCCGCGCTTCTTCACGAACCACTTCGGCACAGTAACCTGCAACACCAGCGCAACGACGCCCATAGCCAACATGCGTCCCGTGATCTGCAAGACGTAGAACTGCCACAGGGTCTGAACAAAAGCCAGAAGGACGAAGGTGAGACCCAAGACGAAGAGGGCCACGGTAAGGATCCACCGTCCGCCCAGCTTGTCTATGACTCTACCGACAAAGATGGCAGCGACGGCCCCGGCCAGGGTGCCCAGGGTGATGCCGGCGGTGAACATCGTGCGTGTCCAGCCGAACTCAGTGGTAATGGGGCCGAGGAGTACGCTCAGTACGGGGTGCGTTGCTGCCGTCTGGGAAAAGTTGGCGAGGGCCACGGTGAGGACGATTATCCACCCATAATAGACGGGGAAGTGCTTCGGGAGTGACTTTGCTGCAATTGCCACGAGTTGTTGCTTTCTCTTTCACAGTGCGACGAGTCTGACGGCTGTTTCCGGTATGCGTTGGGGGCACACTGATACGGACGGAGGTACGGCGGTGTTCCAATCGCATTGTCCGAGCCAGCTTGACGCAGTTTCAGACGCTTTTGGTAAACCTTGGGGATGCCCGCGGGCGTTCGCATGGCAGGACATGTGCCGCAAGGACGCCCACCTGGACGATGCCGGAGAGTAATGATAGCAAACATTGCGGCCTAATGGCTGTCCTGTTGCGCTTGCATGGGGTTTGCCGGAAGTTGCATGCCAAAAGCAGCTTTGCGGAAGGCCGTGTGTCATCCTGCAAGAAGGGTTACAATGCGGGGAGATATCATTGAATCGTCAACACTGAGAAGGAGGACCACTATGCCATACGGAGGCGCTGACTGGCTTGCTTTGACCACGGAACCCACCCTGGAACCGGAGCTTCCCATTTGCGATCCCCATCACCATTTCTGGGACTTTCGTGCTGCGCGCATTCCCAACCAGCGGTATCTGCTGCACGAACTGGTTGCCGACGTTCGCAGCGGTCACAACGTTCGGTCCACTGTCTTCATTGAGGCAAGATCCATGTACCGCTCGGACGGGCCGGAGGAGATGCGCCCCGTTGGCGAAGCGGAGTTTGTCCAGGGCCTTGCTGCCGCCAGTGCCAGCGGTCTCTATGGCCCCGTCCGTGCTGCCGCCGCCATAGTCGGTCACGCGAATCTGAATCTGGGCGAGCGGGTTGAGCCGGTGTTGAGGGCGTTGCAGGCGGCCAGCCCCAACCGGCTACGCGGCATCCGCCACTCTGTAACGTGGGACCCGCACCCAGAGGTGGAGAACACTGCGGCTTACCGAATAGAGGGCCAGTTGCTCAGTGACCGCTTTCGCGCGGGTGCGCGAGTGCTGGCGCGTATGGGTTTGTCCTTTGATGCGTGGTTATGGTTCCCGCAACTGACCGAGTTGGCGGATTTCGCCAAGGCTGTGCCGGACCTGAGCATTGTGCTGAACCACATTGGGGGCCTGCAGCGGGTCGGCCCTTATGCGAACCGGGATAGCGAGGTGTTGGCCGCCTGGCGGAGCGGTATTGCTGCCGTGGCAGCTTGCCCCAACGTCAGCATGAAACTGGGTGGCATCGGAATGCCGCTCAACGGTTTTGACTGGCACACCCGTACTACGCCCATCGGCTCGGAAGAGCTTGCTGCCTCCATGTCTCCCCTCATCACGTACTGCATAGAGCGGTTTGGCCCCAGCCGGTGCATGTTTGAAAGCAACTTCCCGGTTGATAAGGTGTCGTTCTCCTACAACGTGNTGTACAACGCCTTCAAGCGGTTGTCGCAAGGCTATTCGGCTACCGAGCGGGCCGCNATGTTCCAGGACACCGCNACNCGTGTTTACCGCATAAGCGTATGACGGTGTGGGGCAATCCGCCCTGCTTAAATGGCGCTGCCTGTGAGACGCACTNAGAGCCTGTCGCAGAACTTGGAGCAACCCTTCTCGCATTGGCGTATCTCGTAATGCCATAGCATAGAAGGGGAGCCTTGCCCTAGAAGTCCTTTTCAGCAGTGCCCCCTGACCCCCTCGCCTTCGGCGGGGGGAAGGAATTGTATTTGGGGGACACCCCCAGCCCCCCGACAGGAAACGCAGTTTCCTGTAACTTCCTGACTTTTGAGGCAACGCATAGTAGGGGCGTCCCGATGCATCGGGATGCCCCTACGTCCGAGTAAGCGGTTTTCGCCATATTTCAAGGGATAGGACGATTTCTGAAGCAGCCTCTTCAGGAAGGCTCCTGGGCGGGCGCTCGCGCGGGGGTGAAGAGACGCACCGACCGCATGAGCCGGAGAGCGTTCAAAGCGACGATGCTTCCGGTCATCGCCAGTGCCAAAGGCACGCCTACCACGCTGCCCACAGCGCCCAGCAAGAAGCCGCCCATCTGGTTGGAGCCCCAGGTCGCCACGTACAGGCCCAGCACGCGCCCGCGCATCTCCCCAGCCGTCGTCATCTGCATCACCGTGTTCATGGACGAATCGTACACGCCTGCCGCCGCACCGGCCATGCCCGCCAGCGCCAGCGTCGCGGCAAACCACGGCGATAGCCCGAAGAGCACGATGGACACGCCGTACCCGAAGGTGCTGCCCAGGAGCAGCCAGCCTTTGTGCCGGAAGTCTCCCAGGGATGCCACGACGATCATGGCAAGCACTTGCCCAAGTGCGCCCGCCGCTTCCATGTACCCCAAACCGGTTGCCCCCACGTGCAGCACGTCTCGCGCCATGACGGGTTTCATGTAGCCGAAGGAGAAGCCGAAAGCCTCGGTCATGAGGCTCATGAGCAACAGGGCCCGAACCGCCGGCGTCCTGGATGCGTACCGTAGCCCCGCCTTCAACGCTGCCATTGGGTGCTCGCGCGCCGCCGGCTCTGTTCTGGCGGGTGATCGCAATGGGGCCAGGCAGAGGGCTGCCAACAGGAACGCCATGCTGATCACCAGGTAGTTGGGGCCGATGCCTAACAGCGAAATGACGTAGCCGCCGGCCAGCGCCGACACCACGCGCACCAGCGCCCCAGCCATGAAGCGGAACGCCGTGCCGTTCATGAGGCGTTGCGCGCCAAGCACGTCGTAGCTGAGGGCGTTGTAGGCCGGCCCGTTGGCCCCGCCGATGCTCCCGGCCACCGCCGCCGCCAAAAACAGATGCCAGAGCTGTATGGCGTCGGTCAGCACCAGCAGTGCCAGAATCAGCGACACCAGGGCAGAGACCGAGTGGTTTACCATAAGCATAGCCTTGCGGTCCCAGCGGTCTGCCAGCGCGCCGCCCAACATGCTCAACATCAGTTGGAAGAGGCCCCGCGTCCCCACCACCGCGCCTAACCAGAAAGGCGAGTCCGTGAGCGTCAGGACCAACCACCCCTGGGCAATGCTTTCCACTGTCCAGGCTGCGGAGGTGGCAAAGGCGTTGCCCAGCAGCCAGCGGTAGTCTCGGATTTGGAACGCCGCGAAAAAAGAGGCAGGCATAAAGCTCACTCTTGGCAAGTGATGACACCATTAACAGGAAGGATGTACCATGCACTCCCCAACAATACGTGGCCTTTGTACGGTAAGCAAGTGTGTAATACTTGCGGCTACCCTCTTTTGCGCAGTCTTGTCATCCCATGCAAGGCGCATTCCGTATGAGCAAGACGGTCCCTGTTCTTTACGAAAGGAATCCAGCGGCTTCGCACCTCTACACAAAAGTGCTGTGCAGGGCTAGAATAGGGGCGTTTTCCTGCGATGTTTCCGAGGAGGTGCGAGCATGGCGGCGTCTAACTCTGGAGGTAGGAGGATGCGCGGCTTCTGGGTCAACCTGCGCTTCAAACTTGCCCTTGTAGCTGGTCTGACGGCCCTGGCCTTTGCCGGCGTCGTCTTTGCCGATGAAAGCCACGTCTCCGGCGGCGCGGCCGCCATGTCCGGCGGCGGCCCCCTGTTGTGGGGGATCCTCTCCCTTGGCGGCGTGCTCCTTGGGCTTGTGGCCACACGAGCAGTCTTGGTCCGCAGCATGGCCCCAGCCCGGGCCAGCGCAAGGCCCAAAGAAAGCTACCTCTCCGTTGTCCGGCAGTTCAGCCGCAATGCCAAGCTGTTCCTGGGCTACTCTATCCTGGCGGAGCTGGGCAGCGGCATCTGGTCCGTCATGTTCAACCTGTACCTGTTGCGCAGTGGGTACTCCATAACCTTCATCGGAACCTTCTGGCTGGTCAACATGCTGTGCCACGGGATCACTGCTTTGCCTGCCGGCATCATTGCCGACCGCTTTGGCCGCCGCCGCTCTTTCTTCATTGCCACAACCGTCAGCGTTGTCGCGCAGGGCAGTCTCCTGTTCCTGCACAGCCCCGCATCTATCCTGGTGCTGGCTGGACTAGCGGGCTTCGGCGAAGCCTTCCACGGCGTCACCGGCGCTCCCTTCATGATGGAGAATAGCGAGCCAAAGGAGCGCGTACACCTCTTTAGCCTGAACGCCGCCTTCCTGCAAGTGTCCCGTTTTGCAGGCAGCATGAGCGGCGGTTTCCTGCCTCTGTTGTGGGCCGGACTCATCGGCGTTCCGGATGTTGACCCACAAGCAGCCCGCTGGGCTTTGGTAACGGGCCTGCCTCTTGTCCTCATCGCCCTCGTCCCTCTGGCCTTCATGCGGGAACGGCCGGTGGAGCTGGCCCACACCTTCAAGGAACTATTGAACTTCCCCGCCATGTCCAACTTCAGGTCCGTCATGCAGCTTACCCTACTGAGCCTTTTGGTAGGTTCCGCCTTCGGTCTCACCATCCGCTTTTTCAACGTCTTCTTCCAGGAAGCCCACGGCGCCAGCGATGGCCAGATTGGCACGACCCTAGCCCTTGCCTCCATTGCCGGTGCCAGCGCCATCCTCATCGCCCCGCTGCTTGCCCAGCGATGGGGAAAAGTGCGCAGCATCTTTTTCACCCAGGCCCTCTCCGTGCCTCTGCTCATGGTCATTGCCCTGGTTCCCTCGTACACCATCGTGACATCTCTCTTTCTGATCCGTGGCGCCATGTACAGTATCGCCGGGCCGTTGCGCAACCAGCTTTCCATGGAGCTGGTTACCGCTAAGGAACGCGGAACTACCGCCGGGTTCTCTCACGCCGCCTTTGACTTGGGTGGGAGCGTTGGAGCCGGCGTAGCGGGCGTCCTCATCGTTGGAGGCGGCTTTGCCACCGCCTTCACTGCGGCAGCCGTCCTGATCCTCATCCCGGCAGTCCTGTACTTCACCTTCTTTGAAAAGCGCGAGTCCCAGGCCCGCCAGGACGCCGCACAGGTTGCAACAGCGTCCTCTCCCGCTGACTGAAAAATTACCCGGGCGGGAAATTGCGGTGTCAGTTTGCGTTGGTCTTGCAAAAAGCCCTTTTCGGCAGCGCCCCCCTGACCCCCTCGCCTTCGGCGGGGGGAAGGAATTATATCTGGGGACACCCCAGACCCCGGCAGGAAACCTTCGGTTTCCTGCACTTTCCCGACTTTTGAGGCAACGCCCCTTGCGTTGTTGAGGACATCTTGAAGGGCGGGGCATCCAGCCAAAACACCCAAAAACCCTGCCATCTCGCAAGCGGCATGTCCCCATCGCTGGGAATAGGAAGGGCAAATCGGTATTGACA
>JGI1356J14229_10003174_pt1 | contig 12625 bp, 12 predicted proteins | sample Subgrocontami58m_FD_14229 | JGI IMG/M metagenome (IMG submission 14229) | reverse complement strand
AATTTTTGCTGTGGAGCAGGCGCATGGCTGATTTCAAGGGAAAAGTCGCACTCGTCACCGGCGGTGCGCGCGGTCTCGGGCAGGCGAGCGCCGTCGAACTGGCGCGGCGCGGCGCGGTCGTTGCGATCGCGGATCGCAAGGCCGAGGCCGCGGAAGAAACCGCGCGTCTTTGCAGCGAGCACACGCCGGGCGCGCAGGCTTTCGTTTACGATCAGGCGGACGCCGCAAGCGTCGAGCGCTGCGTCAACGAAGTGGTCGAGGCGTGCGGCGCGATCGACGCGTTATTCGCCAACGCGGGCACGGGCAAGTTTGCGCCGATCGTGGACATGAAAAAGTCCGACTGGGATTTTCTGATGCAGGTCAATCTCAACGGCGCGTTCTATGTCTGCCAGGATGTGGCGCGGCAGATGATCAAGCAGGGCCGCGGCGGCAAGATCGTGCTCACCGCGTCTTCGGGGTCGACCGTCATGTGCGATCAGCTGGGCGCTTATTGCGCGTCCAAGGCCGGCGTGCTGATGCTGATGAAGCACTTGGCTTCCGAACTCGGAAATTACCGCATTAACGTCAACGCCATACAGCCCGGCGTGATCGCGACCGGAATGACCGGCCCCATGCTCTCTCAGGAAACCTGGCGACGCATGCTGGTGCGGGAGACGCCGGTCGGGCGCTGGGGCCAGCCCGAGGACATCGCGAAACTCGTGGCGTTCCTGCTGTCGGACGATGCGAGCTATATTAACGGCGAAGGCATCATGATCGATGGCGGATCGACCCTGCATGCTTTCCCGCGCTGGTACGCGCTTGACTACACGCAGGACCAGCAATGCGACTGGGAGCAGCGCTTCGCGGATTATCCTTATAAGCCGTAGCGCCTGGATTTGAATAATTGCAATTCTCCGTGGCATGCCACGCGGAGCAATGTTATACGTGAACCCGCCAATGGAAGGAGAGCTAAAGGATGCCAACACGAAAAGGATTCCTGATGGCCATGATGGAACCCACACCGGTCATGGAAGAGGAGTTCAACGATTGGTACGATATGGAACACACCCCGGACCGTGCGGCGATTCCGGGCTTCGAGTCCGCGCGGCGCTTTGTCTGCGTGTCGGGGTGGCCGAGGTACGTTTCATTTTATGATCTCGAGAGCGCCCAGGTGCTCGAATCGGAGGCCTACCGCGTCGTTGCCTGGGAGCGCTTCAGCCCCTGGACGAAGCGGGTGATGGCGAGAGTCCGGGGCCAATACCGTGCAAGCGGGGACCAGGTCTATCCGGGCAATGCCATTACCGGCGAGATGGGACGCCTGACCCTCATTCGTTTCAGGAACGCGCCAGACGAGGAGCAGCCGGCCATACTGAAAGGCTTGCTTGGAAACTATGAACGGCGGCAGGAAACGGCGCAAATCCGCCTGTTCCGTTCGGATTACGACAATCGCATCGATTATGTCGCCCTGGTGGAATCGCGGTTGCCGTTTTCCGAGCCCGGCATGGACTTGTCGCTGTTTGGAAACGCGGGGAACCGGATCGATTTGTTCAATCAATACGTGCCCTACTGGACGCGAGGTCATCTGCCGGGCGTGACCACGCGCAGCTAGAGCGGGAGTGGCAATGAGTGACGCGGTGCCGAATTCGGAGTACGACGTCGTCGTGGTTGGCGGGGGCGGCGCCGGCCTCGCGGCAGCCAGCGAAGCGGCACGCCTCGGACGGCGCGTCGTTCTGCTCGAGAAGAACCCCGATCTCGGTGGCACCACCGCCTGGTCGGTTGGTTCCGTCTCGGCGACCTGCTCGCCGCACCAGATCGCGAAGGGTATCAAGGATTGCCCGGAGCACCACCTCGAAGACTTGAAGCGTTTTTCCGGCGAACTCGCGTGGCGCGACAATTTCGTTCTCGGCCGCGTGCTGACGGACAACTCACCCGAAATGTTTCGCTGGCTGCTCTCGACCGGTCTGGTGTTCGTGGGTCCTTTCCCCGAACCGCCCCACCGCCAGCCGCGCATGCACAACATCTTGCCAAATTCAAAGGCTTTTCCGTACCTGCTGGGACGGCATTGCCGCAAACTGGGAGTCGATATCCGGCTGAACACGCGCGCCGACCGGCTGATTGCCGACTCCGGCCGGATAATCGGCGTTGCCGCGACGCTGCCCGATGGCCGCCGCCACGATTTCATTGCGCGGGGCGGCGTGGTGCTCGCCGGTGGCGACTTCAGCGCGAGCCGGGAAATGAAGGCGAAGTATGCATCCGAAGAAGTCGCCGGGGTCGACGCGGTCAATCCAACCAGTACCGGGGATGGTATTCGAATGGCGCTGGAGCACGGTGCGGTCGTCGTCAACGGCGATCACATGCACGGTCCCATCATGCGTTTCGTGCCGCCGATGCGCCCCAAGCTGATCCAGCGCCTGCCGCCCATTCGAATGCTCACCAGGTTCATGCGCTGGTCGTTCGACCGCCTGCCCGCATGGTTGCTGCGGCCTTTCCTGATGAGCTTCCTGACCACCGCTTTGGCGCCCTCACACGAGCTTTTCCGGCGTGGCGCGATTCTGATCGACAAGCAGGGCCTGCGTTTCGCGGACGAGCGCGATCGGCCCGACGCCGCCGCCGCGCAGCGTCCCGACGCCATGGCGTTCATGGTGTTCGACAAGCCGGTCGCCGATGCGTTTTGCGCGTGGCCCAACTTCATCTCGACCGCGCCTGCCGTCGGCTACGCATACCTCGATGATTATCGCCGTACCCGACCTGACATTTTTCATCGGGCGNACACCTTCGCGGAACTCGCTGCAAGCATGGGCATTCCCCGCGAGCGCTTCGAGACAACCATCGCGGATTACAACGCCGGCAAGGCAGCGGGCGCATCACTTCGGGCGGAGCGGCCATCGCTTGCCACGCCGCCGTACTATGCGCTCGGACCTTTGAAGGCGTACATCATTTTCACTAACGGCGGGCTCAAGGTGAACGAGCGGGTCGAGGTCGTCAGCAGCGACGGAGCGATCATCCCCGGACTTTACGCGGCAGGTTCGAATGGCCAGGGTGGCATGCTGCTCGAGGGCCACGGCCATCACCTCGGGTGGGCGTTCGTGTCGGGGCGCCTCGCCGGCAGGCATGCGGCGCTGTTATGCAACACAACACAACTGAATTAGGAGAATCCTTATGGCGGTCGCGCAGTCGTTCGATCTGGTCATCGTCGGTGGCGGATTCGCGGGACTGGTCGCCGCCAACCGTGCCGCGCAGCTTGGACTCAGGGCCGTGGTGCTGGAGCGCGGACCGGACGAGACGTACGCGTGCAACTCGCGGTACGCCGGCGGCGTCCTGCATATCTCCTATCACGACGTGATGGATGCGCCGCCGGAACTCGCGCGCGCGGTCGAGCAAATAACGGATGGCTGCGCGGATCATGCGCTGGTGACGGCTTTGGCGGGCACTTCACGGCGGGCGATCGAGTGGCTCGTTGAGGAAGGCGCCAAATTCGATTCTGAAGGTTCGATTTCGTGGCGGCAACACGTACTCGCGCCGCGCCGGCCGCCCGTCACGCACATGGAATGGCAGGGGATAGGCGCAGATGTGACATTGCGGCGGCTGGAACAAAACCTGCTCCAGCGCGGCGGTGAGGTTCACCGCGGCACCCGGGCAATGTCGCTGATCATGGACGGGAAGCGCTGTATCGGAGTCGAGGCGCAGGCGGACCGCACGCGCCGCGGCTACGTCGGGGGCGCGGTCCTGCTTGCCGACGGCGGTTTTCAGGCCGACATCGATCTGCTGCGCCAGCACATCTCGCCGTCGCCGCAAGCGCTCAAGCAGCGCAATGCGGGAACAGGGCGTGGTGACGGATTGAAAATGGCCCGGCAGGTTGGCGCCGCCGAGAGCGCGCTTGAAGCGTTCTACGGCCACCTGTTATCGCGCGATGCGTTTCACAACGAGCGCCTGTGGCCTTATCCGCAGATCGACGAGCTTGCCGGCGCAGGCATTACGGTGGACGCGCAGGGCCGTCGAATTGCTGACGAAGGTATGGGCGGCGTGTTTCTTGCGAATGCAATCGCGCGGCTCGCGGACCCGGCGTGCGCGACGGTGATTTTTGACGACGCCATCTGGCAGGGACCCGGCCGCAGCGCCAGCATCCCACCCAACCCCGTGCTGGTCAGGGAAGGTGGGACCCTGCACCAGGCCGCAACCATCGCCGAACTTGCCCGCCTCGCCGGGCTCCCGGTCCACGAACTTGAAAATACGGTGGGCGCATACAACGAAGCGGTCCGGTCGGGACGCTGCGGCGCGCTCGAGCCGCCACGGTCGGCACACAAACGCGCCCCGATGAGCATTGCCGCGCCACCTTTTTACGCCGTGCCGATTTGCGCGGGCATCACCTACACGATGGGCGGAATCATGATCGATGCGAACGCGCGTGCATTGCGACCGGATCGCACGCCGATTCCCGGGCTCTACGCGGCCGGGTCCAACACGGGGGGGCTGGACGGCGGGCACGCCTGCGGTTACGTGGGTGGCCTGATGAAAGCCATCGTTTTCGGTCTCATCGCCGGCGAACACACGGCCGCGAGTTTGCAGGCAAAATAGCAATTGTTTCAGGGCACAGAAAAAAACCGCCCGCAACGGCAGTTCCAAAGGAGGATCACCATGCACGATATTCATTGCGGCGCGGTTCCTGGACGATGCGCAGCCGCGATAAAGCAGGCGGCGTGGTTAATGCGATCCCGCCTCGGCCGGGCCGTGCTGTTGCTGGCGGCGGCCGCAGCACCGGTATCCAGTTTGGCGCAGGATTACCCGAATCGTCCGATTCGTTTCATCGTGGGTTTCGCGCCGGGTGGCCTCGCCGATCTGCTGGCGAGAGCGCTGGGACAAAAGCTGATTCCGGCGTTGGGCCAGCAGGTGGTCGTCGACAACCGTCCCGGCGGCGGCGGCGTGGTTGCCATGCAGCTCGCGGCTGAGGCGGCGCCCGATGGCTACACCCTGGCGCTGGGATCATCGACCACGTTTTCCATCAATCCCGTGCTGCGTGCCGTGCCCTACGACCCCATCCGGGATTACACGCCGATCACGCGGGCGGCCCTGACGCCGGTCATACTCACGGTGCATCCGTCATTCCCGGCGCGGTCGCTGCAGGAGCTGATCAAGCTGGCGAAGGCCAAGCCGGACCAGGTGATGAACTTCGCTTCCACCGGCTTCGGTGGCGCGACGCACATCGCGGCGGAGTTATTGAAACGCGTCGCGGGCATCGAGATGACGCACGTGCCGTATAAAGGGGGCAGCCTGGCGGTGATCGATCTGATCGGCGGGCACGTGCAGATGTCGTTCGGCGCCGTTTCGACTTCGCTGCCTCACCTGCGGGCGGGAAGGTTGCGCGCGCTCGGCGTCACCAGCGCGAAGCGCCTCACGGCCATCCCGGACGTACCGACGTTTGCGGAATCGGGACTGCCCGGTTTTGAGGTGGAGCAGTGGTATGGCGTGTTTGCGCCCGCACGCCTGCCGCCCGCAATCACGCGGAAAATCAACGCAGCGCTCGTCCCGGCGCTGGGCTCGGCCGAGTTCAGGGAGCAGTTCTCGGACCAGGGCATCGAGCTCGTGGGCTCGACGCCGGAGGCGGCCGCCGCCTACGTCAAAGTCCAGCTTGCAAATTGGACACGCATGCTGACCGAAACGGGCCTTCGCGCCGCTCCATTAGCGCGCTGATTTTTAACGCTGGCTTATTGCGCCGGATGTTCCCGGGCCGCGGCGGCGCGCAACGCGAGGCGCTGCCCGTAACGGTAGTAGACGCGATAGTCGGCCCGGAACCATGGTTCCTGAGCGAGACGCGCCCGCCATGGAGTGCTCCGCGCCTCCGTCCGCTCGGCTGATTCGAGCGCCCGAAGATCCGTGAGATAGTGCAAAGCGATGTGCGTCCACGAGTCGGCGCCGGGGTGGATTACGCGGTAGCGGCGGCACGCGGGCCAGTAGGGGCAGCGCTGGAGTATGGCGAGGTGCTCCTCTTCGTACCAGGCGTTGAATTCCGCCTCGCGGTCGGCCGGCACGCGGAAGAAAACCGGATAGAGGATGTCGGCGTTGAAGATCGAGTCATCCACCGCTGGCGCTTTTCGCTCGCCGAGCGTCCCCGCGATGTAGCGTTCAACCCCGGTGATCGATGCATGGGCGGGCTCCGGGATGGTCGCGGAATCGATCGCACTCGCGTCGGCGCTCGCTTCGAACACCGCGAGATAGGTCGCGCGCCTCGGACTTCCATAGCGCTGGACGCTGACGAATTCGCGCCGGGCCGACAGTTCGGGAAGATAGTGATTGGCGTACCAGACGTCGAATGCGAAATCAGCCTGCGGCGCGACGGTGATTGCATCGAAAACGATAGCCGGGCTTTTCATAGGTTCCTCTGCTCCCGCGCGGAAATGTTTTTAGTCCCCCGATTTTGCCATTTTCCGTTCGATTGCGGGGTTCAGGTGTGGCGCGGGTGGCGTGAGCCGGCCACGAGTCCGGCGCAGCGGATGCCGCTGCGCACGGCGGCTTCGAGCGTGGCCGGGTAATCGCTCGCGGTGTAATCGCCGGCCAGAAAAAAATTCCTGAGCGGCGTCGCCTGCGGCGGGCGCTGAAGGCCGACCGTGCAGGAAAAGGTCGCGCGTTTTTCCGCGATCACGCGCTGCCACAGCGGAGCAGGCAGGCGGCCCAGCCGCTTTGTCAGCTCGAGATGCGCCCGCGCGCCGAGTTCGTCCTGCGCAAGTTCCTGATGCGCGCCTTCCGCGCTGATGACAACACCGATGAGGCCGCGCTGCCCGCACAGCTTTTCGCGGTCGAACACCCAGTGGATCAAACCGCGGCTGAATCCGAGCATCGGGGACGGCAGCGCGATCGATTCCGGATATTGCAGCCACACCGAGTGGATCGGCTGATAGCGCAGCCGTTCGATCGCCGCCGCGAGTTCCGACAGCGCGGTGATGCCGATCAAAAACGCGTTGACCTGATGCGGCGGCAGCGCGCAGATCACGTGGCTGAAAGCCTGACGCTGTCCGTCGGCTTCGACCACGAAACCGTTTTCAACCGGATCGATCGCAGTCACGCGCCGCGCAGTCAGCACCTCGCCGCCATTGCGCCGGACCCAGGCGGCCGCCGGTTCGGGAAACAGCGCCGACAGATCGACGCGCGCGAGCAGCAGATCGCTCGCTTCACGTGCGCTGTACAGACTGTCACGCAATACGTTGAGAAATACGCGGGCGGATGCAATCGCGGGCGGTGTGTTGAGCGCGGCGACGCACAACGGCCGCCACAGCACGCGGCACAGCTTTTCGCTCTGCCCGTGTCGTTCGAGCAGGCGCTCGACGCTGAGGTCGCGCTCGAGCGCGAAACCGTTGAGTCGCTGCGCCGCCAGGAAACGCGCGGCGGCGATGCGTTCGGCGAAGCTCAGGCCGCTTGCCCGCAGCAATCCGCCCAGCAGATGCAATGGCGCCGGCAGCCGCGCTGCTGAAAAATGAAACTCACCATGAATATTCCATTCGAGGCGGGATCGCAGCAGCGCTGCCTGATGCGCGGGGTTCACCAGCCGGATCAGGCGCAGCGTTTCGCGGTAAGCGCCGATCAGGATGTGCAGGCCGTTGTCGAGCGCCGTGCCGTGGTGCTCGACGCGCCGCGCGCGGCCGCCGAGCTGTTTTGAGGCTTCGAAAACGGTGACCGGCACGCCGCGTGCCGCGAGTTCGACCGCGGCGGCCAGGCCGGCGTAACCGCCCCCGACGACGGCAACCCGCATCGCTTCGGGAACCGGGCTACGCAGGGTGGACGGCAAGAACGATCAGGCAGCGACGGCTGACGGCGCAGCAGACAAGTTGTGCTGAGCGTCCGCACCGTGCGCCCATACCGCGGCGGGAATCAGCACTTCGCCCTGGAACAGGCGGCGCGCGGTGCGTATCAATGCCGCACGGCGTATCACCAGTTTTCCGGCGGTGAAATCGGCGTCCAGATCGATCGCGATCTTGCCCGACGGATGTTCGAGCTGGATGATCCCCTGCGGCGCAGGTGGCAGCTTGACCAGCCGCGAGGCGACCGTACCGGGGATGGCGCAGGCTGCAGCGACGCACACGGCGCCGGTCACGGCATGCGCCTTGTGGCAGGGGAGTAGGGAACGAAATAACGCGAGGTAATGGTGCCGCCCTGGCGCGGGGCTGCGAGCATGCCGATTTTCGGTACCACCATTCTGGAAACGTCCCCCATGCCCATCAGCTCGCCGGCCTTGCGGCGGATCGCTTCCATGCGCATGAAAAGTTCTTTGTCGGCGTCGAGCTCAGTGGCGGACTCGTGGCCGGTCTTGCCCAGTTGCCCGGCCGGCATCAGCACCATCGGCATCGCGACATCGACGCAGCTCACCTCGACGCCATCGATGACATCGAGCGGTCTGCCGGTGGGAAGCAGCTTGCCGGTCACGGCGCCGATCGCGCTCTTGAAATTGATTTTCACCGGCGCTGCCGTGCCGCCTACGCCATCGATCGAGGCATCGCCGGCATAAGTCACTTTGCCGCCCGGGGTCTGCACGATGGACTCGACCAGGGATTCGGTATTGACGTTGAATATGCGTACCGTGGTTTCGCCCGGCCTGGCGGGCACCAGGCCGGCCTCAATCGCGAACGGGCCGACCGCGACCAGCATGTTGCCGCAGTTGGGTTTCGTGTCGACACGCCGCTCGTCAACGAGCACCTGCGCGAACAGGTAATCGACGTCAGCTTCGGGATGCTTCGATTTGCTGATGATGGCGACTTTGCTCGTCAGCGGATTGGCGCCGCCGATGCCGTCGACCTGATATTCGTGCGGCGAGCCCATCACTGCGAGCAGCACCGCATCGCGCGCCGCCGCGTCGGCGGGCAGGTCGGACGCGAGAAAGAACGGGCCGCGCGACGTGCCGCCCCGCATCAATACGCACGGAATCCTGGTTTGCATCGTGATCTCCCCCTTCGCCCGAATTCGAGAGCCGGTATTATACCTTTGACATGGAGTGCTGCTTTTACCCTTTGACCCACGTCTTCCATGCAATCCACAGTTTCCTGAGCGGCGTCAGCGAAACGCGGTGCGTGAGCACCTGCGCGCCGTCCGCGCGGATTTCGGCGAGCAGCGTCTGGTAGATCGCCGCCATGATCAGCCCCGGGCGCTGCGACCTGCGATCCGCCGCGGGCAGCAGCGCGAACGCATCGCGGTAATAGCCCAGCGCGCGCCCGACCTGGAACTGCATCAGTTGCCGGAAACCGTCGCTGGCGCGCGCGTGCATGATGTCGGCGACCGTGACGTTGTAGCGCGCGAGCTCATCGAGCGGCAGATAGACGCGGTCGCGGCGCGCATCTTCGCCGACATCGCGGATGATGTTGGTGAGCTGAAACGCCATGCCGAGATTCTCCGCGTACTTGAGCGTGCCGGGATCGCGGTAGCCGAAGATCTCCGCCGACAGCAGCCCGACGACGCCCGCGACGCGGTGGCAATAGAGCCGGAGCGCCGCGAAATCCGCGTAGCGCCGCTGCGTGAGGTCCATCTCCATGCCGTCGATGATCTCCTGCAGCCGTGACTGCGGCAGATTGAATCGCGTGACGACCGGAACCAATGCTTGCGCGACCGGGTGATCTGCATGGCCGTCATACAGCGCGGCGAGCTGGGTGCGCCACCACGCAAGCTTGGTGTGAGCAACGCCGACGTCCGTGCACTCGTCGACGATGTCGTCAACCTCGCGGCAGAACGCGTAGAGCGCGGTAATCGCACTCCGGCGCTCCGGCGGCAGGAACAGGAAGCTGTAGTAGAAACTCGAGCCGCTTTGCGCCGCTTTTTGCTGACAATACTGGTCGGGGGTCACGGGGCGGCGGCAGACAGATTTCGGGATTCGGTTCCGGGATTCAGCGTATCGAGAAGGTGCGCGCGAACATCAGCGGCCAATCATACGCGCGCAGCAGCGGGCGGTGGCGGAATACGTCGCATTGCGCATTCACGATTTTCGCGAGGATACGGTCGCCGCCGGCGATAATCATGCGCATCTCGAGACCGATGCGGCCCTTGAGCGCGCGCCCGAGCGGGGCGCCGCGCCATAACATGCTGCGAGCCCGCCCGACCTGGAACATCATGAACCTGCGCCACGCCTCGCCCGCGTCGTGCGCGGCAATTTGAGTTTCACTCACCCGATAATGTGCGAGTTCGTCCTGCGGCATGTAAATGCGTCCCATGGAGTAATCCATTGCGATATCCTGCAGGAAATTGATGATCTGCAGGCTGGTGCAGATATTATCCGACCACGCCAGATTTTGCGGGGTCGCAGCGCCATATAATACGAGCAGCAGGCGGCCGACCGGGTTTGCCGAGCGCCGGCTGTAATCGAGCAACTCCGTGAAATTCGCGTAGCGCGTCTTGGTTACGTCCTGCGCAAACGCAGAAAGCAGGTCGTGAAACAACCCGAGTGGCAACCCGTATTCGTGGATAATGGGCGCGAGTTCCCGGAACAACGGCAGCCGCGGCGCATCATCACGCTCGATCGCGTTCAGTTCGGCGTCGAATCCGGCGAGCTGCGCCAGCCGTTCGCGGGCAGACAGGACGCCTTCATCGGCAAAATCATCCGCCGCGCGCGCAAAGCGGTAGATCAGGGTCACGGCAACGCGCAGGCGCGCCGGCAGCAGTATGGACGCGACCGGAAAGTTTTCGTAATGATTTACCGACATGGGGCAGGCGGGAAACGGCCTGAATTACAACGGGTTAACATGCCAAACGGCGCCATGCGGCCGGTATTCGAGGCTGACGGGTGGCGGTAATTATATTACAATCAAAGCGTTGCGAAAGTGGCGAAATTGGTAGACGCACCAGATTTAGGTTCTGGCGCCGCAAGGCGTGTGGGTTCGAGTCCCTCCTTTCGCACCAGGAACCTGATCTGACAACATGGGAAAGGCAATGGCAGCAACCTTGGAAAATATCAGTCAGTTGGAACGCCGCCTCAACATTACTCTGCCCGCGGTGCAGATCGATGACGAGGTGCAAAGCCGGCTCAAGCGCCTTGCGCGCAGCGTGAAGATGCACGGCTTCCGGCCGGGGAAAGTGCCGCTCAAGGTGGTTGCCCAGCAATACGCAGAGCAGGTGCGGCGCGAAGTGTTGGGGGATGCACTGCAAAAAAGCTTTGGCGATGCGATCCGCGAGCAGAATCTCAAGGTCGCGGGATACCCGCGGTTCGAGCCCCGGAGTGAGGCGGAGAGCGCGCCGGAGTTCGAATTCAGCGCGACTTTCGAGATCTATCCCGAGATTGCGGTTGGCGACCTGGCGACGGCGGTGATTACGCGACCCACGATCGACATCGGCGAAGCTGAAGTCGACAGGACGCTCGAAATCATGCGCAAGCAGCGGGCGTCCTTCGAGCCGGTGGCGCGCGCCGCGGCGTTGGGGGACAAGGCAACGCTGGATTTCACAGGCAAAATCGATGGCCGTGAGTTCGACGGCGGCAAAGGCGAGAATTTCAGCGTGATCCTCGGCGAAGGCCGCCTCCTCAAGGATTTCGAAAGCCATGTCGTAGGGTTGGGAGCGGGGGAAGAGAAGTCATTTGAAATACGCTTCCCGGAAGACTATCATGGCAAGGAATTAGCCGGAAAAACCGCGACTTTCGATGTAAAGTTAAAGCAGATTGCCGAGCCCAGGCTGCCGCCGGTCGACGCCGAATTCGCGAAATCGCTCGGGGTGGCGGACGGCAATCTGGATACCATGAGGGCGGAGATTCGTGAGAACCTCGGCCGTGAAACCAGGCGGCGGGTCAGTGCCCGCGTCAAGGACCAGATCATGCAGGCGCTGCTCGACGCGACCCGCATCGAGGTGCCGAAATCGCTCGTCGAACTCGAAATCGAACGCATGACCGCGGCGGCGCGCCAGGATCTCGAGGCGCGCGGCGTCAAGCCCGCGGCGATGCCGCCGATTCCACGCGAGGCGTTCGAGCCGCAAGCCCAGCGCCGCGTCACGCTGGGACTGATACTGGGCGAGGTGGTGAAGACCCACGGACTGCAGGCGAAGCCCGAGCAGGTTCGCGCCATGGTCGAGGAACAGGCGCAGACCTACGAGCAGCCCGAGCAGTGGGTAAAATGGTTCTACCAGGCGCCGGAGCGTTTGCGTGAGGTGGAATCGCTGGTGCTCGAGGATAACGTCGTCGCCTGGGCGCTGGCCACGGCCAAAGTCGAGGACCAGCCGATTGTGTTCGACGAATTGATGGGGAACGCGTAAATGACGCAGCAGCGCAGTTGGGAACGGGGCGGGATGGAACCGCAGGGGCTGGGCTTGATTCCGATGGTGATCGAGCAGAGCGGCCGCGGCGAGCGCGCGTACGATATCTACTCGCGCCTGCTCAAGGAGCGGGTGGTGTTTCTGGTCGGTCCGGTGAATGAAGTTACCGCCAACCTGATCGTCGCGCAGCTGCTGTTTCTCGAGTCTGAAAATCCCGACAAGGACATCTCGTTTTATATCAATTCACCCGGCGGCATGGTGTCGGCGGGGCTGGCGATTTACGATACCATGCAGTTCGTCAAGCCCGACATCAGCACGCTGTGCATCGGGCAGGCGGCGAGCATGGGCGCGCTGCTGCTCGCGGCGGGCGCCAAAGGCAAGCGTTTTTGCCTGCCGAATTCGCGCGTGATGATCCACCAGCCGATGGGCGGGTTCCAGG
>JGI1356J14229_10003168_pt1 | contig 12638 bp, 10 predicted proteins | sample Subgrocontami58m_FD_14229 | JGI IMG/M metagenome (IMG submission 14229) | reverse complement strand
TTTTGGCTCCCGTGTGCCCAAGTCCGACCCTCGCTGCGAAGCCTACGGTACCATTGATGAAGCAGTATCGGCTCTGGGGGTAGCCCGCAACTGGGTAACACCCCGCATCAAACCCATCCTTCTGTCGCTCGGAGAGGAACTATTCACTGTTGGAGCGGAGATGGCTACCCCTCCTGAACAATATCCTCAACTGGTCAAACGCTTTAAAACCATCACCGCTGCTATGGTGGAGAAGCTGGAAAAGCTCATTGATGAGTTCGAGGGCGAGATAGAGATACCAAAGTCGTTTATTATTCCCGGCGGCTGTCAGGGTTCGGCCTCTCTGGATATGGCCCGAACTATAGTCCGGCGGGCGGAGCGGCGGGGCGTAGAGCTTAAGCAGGCCGGAATGCTGCCCAATGACGAAGTCCTGCGATACCTCAACCGGCTGGCTGACCTTATTTTTACATTGGCCCGCTACGAGGATAAAGTATGCCTCATTGGCGGCAACAAACCATGAACTTTCACAATCTGCCCCAAGCAAACCGCGAAGGACGAAAATAGATTTCACCCCCTCCGATGTATCGTCCCTCTCTCTGTCAACGGAGAAGCGGGCACCCGCCTCGGCGGGTCGAGGGTGAGGTTATTCCAAATAACGAAGGAGTTAATAAATGACAGAACGACATGAAGCTATGGCCCGCAAAGTGGACGAGCTAAACCGACTCCAGTCGGAGGTTAAACTGGCCGGCGGCAAGGATAAGATTGATAAGCAGCACCAGGCAGGACATCTTACCGCACGGGAGAGGCTGGACAAATTCTTTGACCCGGGGACTTTTATCGAACTTGATATGTTTGCCAGACCCCTCGGACGGGAGTTCGGTATGGACAAGGTTTCAGCGCCCGCCGATGGCGTCATAATCGGCTATGGCAAGGTGAACGGACGCCAGGTGGCCGCTTTTGCCCAGGACTATACGGTTATCACCGGCACTATGGGCGAGATGCATGGTAAGAAGATTGCCAAGATTACTGAAATGGCAGGCCAGTGGGGAATGCCTATCGTAGGCTTTCACGAATCAGCGGGCGCCAGGCTACAGGAGTTTCTGGCAGTTTCAAGGGAATATGGTAATTTGTTCTATCTGAACTCCATTTATTCGGGCGTTGTTCCCCAGATTTCCGGCATGTTGGGAGTGGTGGCAGGGGGCCAGACATATTCACCCGGGCTTACCGATTTTATCTTTATGACGCAGGATGGCGCGGCTTTTATCGCCGGGCCGCCTCTGGTGGAATCCGTTATCGGTGAGAAGATAAGCGTGGAGGAGTTGGGCGGCGCCAGGATGCACGCCTCCATAAGCGGTGTTTGTCATGTGATTGCCAAAGATGACAGGACAGCTATTGACGGAATAAAAGAGCTATTAAGTTACATGCCTCAGAACTGCCGCGAGAAACCTACCCGTGTTGCGAACACCGATAGCCCCCAACGCACCAGTGAGAAGTTACTGGAGATAGTAGGGGGTGGCGCCCGTGTGCCGTACGATATGCACCAGATTCTCCAGGAAATTGTTGATAATGGTAAGTTCTTTGAAATACACAAGGATTTTGCCAAGAGCATGATAGTGGGCTTTGCCCGGCTTGATGGCAATTCTGTAGGTATTATCGCCAACAACCCTCTTTTCATGGCTGGCGCCATTACTACCAAAGCCGCTGAAAAGGCGGCCCGGTTTATCCGTTTCTGCGATGCTTTTAATATCCCAGTGATTTTTATTGTCAGCACTCCTGCTTATCTTGTCGGCTCCCAGCAGGAAAAGGAAGGCATGATCTACCGCGGAGCCTCTCTTCTGTATGCCGTTTCCGAGGCCACGGTGCCTAAGATTACTGTAATAGTGGGCAAGGCTTTTGCCGGGGCTTACATTGCTATGGGCTCCAAGTATTTAAGTACGGATGTGGTCTATGCCTGGCCGTCGGCGGAAATAGGGCTGGTGGCAGCGGAGGGAACGGTGAATGTTATCTATCGCAAAGAGATCGCTGCCGCTGCCAATCCGGCTGACGAGCGCAAGAATCGGGAGGAACAGTTCCGCAATACCTATATGAGCGTCTATTATCCTGCCTCCTTTCAACATATTGATGGTATTATAGACCCCCGGCAGACCAGGTCGGTCCTTATAAATACTCTGGAAGCATTGCAAAATAAGAAACAAGACCTGCCGTGGCGCAAACACGGGAATATGCCTCTTTGAGATGTGAGAAGTGAGAGGTAGGAGGTGAGACCTAACCCCAATCCCTTCCCGGTGCGGGAAGGGTCTCAAGAATAGTCTCTCCCCTTCCCTACCAGGGAAGGGGCAAAGGGGGTTAGGTCGTATCCGTAGGGGCATCCCGATACATCGGGACTGTGTCCTATCAGGGCTGCTTCCCGTGCTGGGAAGGGGGCTTGACAGGTTAGGTTATTTGGATTCCTCCCATTGTTTGGGATTTGGTGCTTGGGATTTGGTTTTTGGTGGGGTGTTGGGGGTAAAAACGAGACAAAAAGGGGGTATGCCATGCGTTTAAAGGATAAAGTTGCTCTGGTTACCGGTGGGGCTTCGGGGATTGGCCTCTCTATCTGCCTGACCTTTGCGCGCGAGGGGGCGCAGGTGGCGGTAGTGGATATGAACCTGAAGGGCGCTGAGCAGGTGGTTTCAGAAATACAGAAAAATGGCGGCAAAGCTATCGCTGTGCGCTGTGATGTGTCAAATTTCGACGAAGTGGACGCCGCAGTGAAGCAGGTTCTGAAAAAGTATAAACGCATAGATATCCTCGTCAATGACGCTGGCTCCTGGTCGACAAAGCGTTTCCTGGATTTAACTATTGATGATTGGAACAGAATAGTCCATGTCTGCTATTTTGGCGTTCTCAATTTCTGTAAAGCTGTGCTGCCCCATATGATCGACCGGAAAAGCGGCAGGATTGTGAATATTAGTTCACGTACCGCCCAGGTTGGTAACGTATATAATTCGGTATATGCCGGGGCCAAAGGCGCTATAGACTCCTTTAGTAAGTCCATTGCTAAAGATATGGGGCAATATAATATAACCGTTAACTGCGTAGCTCCGGGGCTTACGGAGACACCCGGGTCCGTGAATAGCAAAATGCTGGAGAACCTCGAGGAGACTTTAAAGGACTATCCCCTGGGACGTCTGGGATCGGCTCAGGATGTAGCCAATGCCGCCCTGTTTTTAGCCTCAGACGAATCTAGCTTCATAAGTGGCACTATTGTCACCGTCGCCGGCGGCGGTAGCTGCCGGTAGAGGCATAGAAAACCACATCAACCGCATATAGCCGTAGCGCCAATAGCTCATTACGATAGACCTGCAGCGCTACGGCTTGTCATATCCGTATCCGTGTGTTAGAGTAAACGTATTAAATTAGGGAGGCTATATGGTCTTTTTATTAGCAATTATAGCCGGGCTTGCTGACGTAGTCGGGGGGTTATTGCCTTTCTTTGCCAGGACGAAAAACATAAGCATGCGTTATGTATTGGCCTTTGCGGCCGGTACCGTAATTGCTGCTGCATTCTTTGAGTTATTGCCTGAATCCAAGGTGGAAGACAATTGGATGTACTTGGGATTGGGTTTCTTTGTTTACTATCTTATAGAGAAGGGGCTTGAACTCCATGCCTGTGGGGAAAGAGAGTGTGAAGCCAGGGGGGTAAGCTGGATCACTGTAGTAGGTATGGCATCGGATAACATAATCGATGGTATAGGTATCGGAGTGGGTTTTATCGTTAACCCTATTCTGGGTGTCTTGATTACCCTGGCCGTAATCGCCCACGAGGTACCTCAGGGGATGGCTACTACCCTCATTATGAAAGATGCGGGGTATAAGCTTAACCGGATAATTCCTACGCTTATTTTTGCTGGAGTTTTATATCCAGCGGGTGTGGCAATATCCGGATTTGTGCCGGAGCGTTTCCTCGGGCCGGCAATAGCGTTCGTTGCGGGTGTTTTTATCTATGTAGGGGCATCAGCGTTGATGCATGAGGCCCATAAAAGCTTTAATTTCAAAGTGATTTTAGTTCTCCTTATGGGAGCCGGGTTGGCCCTGGGGCTGAGGTTTCTGGAATAAAAAATCGGATAAAGATGTATTTTTTATACTTTCAGATTGACATACTTGACAAAGCTGGTAAAGGTGTTAGAATCGGGACAAATGAAAATAGGGTATAAACGTTGAAGATTAGCGTAGTCGTTCCGGCTTACAATGAAGAGCAGTATTTACCTGCTTGTCTCCAGTCTTTAAAGGAGCAGGATTACTCAGGAGACTGGGAGATAATTGTGGTAGATAATGCTTCTACCGATGCTACTTCTCAGATTGCCCGGGACTTCGGCGTAAAAGTGGTGTCTTGCCCGCGAAAAGGGGTGGTTTTTGCCCGGCAGGCTGGGGTGGAGGCTGCTCAGGGAGATATTATCGTCCAGGCAGATGCCGACGCCCTGTTTCCGGCTAAATGGCTTTCGCGGTTGGTGCAGCGGCTTACTGAACAGCGGGGGGTAGTGGCAGTAGCCGGGGATATACGTTATATAAAGCCGCCAATATGGGCCGATCTATATTCTAGATTATGGCGGCTTTTAAAAAAAACAGTCTACATTTTTTGGAAGAGGCCATCAATTATCTATGCATCGAACATGGCTTATTGGAAAGAAGCCTTTGTACGCATCGGCGGGTACAATTTTGCTTTACCGGGTATTGGGGATGAAGCCGATTTTATCAGCCGGTTGAGGAAGGTCGGTAAAGTAGATTATGCAAGCGACATCGTTATATTTGTTTCCTCAAGAAGGCTCCAGGGCCGTTTATGTCAGTACGTATTTGCTGATGTTTTTTACTATACAGTGTTGTGTAATTTACTTTATAACCTCACAGGGAAATCTATCGCTAACGAACGGGTAGATATCCGTCTGGGTATTGAATCCGGACTCCGTTTACAACCCAGGTGGGTATTTGCTGTTTTGATACCCGTAGTGCTGGCTATGGTAGCTGTTTTGGTATATGGTTATTTCTCTCCCGGAACCCAGGTCTTCGGCAAGGTATATTCAAAGGAGACTCCATCGGGGAAGGCTAACCTTCTGGAAGATGGATATGCTAAAGTTATCGCCTTGAGCTTTGATGATGGTCCAAACGAACCTTATACCTCGCAGGTATTGGATATATTGAAGCGATATGATGTCAAAGCTACCTTTTTTGTGCTGGGTAAGAATGTCGAATATTATCCGGATGTGTCCAGGAGGATTGTAGATGAGGGCCATATTCTGGGCAATCACACTTATGACCATAAGGTAACCACACCATTGCTGAATTGGGACCGCCAGTTAGATTTAACACAAGAGATAATAACCCGGATCACTGGTGTAAAACCACGGCTCTTCAGAGCTCCATTCGGGCAAAAGACCCCCTGGGAATTGGATGGAATACACAAAAAGGGTTTCGTTACCATTGCCTGGAGTATTTCGGCTAATGACCCCCATGCCTCATCCTCCGATACCATTGCCCAGCGTATAATAGTTAAGGCGCGCCCCGGTGGCATAATATTGCTCCACGACGGTTATGAGACAAAGCACGGAGCAAACCGCAGCCGCACAGTTGCATCTCTACCTTATATAATCGAGAATCTTCAGGCCCAGGGGTATACCCTCGTCACTATCCCCCAACTGCTGGATATACCCGGCTATTTTGAGTAAGTGTCGAAGTTAGATGATTGCTATTATTGATTATGGCGCAGGGAACCTGCGCAGTGTGGTCAAAGCCCTGGCGAAATTAGGCTACCCATCGAAGGTTACCGCCAGTCCCAATGATATGGAACACGCCCGGGTGGTTATCCTGCCCGGGGTGGGGGCGGCGCCCGATGCGATGTCGCAACTCCGTCAGGCCGGATTACTGGAACCCCTTCGCCGATGGATAGCCGATGACCGTCCCTTTCTGGGTATTTGTTTGGGTTTTCAACTCCTGTTCACCAACTCTGAAGAAGGAGTGGACTGCCCGTGTTTGGGATTGCTTCCGGGGGTGGTTAAGAAGCTGCCGCCGGGGCTTAAAGTGCCTCATATGGGCTGGAACCAGCTAGAACAGAAAGTGTCACATCCGTTATTTGAAGGCATCCCTGACCGTGCTAATTTCTACTTTGTACACAGCTATTACCCGGCTGTGGTAGATAAGTCCCTTATAGCCGGGCAAACGGAGTATGGGTTCGTATTCCCCAGCATGGTAATCCGGGGCAAACTGGTAGCAACCCAATTCCACCCTGAGAAAAGTGGCGAGATGGGGCTAAAGCTATACGGGAATTTTCTAAAGTTTGTGGCGAGTAAAGGTTGACAAACCAGCAAGTGAATTTTAGAATTATAAAGAACTATTGTACTGTTTAATCTAACTTTCAATACAGGAGATCACCATGCGTGTAAGTTTAAGTAAAGCCGGGGCTTTATCTGGCAGGCAGCAGCAAATCCTGGATTTTATACGGGATTTCTTCGCAAAAACCGATCGCCCACCCACGGTGCGGGACATTCTCAGGGGGTGTGATATAAGCTCCACCTCGGTGGTTGATTATAACCTGAATATCCTGGATAAACTGGGTATAATACGTCGTTCACCGGAGGTATCGCGAGGAATTGAGCTGGTGGAAAGAAGGAAACGCGGGATACAGATACCTGTATTGGGTAAAATAGCAGCCGGTGACCCAATCCCTGTCCCCGGGGCCGATACGTGGAACGAGACACCCCAGGATACCATTGACTTGCCGGATGATTTGACGGGAGGTAGAGAGGGAGTGTATGCTTTGCAGGTGAAAGGCACCTCTATGATAGATGCATTCATTGACGATGGTGACATAGTCCTCATGGAGCCAGTTAAAAACATAAATAATGGGGATATGGCGGCTGTCTGGCTGAAAGACGAAAAAGAGGTAACTCTTAAAAGGGTTTATAGAGAGAAGCAGCGTATTCGTCTTCAACCAGCTAACACTCAGATGAAACCGATATATACGAAGCCTGGAAATGTTGAAATTCAAGGGAGAGTCGTGGGTGTCATCCGCCGGGTAATATAATTGAGTATTTATTAAAGGGTTCGTTTCAATACTTTTTACTTTTTGACGAAAAATGTTTTGTAATTTTCTTGCGGCAGATGATATTTGCTTTTTAATTAACTACAGGATAAAGTATATAACGGTGTGTGTAAAAAAGGGTTGCTATTACTGGTTTTTTCGGAAGGGTATAATGGAACTTTACGGCGAGAAACCATGTATCCAGGGAGGATATGAATGCTACTAGCCCAATTTCAAGCCGTAGGCCGGGACCTCTTTGCCAAAGGTATGATTTCATCAAATAACGGCAGTATGAGTGTACGTTCAGGAGATAAGTTGGTTATAACCCGGCGGGGAAGTATGTTGAACAACCTGGGTGAGCAAGATATTATCGAGACGGGTATTAATAAAAATGACAGGGCGACACCTCTGGCTCCTACCGAACTGGCAGTACACCGGAGTATCTATCGGTTAACCCCGGCCCTGGCTGTTATTCATGCCCATCCGCCTCATGCTATCGCCCTATCCCTGACAGAAGGTAAGATAGTTCCAAACGATGTGGAAGGTTCCAGTTTATTGCCGAATATTCCCGTAATTACACCACGGGAAAAAGCCAAAAACCTGGAGTTAGCTGACGAAATTGCTGAGTCTCTGAAGAATAACCGGGTTATTATGGTAAGCGGGCACGGCTGCTTTGCCGCCGGCCAGTTGCTTGATGAGGCGTTCCAATGCACCACCTCTTTTGAAGATAGCTGTCGTATTATCTGTCTGCTCAAGTCGCTGGGTTCGAAACCAGCCGTGAAGATTTAATCCAAAATAACAAAATGGAATAATCACACCTCCTTCCCGATTTACAGGGAAGGAGGTGTTTTTTATATCTGATGCGATAACCGATTAAATTAGTCTGAGGATGGAATGGGGCGTGGCTCCTGTATTGTCATAGGCTTTGAGTGGCACTGGATACCGCCCTCGCCGGCCTTGGTGCATAAAACCTCAGTAGCGCACTGTTCGCATTTGTATCTTTTGCCTAGCTGATTCGCCAATTGTATTACCTCCTTTATTTCTTTGCCTGAGCTTCTTTTAATATCATGGGTTGATTGCAACAAAAAATGGTTCCGTCACCACCCCGGGTTACAATGAACTCGGCGCCACATTTGGTGCAAACATATCTTTTGCCTACCTGGTTGGGCATTACTACTTTCCTCCACCATACAGATTCATAAGTAAGACGGCCTGTTTAATAACAACGGCCCTTATCTTATCGGCAGTATTATAATTGAGAGTAAGATTGCATGTCAACACAGTTAACGGGTTGGTTTTATAATGGGCATGAACCTTAAATCGCTACCTGAAAATTAATTTTCTATTTAAGAACACACGAAAATCCGCTACAATATAGCATGGAGGCCGAAAATGAAAAGCTTAAAAAGAACACTGAGGTCAATATTATTGCCCTTGTTTTTATTATTGACGATAACGAGTTGCGGTGGATTGATACCACCCTCCACGGCAACTGAAAATACGAATCCCACGCCCGTTCCAATAGTGCAGACAACATCCGCTACACCGATTATACCACCGGCTATCCCATCGTCTGTGGTGTATGTTCCGCCAAATATTGTGGATGTGGTTTCTAAAGTAAGGCCGGCGGTTGTTTCCATTGTTACTCAGTCGGTATCGCAGAGCTTCTTTTTTGGCGATGTCCCTCAAAGGGGCGCTGGCTCAGGTATTATATTCACTTCTGATGGGTACATTCTAACGAACAATCACGTAGTTGATGGCGCACAGAACATAACAGTTGTGTTACCGTTCAGTTCGGCTTTCCCGGATGGCGAATCGTTTCCCGGCAAAATTGTAGGCGTAGATAGCCTGACTGACCTGGCGGTAATAAAAGTTGACGCCAATAATCTACCCACGATACCGTTTGGAGATTCGGAGAAATTGCAACTCGGGGAATGGGTAGTCGCTATCGGCAATGCAGAGGACTTGCCGGGCGGACCAACAGTAACTCAGGGTATCGTTAGCGCTCTGGGGCGCTCTATTACAACGTCCGATAGAATTACCCGTAACGAGCTTATCCAGACTGATGCCGCTATAAACCCGGGTAACTCAGGTGGGCCTCTGGTGAATATGGCCGGTGAGGTTGTAGGTATTAACAGCGCTATACTTGCCAGCGCTCAAAATATCGGATTTGCGGTTAGCTCGGCTACTGCTGTACCGGTACGGGATCAGTTGGTAAAATATGGCAAGGTTACCTGGCCCTGGCTGGGCATCTCAGGAGCTACCCTCACCACGGCTATTGCTGCGGAACGTGGTCTTTCGGTTACCAAGGGAGTGCTCCTGGATTCTGTTTTTCGAGGCAGCCCTGCGGACAAAGCTGGCTTAAGGCGTAACGATGTGATAATTGCTTTCGGCGCTGATAAAACCAATACCATTGAGCAACTTCAGAAAGCCATTAGAAAACGACAGGTAGGCGATAAAGCAGATATTACTTATATCCGGGGAAAAGATACTCAGACTGAATCCGTAGGTTTAGGAGAGATGCCAGCGCAACCAAAATAACCTGATAAATATGAGTCCCCGATGAACATAGAAACAGGCCCAGAGGAATTCAAGTCCCTTGGGCCTGTTGTTTACGTAAAACTTCTCACGAAAATAGACGCTTTCAATGTCATTCTGAACGAAGTAAAGGATCTCTCGCCGCAGCGAAAACATTGCGATAGGCATACAGGAGATTCTTCGTCGTTTCACTCCTCAGAATGACGGGGCTAGACAATGGATGCTTTGTCATTCCTTGGAAATAGACGTTCTCATGTCATCCTGGAGGAGCCACGAGTTATCGGGGCGACGAAGGATCTCAGGGTGGGGTAGAAAAGCCTGAGCAATCTTTATATCTGGGATACTATATGATAACGATAAGGTGGCACATCCCCCACCCTGAGATTCTTCGCTTCGCTCCAGAATGACAGGTCCAGGTCCAGATTCATCAGGATACTTTCTTCACCCCCAGCGTGATCTCCATCCCATCCAGCTTGTGTTTTTCTGCATAGGCATCCGGGGGAACACCGCGCTTTAGTTCCCTGGACAGAGTTTCCTGCCGTATATAAGTAACCAACTCCTGGTCTTGCATGATTTGTTCAACGGAATCATGACCTTCATAATAAGTGATGATATAATCAGCGATGTCGAATCCCGCCGAGCGGCGCATGGTCTGGATGCGGTGGACTATCTCACGGGCTAACCCCTCGGCTTTTAATTCGGGTGTGATGGTTTCATCTATCACAACGATATGTTTTCCTGAGGCTTTTGCTACATAGCCCTTATTACCGATTATTTCAGTTAAAATCTCTGAAGGTGAAAATCGTTCGTCATTTATAACTATTTCGTTCCCATTAATAACATCAAATGCTGTTTTGAGAGAATCCATTTTCTCAAGTGCTCGTTGAAAAATAGGCGCCTTTTCCCTTAGCCGAATCCCGCAATTCTTTAAATTAAGTTTGTTCTTAAATGATAAATATTCTGATAGGGCTTTTCTGTCAGTTTCATTGCCTAAATCCCAAAGCGTTAGATGTTTTACATTCACTTCTTCTTTTACAAGGTCAATGCTTTGCTCCAGGAATCCCTTTATGGCGGCATTGGCTACCCACACTCTGACCGCCTGAATTGGTTGTCTCACCTTTATTTGGGCAGATTCCCTTGCGGACCTTGCAAGTGACACACTATCTCTCACTACGCCCATTTTTAAGCTGAGATTCTGGTCTATTATTGCTGCATTAGCAACAGGCCAATTTGCCAGATGCACGCTTTCCGGCGCTTCAGGATATACCGACCGCACCAAATTTTGATATATCTCTTCGGCCATAAAAGGTGTAAAGGGGGCCAGAAGTTTACATAAAGTTACCAGGCAATCATAAAGTGTTGCATAAGCAGCCAGCTTGTCGGCATCGTTTTCGCTCTTCCAGAAACGGCGGCGGCTGCGCCGCACGTACCAGTTAGAGAGGTTGTCCACGAAATCGGCGATAGCCCTGCCGGCAATGGTCGGGTCGTAATTGTCAAGCCGTTCCGTTACCTGTTGTATTAAAGAATTTAGCTCCGAAAGAATCCACCTGTCCAGTTCAGGTCGCTCTTTTGGTTCAGGGACCGAAGCTGTTGCCGGATTATACTTGTCTATTAAAGCGTAGGTAACAAAGAATGAGTATGTGTTCCACAACGTGAGCAGGAATTGGCGTTGCACCTCGGTAACCTGATTGGTGTCAAAACGGCGCACATTACCCGGTGAGGAGGCGGTTAGCATATACCAGCGCAGGGCATCGGCGCCCCGTTCTTTTATAACCTTCCACGGGTCAACCACGTTGCCCCGGGCCTTGCTCATTTTCTCGCCTTTGGCATCCAGTATAAGCCCCAGGCAGATAACATTCTTATAGCACGGTTCACCTTTTACCAGAGTGGATAGGGCATGGAGGGTATAGAACCAGCCGCGGGTCTGGTCCACAGCCTCACAGATATAGTCAGCAGGGAACCACTGTTTAAACCCCTCCGAATCCTTTATTTTATAGCTCTCATTTACATCGGATTTAAAGAGAGGGTAGTGCCACTGGGCGAAGGGCATGGCGCCGGAGTCGAACCAGCAGTCCAGCACCTCGGGAACCCGGCGCATAGTCCCACCGCATTTGGGACACTTAAAAATTACCTGGTCTATATAGGGACGGTGGAGGTCGAGGTCATTTTGCCAGGCCTGTAATCCTGGTTTAGCTTTAAGCTCGTCCCTACTGCCGACGCATTCCTCATGTTTGCATCCCTGGCAGCGCCATACCGGCAACGGCGTACCCCAATATCTCTCCCGTGATAAGGCCCAGTCCACATTGTTGCGCAGCCAGTCGCCGAACCGGCCCTCTTTGATATGCTCCGGATACCAGTTTATCTTCTGGTTGCCATCAATCAACTCCTGCTTTTTGGCCGAGGTGCGGATATACCACGAGGGCTTGGCATAATATAAAAGTGGAGAGCTACAGCGCCAGCAGAAGGGATAGGTATGTTTAATTCGCTCGCTGCGGAAAAGAAGGTTGCGCTCTTTCAATAACCTTGTTATGTCTTTATCAGCATCTTTGACGAATTTACCGGCGAACGTGTAGTTGCCAGTCATTTTGCCCTGCAAGTCCACTGGTTGAACAAAGAACAGGCCCTCCTTGCGGCCGACTTCGTAGTCCACTTCACCAAAAGCGGGTGCGATATGTACGATTCCGGTACCATCGGTAAGAGATACAAAGTCACCAGCTATAACCCGAGCGTCAAATTTGTCGCTGTGAGAAGCCTCTGCCTGGCCGTGATAATCGGCAAACAGCCTGGTGAACGATACATTATATTGTTGCGGGTCAAAAAGGGGCTCATAGCGAACGCCGGCTAAGTCGCTCCCTTTCAACGTGGCTTTCATAGAATAATCCTGTTTTATAACAGATGGCAGCAGGGCTTTAGCCATGATAATTTGTTCAGTCTGGTCTTGCTCATTCCTGTATTCTACAAGGGCATAGTCCGCATCGGGGGCTACCGCCACGGCGGTATTGCCGGGCAAAGTCCAGGGGGTAGTAGTCCATACCAGAAAATAGGTTGGCACATCAGAATAAATGGC
>JGI1356J14229_10003162_pt1 | contig 12653 bp, 15 predicted proteins | sample Subgrocontami58m_FD_14229 | JGI IMG/M metagenome (IMG submission 14229) | reverse complement strand
GGTTGAGCACGCTTTTTATTGCACAGGTGCTGGCGGCTCGCGGCACTGGTGATGGACAGCCGCTGATCTATCACAACCGTGTCTATTGGCAACTATCTCAATTGCCATAGGTCATGCTCGAAGTATGACCGTATTTACTGTGGAGGGCAATATGTCCACTTCATTGACCGCTGGGGAAAAGCAAACCCTGTTGTGCCTGGCACGCGAGGGTATGGAGCATGCTGTTAAAAGAAAGGCATTATCACGGCTGGATTTGCAATCACTTACGCCGGCATTGCGTGAGCACGGCGCATCATTCGTGACACTTACCATCCATGCTGAATTGCGCGGTTGTATTGGCGCATTGGAGGCCTATCAACCGCTCGCAGAGGATGTGCGTGAACATGCAGTCTCCGCCGCGTTGCAGGATCCGCGCTTCCCTCCCGTGGTGAAAAGTGAATTAAGCAGGATCAAGCTGGAGGTCTCGCGCTTGTCCGCTCCCCATTTGGTGGAATATTCGTCGAGCGAAGACTTGCTTAAAAAGTTGAAACCGCACGTGGATGGAGTTATCCTCAAGAACGATTTTCGCCGCGCAACTTTTCTTCCTCAGGTTTGGGAGAAGATCCCCGACCCTGTTGATTTCCTCGACCAGCTTTGCATGAAGATGGGCGTAAAGCCAAATTTATGGCGGGATGTGCAATTACAGGTTTATATATACCAGGTGGAAGAATTTCACGAATGAATTGCTGTAAATGAATGTAAAGGTAATAAAATTGTGCGACAAGCGGTAAAATAGAAACATGACTGATTATTCATCTGAAAATAAACCCGACGACGCAATGTTCCAGGACGCAGTGGACGCTTTGCGGCGCGGGGACAAATCACGCGCAAGGGAACTCCTTACCCTTTTGCTTAAACCGGATCAGAATAACCCGACCTATTGGATTTGGTTAAGTGCTGCAGTGGAGAATCACAAGGAACGCATTTATTGTCTGCAAACCGCGCTCAAACTCGACCCTGAAAATGGCACGGCGAAACGAGGTTTGGTCCTGCTCGGGGCATTGGTTCCTGATCAGTCCGTTCAGCCCTTCCAAATGAATCGACCGCGCAACTGGGAAGAGAAGTTATTACTCTCAAACGAAAAGCCGAAGTAAAGAGGCTTGTAAGTTATTGCGAAGAGTCCAGCGTTGCGGCTTTTAGGGATGGTGGTAATCGGCGCCGCATTGCTCTCGGCGGTAGTTTTTGTATTTGTCCTGCTGCGCTAGATAACCGCGTGCGCCTCAAGCAGCTGATCAATACCGGCTTGCAAAGCAGGCATATGAAAAAGTAAAAAGAGAGACTGTGTTATTCGCCAGTCTCTCTTATAATTCCATATCCTCGTTTACTAATTATCAATAACTTCCCGCTTTTTCCCGGCGCGACATTCATCACATGGACATAATGCCCGCAGGTAATGCCAGTTGTAAATACCGTAATCGTGTCCATCCTCCCAGACAATTGTCAATGCGTAGGAGCCGGTTGCAACAATATTGGCTAGTCGTGTAGATAGGGAGTCTTCCATTTGTCTGGTGAACACCTCCGCATCCGGCTCGGATTTCATGTTCTCATGTCCACCGCGGCATTGGGCGCAGGGACAGGCTGCGCGCAGTAATCCAAAAGGGTAAATGCTGGTATGCCCGCCAGCCCAATTGATGGTGAATTCACGTTTGCTTTTATTGGCAGTTATGCCCGTTGGTTTTTCAGACATATTATCCTATTCAATTTCTCCTCTTCCTATGGGAGAGGGTAAGGCGAGGGTTTACGGCGAAGGAATGAAACTCAGAAAATCTGCTGCGGCCCAGCCCGCGCGGGTTTCATCGTATGGCGCGACGAGATACCACCAGGTATATCCATCAGCAGATTGCGGACCATCCTTCACGACGAAAACCTCCGCTTCTTCCCCGCGAAAAACGGTTTCTGTATTCAAGCCGGGTGCCGAGCGGATTCGTAATCCATCATTCCCTGTGCCATTGATCTGCACATAACTGCTGATGCCAATGGTATTTGCAGCCAGGGTGGGAGTGATCGAGGGATCATTGGTTGGAACGACTGTGACATTAGGTGTATGGGTCGGGGCGGGGATCATGGTTAGGTCAGCAGGAGCAAACCCCACTTCTGGAGAGAAGCGGGGAGATGTCCAGCCGATGACGATCAGGGTGATGAGCAGCAAAGTCCCCGCAAAGGCGAGTGTGCCGATGATCACCCAGCGATTTAGATAAGGTCTTAAGTCCATTATTATTCACCTAATCATTGAGCAACTCGGTGGTTGAGTAGGGCGAAAGCTCATACCGAAACCACCAATTCCAAGTTTACTTTTTATTTAACAGTTGGTTTCGATACGGCGGCGAAATTTTGTTAACTTGCAGAGACTGAATAATTCCCGCCGCCTACTCAACCAACAGAGTTTTTCTTTGGGTATTTCAACAATTGTAAAGCATCCTTGGGCATGAGCACTTTTAACGCGCGGTGCATGGTTTTTATTTCGGCATCTTTGCCGCCGAGCACAGGATCGCCATCCACTTGTAGGGAGAAGGCCGCATCTGATTCCACGCGCGCATTGCGAAATGGCAGACGGCGCGCCTGATCGGAGGTGAGGTGGCGGCCGGCGACCAGGTCAAAGAAATGACGAAGCGCATCCGCGAGACTGTCACCACTCAAGAGCCACATGTCCATTTCACCGTCATCGAGCAGGGCCTCTGGTGAGATTAATGACATGCCGCCCGCATAATGGCGGATGTTGGTTGCGACCGCCACGAGATAATGTCCTTCGACAAATTCGCCGTCCGTCCACACACGCAGGTCAAGCCCGTGCCAGAAGGTGGCCTCCCAAACGGTTGTCGCAAAATAATGCGGAACGGAAAGATGTTTAAAGAAGCGATGACGCGGTTCAAGCCTGTGAATGGTTTGCGCGTCCAGCCCAACGCCGGNNNANANNATCGATGACGCGGTTCAAGCCTGTGAATGGTTTGCGCGTCCAGCCCAACGCCGGCCCACAACAAAAATGGACGGTCATTGCAGATGCCGACATCCACTCGCTGCGGTTCGACATTGGCAAGCAGTTCTGCATTCTCACGCAAGGCGCGCCAGTTGAACCAGCTAAAAGGTTTTTGTCCCTGTTCAACGGCCCAGACATTGGTTGTGCCGGCGGGAAGCACAGCCAGCGCGGTTTCGGTGTTGACCAATCCGCTCGCCACTTGACCCACCGTCCCATCGCCGCCGATGGCAAAGACTGCGTCATATTTTTCACTGGCGGCTTGATGTGCTGTTTGTGTTGCATGTGTTCCGCTTAAGGTCTCGGCGATCTCCATGTTCCAGCCCGCATTTTTAAGAGGGTGAATAATTCCACGCACAAAACGTCCGACGGGATATCGCCCCGCTGTTGGGTTGTAGAGTAAAAGTCCCTTTCGCATGGCGAAGATTATACCTTTGAACTTTTGTATCCTTTGTTTTTTTGCTCTTTTCATAATGATATAATCCCCTCAATGACCGAAGGCGCTCTTCTCAACGACCGTTATCAATTGCTTGAAAAACTCGGCTCCGGGGGCATGGCGGATGTCTATCGCGCCCGTGATCTGATGCTGGATCGCTATGTGGCCATTAAAGTCCTGCGAAGAGACTTTTCAGCCAATACCGAATTTCAAAACCAATTTCGGCTTGAGGCTCGCGCCGCCGCGAATCTTTCGCATCCCAATATCGTCACCGTGCATGATTTTGGATTTGCCGATGACCTGCTCTACATTGTCATGGAGCAAATTCCTGGCAAAGATCTGAAACAACTCATTCACGAGCGTGGACGTTTCACTGTGCAGAATGGGATTCCACTCATCATTCAAGCTTGCGCCGGTATCGGCTACGCACACCGCGCGGGACTCGTTCATTGCGATATCAAGCCGCATAACATGCTGGTCTCGAAGGATGGCCGTCTCAAAGTTACAGATTTTGGCATTGCGCGCGCGCTTGCCACCATCACGCCCACCGAAAGAACGGATGTTGTCTGGGGATCGCCGCTTTATTTTTCACCTGAGCAAGCCGCAGGGGAGCCGCCCTCGCCCGCCTCCGATGTGTACTCCCTCGGCATAGTCACGTATGAATTGCTCTGCGGCACACCGCCCTTCACAGCCTCCACTGCCGATAAACTTGCGCGTTTACACATCTCTGCGCGCCCCATTCCCATCCGGGAATATATTCCTGATATTCCAACCGCGCTCGAAGAAATTATCATGAAGGTGCTTTCCAAAGAACCTGCTACCCGTTACCGTACCGCCGATCAACTCGGGCGCGTCCTTCTCAAATTTGGTACTCAACCCGATCCACCAGAACCTGCGCCCGTCATTATGCCAAAGCCTGAAGTTGTTGAGATGCTTTCAACTCAAAGCAGTCCCCAAATTGCTCGACAGGAATCCGCTCTTGGGCCGTATTACCCGTCTCAAAGCGCACCCGCATCGTTTCCGCAGGGGAAGCCTGATACGTCTTCCGAAGAAATTGACTGGGCCTCTGTCGGACTCGGCTTGCTGGCCGTGCTGGCAGTCGGCGGACTCATTCCATTCTGGTTGATGATTTACCTGACTTATAATCCGCCCGTTCGATAAACATCAGACCTGACATGCCTCCTCGCAACACTTGCGCTGCACGTGATTTGCTCGGCAAATCATGCAGGTGTGACGGAAAAAAGTTAAAACAAAAATCACGGCGCGCGCCGTGACCTTTGATGCGAATGGAAAAACAAACCTTATGCCGCAGATTTGCCGAGCGTTTTGATGCATTTGGCGCACAACGTCTTTTTGACCATGCGTCCCTTCTCCATTACCGAAACCTTTTGCAGGTTCGGTTTGAAAGAGCGGTTGGTTGCATGTTGAGAGAACGATCGTTTGTGTCCGAAGGTGGTTGCTTTACCGCAAGTGTTACACTTAGCCATGATGAGATCCTTTCCATACACTGATTCCGAGCTTGCCCTGACGGTTCATCCCGCTTTGCGGCTCACCGTGTCGAAGGGTCAACGCCTCTTTTCAAGGGCACGGGATTTTACCATACATAGCAACCTTCTTCAAGATATGATGTTAAAATAGAAACAGAATAGAGTCGGTCGGGCTTTTACCGCTTGTTGCATAAATTACCAAGCTTTCTGGAAGAAGTGCGGCACTTTGTAGCCAGACAATGTTTGAAGACGAAGGCTTTGGCGGGTTGCGAACCCGCCCTACTAATTATTTCCGAGGAAACCTATGGGCGACGAAACAACTTCTCTGGGCGGGATTCACGTCTCGCCAAATGCGGTGGCAACGATTGCGTATCGCGCTACTTTGGAATCATACGGCGTAGTGGGTCTTGCGCCGAAAAATCTGGCGGATGGGATCGTATCCACCATCACGCGGGAGCCTTCGCGCGGGGTGTCCGTCCAATACAAAGGCGAGGATATTGACATTGATATTCACGTCGTTGTCGAATATGGAACACGGATTGCGACTGTGGCTGAAAGTGTGGCGAACACGGTGCGTTTTCATGTGGAGAAGGCGCTTGGGTTGAAGGTAAACTCCGTCAATGTGCATGTGGCCGGTTTACGAATCAGCAATACCGATTAGGAGACGAGAGACCCATGCCTATTAATTCCACGCGCGTTGAAAAACTCCGTAAGAAAAAAATAGACGGCTTGGCTCTTAAGAAATTAATAGACGCCGGTCTTACCTGGCTTCGCACCAATAAGGAAAATGTCAATTCATTAAACGTATTCCCTGTGCCAGATGGCGATACTGGCACAAACATGACGCTTACCCTGCAATCCGCATGGAATGAGATAAAGGATTTAGGCACACGCAATCTCAGTGAAATGGCCGCAGCGGTTTCCAGAGGTGCGTTAATGGGCGCGCGTGGAAACTCCGGTGTCATAACCAGCCAGATCCTGCGCGGATTTTCGCGCGGCGTGCATGATAAAGCTGCGCTGGATGTGGAGACAATGGTTAATGCATTTGGTGAGGCGCGCGATACAGCTTACAAAGGAGTCGTCCGCCCGGTGGAGGGGACGATCTTAACCGTCATTAAAGAAGTTGCCCTTGCAACAGAATCAGCTTTGGGGTCCGCGAAGGATGCGGTTGAGATGCTCGAAGTGGCAGTCAAAGCCGCCGATGAAGCCGTCAAAAAGACCCCCGATCTCCTTCCAGTCCTCAAACAAGCCGGCGTGGTTGACTCTGGCGGCAAAGGTTTATTTTTTATTCTCGAAGGGATGCTGCGGCATGTGTATGGCGAGTCACTTGAAACGCCGACGATGACCGTGCAGCCGATGTCTTCTATGAATTTGGAAGGCGCGCTCGAGGAAGTGGAGGAAGGACAGGATTACGAAATCGTTGTTGATTTTGTGCCGAACGGCGAATTGGATTTGGGTTCATTCTATGGACGGCTTGAAGAAATAGGCACGTCCATTCAAGTGGGCGAGGGCGAGGGCATGTATCGTATGCATATTCATGTGCCGACTGAAAATCGTTATGTGCCGATCGATTATGTCATGGGCATTGGCACGGTGACGAAAGTTGCGATCGAAAACCTGCTCGCGCAAATGGATGATATTCAAAAGTCAGCACAAATTAAATTTGCAGCAGTGGAGCCTGGCGCGATTGCCGTGGTGGTTGTTTCACCGGGGCAGGGCTTAAGTAAAATCTTTGCAAGCCTGGGTGTTGCCGCTGTGGTGGCGGGCGGACAAAGTATGAATCCATCCACACAGGATATTTTGAGTTCGTTCGAAAATTTACCAACGGATAAAGTAATTATCTTGCCGAACAATAAAAATATTATCCTTGCCGCGAATCAAGCCAAGGAAGTAACAGTGAAGCAAGTGGAAGTTGTGCCGACTCGCACTGTTCCACAGGGACTTGCCGCCATGCTCTCGCTTCAACCGGAGGGGGAGCTTGCTTCTGTCGCCGAGAAAATGATCAAAGCCTTTAGCACAGTTAAAACAGGTGAGATCACCATTGCAACCCGTACTGTTGAAATTGACGGTGTCAGTGTAAAAGATGGTCAGGTGATCGCGTTGCTGGATGGCAGGGGGGGGGGGGGGGGGGGACTTGCTTAATAAAGCCGAGGCCGATGAACATGAATTGGTCACACTTTTTTACGGTGAGGGCATGTCTCATTCTGAAGCCAACCGAATCGCAGATTTGATTCGCAAGAAATATTCTTCACTCGAGATCGAAGTGCAGGAAGGCGGGCAGCCGCATTATCAGTTCATTATTTCGATTGAATAGAATAGATTGAGTGCAAACAAAAACGGGCGTGGAATTCCACGCCCGTTTTTGTTTGCATTACATGGAAATTTTTTGCCTGAACATCTTCACCACCGACTTGATAATATCAATGGCGGTCAGGAACATGACCAGGGCAATGACAACGCGTGCGCCCTGCTGTGCCAGTGTTCCCAAAATCTGTGCGGCTTCCGCATCGAACCCTTCGATGGCTTTCAAAGACTCGGCAGTGACTGTGATAATGGAAGGCCCAGTCAACAGGAAATATCCGATCACGATCTGGAAGACTTTGATGGCGATGGAAAACAGCCTGCTTGATATCTGCCATTTTCCGGCACGCAGGAGCATTCCGTTGAGAAGGATTTCCGCGACCCATGCAATGTTCATCAGCGGCAGCCAGCGGAAGAAAGCCTCGGAGAGGATGGGGATGACTTTCCACTCGTTGCCTGTCATATAGTTGATGCCGATGATCTGTGGGTTGAAGTTGAAAATGCTGATGACAATAAAGGTGAACACGATGGCGAGGATCTGCTCCCATGCCTTGATATCCTCAGGCTCAGGTTCTTTCATCAACGAGGTCGGATCCCATTTTTCATCCTCGTTCAGTTTGAATTCAGAAGCGGGTGCAAAACGTTCGACCAAGGCAAAGACCAATGCGATATTCCCAAATGCTGCAATGGATGCGGAGACGATATTCAGCAGACCTTCGCCGATTACCTTGAGCAATTCCATGCCCGTCATGGGGGAAAGGGTCACAACCTGGATGGCCGTCACAATGGTCATGCCGAGCGTCACCGCCGCGATAACGATCTTCAGGATCATAATGAACATCGGGAACATGCGCGGGCCGATCAGATAGGGCGTTGGGTTGTAAGTTTCAGCCACTTTTTGCGGCGAGCCATACTCCTTAAGCAAATCAACTTCCATGGCTTCATCGGCAGGTTTGTCTGATTTTTGTGCACGGTCTTCGAGCATGTCCTCCAGCGTGGAGCGCAGTTCGTTTTCAATATCTTTGCGTCCCTTCACAAGTGGAAGGCGTTTACCTACTTCAGTAACATAGCGATTAATGAGTTTCATAACAATCTCCTTATTATCACTGTAGGGGGGCACCCCGCCCATTTTAAGTGTGTCACTCAGCCGCCATTGACGGTCGCCCTTACGTTTCAATTACGCCAGCATCTTTTTCATAACAGACACAATGCCAGCCCATTCCTTTTTCAACTTCGGCAGGAGTTTCTTTCCTTCCGCGCTGATGACGTAATACCGGCGCGGACGTGCCTCTTCGAGTTTCCAGACGGATTCAAGCAACCCTTGCGTTTCCAACCGACGCAGAAGCGGGTACAACGTTCCCTGGTCAACTTCCAGCCCTTGATCTGAAAGCAGTTTTAGCAGGGAGTAGCCATATTGCTCGTCACTCAATTGACTGAGCACGGCCAGCACGATCACGCCGCGCCGCAATTCAAGGACAACATTATCAAGCGATTCACTGTTTGCCATAGATACACCTTTATCGCATAATACTATATGGTACACAGTATGTCAAGAGGGGAAATGCTTCGCTCAAGCCGCCGTCTTCGGCGGCGTTTTCCATGCTGGGGACGGCGCAGAAAGCATTGGGTGTGTTAAACTTTCATCATGAAAATCGGCATTGTGACAGACTCCACCTCAGACCTGCCCGCGCACCTTGTTGAAGAGCACAATATTCAAGTTGTGCCTACGATCCTTATATTGGATGGAAAGGAATACGCAGATGGGATTGACATTTCCCGCGAGGAATTTTATACACGCCTGCCCTCGCTTCATGCTTCGCGCGCGCCGAAAACTGCCGCGCCTTCCATCGGAGATTTCACCACGCCGTATGAGACTCTTTTTTCACAAGGGTGCGACCATATCATCTCCATTCACCCTGCAAGTCAATTAACTGCCATCGTTAACGCGGCGCGTCAAGCCGCACAGGAATTTCAGAATAAAGTCACCTGTGTGGACAGCGGCTCACTTTCATTGGGATTGGGATTCCAGGTGTTGGCCGCTGCCGAGGAAGCAGAAGCAGGCTTACGGTCCGCATTGGATGCGATTGAGTCCACGCGCAAACGGCTTCAAGTCTCCGCCGCGTTGAATACAATGGAATATCTCAAACGCAGTGGACGTGTCCCGGGCGTAGTTGCAACACTCGGCGGATTGTTGTCCATCAAGCCGATGATCGAATTAGTGGATGGCGAAGTGAAAGCCATTGGCGCAGTCCGCACGACGAGCCAAGCCGACGAACGCATCCTGAAATTTTTGCTTGAAAGGGGAGACCTTCAACGGCTTGCCATCCTGCATACCAACGCCGAGCCGCGCGCGCGAAACCTGCTTAATGAAATGATGTCCCGCGCGCGCCAATCTGTGCCGAGGGATATTCTCATGGTAAACGTAACGGCTGTCATTGGCACACACCTCGGTCCAAATGGGCTGGGATTTGCGGCGGTGAGGAAAACGCCTTCTTGACAAAATTGGAAATATATCGGATAATACACATAATCTGTATATTATCCGATATAAAATGAAAGCCGACCTTTTACGCCCTTTTGAAACAATCCCCTACTTCACAATTGAAGGATTCAGGCAGTTCACAGGTATGGACTCGCCCGAACAGACACGTATGCTGCTGCACCGCTGGGTGAAGGCTGGCAGGATTTTATCGCTCAAAAAAGGGATGTATATGACAAGCCGTTTTTATCAGTTGCATGTGGGGGATGCGTTATTTACAGAAGCGATCAGCGCGGTCATTTTTCCGCAGTCTTATCTCTCACTTGAGTTTGTTTTACAGAAGCATAATATCCTCACTGAAGTGACATATCCCGTCACTTGCATTACGCCCAAAAACACGCGCAAGGTCGTAAATCAGATCGGCGCATTTTGGTATCGAAATATCCGTCCCGATTTATATTATGGTTTCGCAGCGGGAGAATACAATGGAATTCCCTTTTTTACAGCCAGCCTTGCAAAGGCATTATTTGATTATCTTTATCTGCGTCCCATCCCTGCGGCATATCGAAGCGAAAAAACAGATCTTGCCGAAGAATTACGGTTAAATCTTGATGACATTGCAAAGAACGAGCAGGATAAATTCGCGCTTTATGTTGAGAAGAGTCAATCTCGCAAAATGACGGAAATTTTGAATAATTTTCGGAGAACAATATGGAAACTTTGACCCACGCACTGCACGCCATTCTTGTCGCAAAAAGTCCGCTGCTGCCTGTTGAAACAAAGCGGATTCTTCTAAAAGTAGGTCTGCAAAGCTATGTATTGGATTTTCTTTACAACCATCCCGTATATCGCAGATTGAATTTTTATGGCGGCACATGCCTGCATGTTGTTTATGGGTTAGACCGCCTCTCGGAAGACCTGGATCTGGATAACAACTCAGAAATAAATCTCGAAACATTGAAGGACGATCTCACCACCCTGTTTGTCGGCACATTCGGATACAAGGATGTCTCCATAAAAACACAACAAGGCGAAAAAGACATTTATCGCGGAACCTTGAAATTTCCCATATTGAATGCGCTGGGATTATCCTCGTATGCAAACGAAGCTTTGCACCTTAAGGTTGAGATCAGCCATCATAAGCAGGTTGCTCTGATACAGAACACGCCCGTTTTTTATTATGGACGCAGTTTTGTACCTTCGCATTTTTCGCTGGAAACCATGATGGCGGGAAAAATGATCGCTTGTATCGAGCGAAATTTTCAACGCGGTAAAGAAGGCGCATTTATTAAAGGGCGCGATTTTTACGACCTGCTCTGGTTTATGCAAAAGGGAATTCAGCCGCTTGAAGAGAAACTGAAAAAAGATGGTAAAAAACCCTACACTCCACAATCTGCATTTCAGGAATTGCAGGGAAAAGTCTTTTCAATAAAAACTACCGACCTGGCGGTAGACCTGTTGCCCATGTTTGAATCGCAACAATATGTCAACAGCTGGCTGGATTCCTTTCACCAAAACTTTGAAAGATACACGCGGAATTATATAAGTCTTCAATAATCACAACACACATCAACAATCCCCAGTTATTTCTCGACTGCTTCGGCTAAGAACAAGAACGCCTGCATGGTCCCGATCACTGCACGGGAGCGACACGCGAAGTTCAGCGTTCACATTGAGAATGGCTGAATACATATCCTCCCCCATGATAAAATTGACCTATGCAACCCTCCTTGGAAAAGCTTAGAAAATTCTTTCGCCTCGAACACGAAAACAAATACACGAACACTGCCATTATTGGCGGACTCGCCAAAATGCTTGATTTTTGGGAAGGCGAGGCTCGCGCCGAAGCTGTTGCCGAGGAAGTGATTCAGTCCGTTGTGGCACGTTTGCGTTCCTACGAAAAACTCAGTGCGGATGGACGGGCAGAATCCCTCAAGGGACTTTGGAGACGGATCGCTGAAACCTACCCCGAGGCGGGACAAAAACCAAAGCAAGCACAACAACCGCCTCGGCAAGTCAGCGCCGCCCCGCCTCCACAAGAATCAAAACCAGAGGGTGAAAAGCCTGCGCCGCGCCCCACTCGACAACCCCAAACACAACAGCGCCAACACAAACCGCGCCAGGTGCCACAAGCGCGTTCCGAATCTGTTGCAGGCGCAAAGCATAGCCAGACCCCGGCCGCGCTCAATGCAAAATTGACTGTGCTTCAAGGCGTCGGNCCCAGGAATGCAGAATCACTTGAGAGCCTGGGTATGCAAACCCTCAGCGATATGTTGTATTACTTCCCGCGCCGGTATGAAGACTACAGCCAGCTCAAACCGATCCAAGCGTTGATGTATAACGATGTGGTCACGGTGCTTGGAACGATCCAGAGCGTGCATAACCGTCCCATTCGCGGCGGCAAACAAAGTATTATTGAAGCCATCCTCAGCGACGGCACAGGCTCACTTCGCATTTCATTTTTTAACCAGCCTTGGTTGATGAATCGCTTCAAGCAAGGCGATGCGATTTCCGTCTCTGGAAAAATTGACCAGTATCTCGGCCGCATCGTGATGAACAGCCCGGATTGGGAACCCGTTGAAGTAGAAAACCTGCACACCAATCGCATTGTCCCAATTTATTCGCTGACCGAACGCATCACTCAAAAGTGGCTGCGAAATCAAATGAATCAAGTCATCACATATTGGGCGCCAGCCGTGGTGGATGCGCTTCCCGATACGATCAAACGTGCCGCGCAACTTGTTTCACTCAGCGAAGCATTGACTCAAATCCACTTTCCTGATTCTCAGGCCAGGCTCAAACTTGCGCGTGAGCGTTTGGGATTTGATGAAATCTTCTATTTACAAATGGGAGTGCTGCGCCAAAAACGGGATTGGAAATCTGTGGAAGCCCGCCGCTTCTCCATCTCGGACGAGTGGCTGGGTACACGTTTGGCAAGCC
>JGI1356J14229_10003153_pt1 | contig 12675 bp, 10 predicted proteins | sample Subgrocontami58m_FD_14229 | JGI IMG/M metagenome (IMG submission 14229) | reverse complement strand
GCCGTTTTTTTATCTGGAACCGTTTCGTTTACGCTAGCCTTCTATGCGCAAAATAAAATAACAGCGCACCAGCCACTATCATCGGTGTAGACAGAATCTGTCCCATTGTTAGCCAATCAAATGCCAAATAGCCAAGATGTGCATCTGGCATCCGGTAAAACTCAACAAAAAAACGGAAACAGCCATAAAAAAATACTGCGACACCCGTTGGCGCCATAATTGGGCGCGGTTTGCTAGTATAGACTTGTAAAATCACAAACAACAACAAACCCTCCAAGAATGCTTCATATAATTGCGATGGATGCCTTGCTAAAGGCCCGCCATTAGGGAAAACCATCCCCCATGGCACATCAGTCGTCCTTCCCCAAAGTTCTGAATTAATAAAATTACCTAGGCGCCCTGCCCCTAAACCGATAGGAGCCAAAGGTGCGATTAGATCAATCAGCTGCATCATCGTGCAATTTTGTTTTTTAGCATAAAACCACATTGCCACAAACACACCCAACATGCCACCATGGAAGGCCATGCCGCCTTCCCAAATTTTAAATAGCATAATTGGATTTTGGATAAAGTCGCCGAACTTGTAGAACAGCACATAGCCTATCCTGCCACCTAAGATCACCCCTAGTGCACCGTAAGTGACCAAGTCTTCAATAGCTTCCGGTTTAATTGGCGACCATGGGCGTTTTGCACTTCTTTGGCCTAAAAAATATACGGCAACAAAGCCAACCAAGTACATCAGTCCATACCAATGGACTTTCAATGGGCCAAGCTCAATCGCGATTGGGTTAATTTCCGGGTAGGTAAGCATAATTACACATCCAAATTAGTGACATCCAAGGCATTCTTAACGATAAAATCGCGGCGTGGTTCCACGACATCACCCATCAAGGTAGTGAAAATTTCATCGGCGGCTATCGCATCTTCTATCCTGACTTGTAGCAAACGTCGGTTATTAGCATCTAATGTGGTTTCCCAAAGCTGTTCGGGATTCATCTCTCCTAGACCTTTATACCTTTGGATATGCTGGCCTTTTTTGACTTCCCTCATCATCCAGTCAAAGGCTTGCTTAAAACTGCTGACAACCTGCTGACGTTCGCCCATTTTGATGTAGGAGCTATCATTAAACATATCCGCAGTATCTTGCGCATATTGCGCCATTTGTTTGTAGTCTTTGCTGTTAAAGAAAGTCGAAGGCAAAACAAATAATTTGCTGATGCCATGCAGACGTTTACTGATGACCGCCGAAAATTCATTGGCACTTTTATAATCCAATTCCACGGAAAAAACCGCGGTACCCAAACAATCGTTTAATTGCTGGATAATTTTATCGAACCACACAATCAATTTTTGATGATCTTGCTTGAGATCTTCATCAACCACATCCATAGTAATAAGTTGTTCTAAAAAAGATTCGTCATAACGTCTGAACAAGCGGTTAATATTACTGACAATTCCTACGTAATCTTTCGCCAATTTCTCTAAGCCTTGGCCTTGTATTGGCGGAGCTGTTTCATCAGTGAACAATTGCGCTTTGTCGAGAGCTAATTGGATAAGATATTCGTTTAGGGCTGCATCATCTTTAACGTAATGTTCCTGCTTACCTTTTTTAACTTTATACAATGGAGGCTGGGCAATGTAGATATAGCCTTTTTCTATAATCTCAGGCAATTGACGGTAAAAGAAAGTCAGCAACAAAGTACGGATGTGTGAGCCATCAACGTCAGCATCAGTCATGATAATGATGCGGTGATAACGCAGTTTAGCAAGATTATATTCATCTTTCCCAATACCACAGCCTAGAGCAGTAATTAAAGTGCCAACCTCTTCAGAAGAAATCATTTTATCGAAACGGGCTTTTTCAACATTTAAGATTTTACCCTTCAACGGTAAAATCGCTTGGGTGCGCCTATCCCTGCCCTGTTTTGCTGACCCCCCTGCTGAGTCCCCTTCGACGAGGAATAGTTCTGATAAGGCAGGATCTTTTTCCTGGCAATCAGCAAGTTTCCCTGGCAAACCTGCAATATCTAGCGTAGTTTTACGACGTGTCATTTCACGGGCTTTGCGAGCCGCTTCCCTCGCACGTGCGGCATCAATAATTTTACCGACAATGGCTTTGGCAATTTGCGGTTTTTCCAGTAAAAATTCCTGAAGCTTTTCATTCATGGTCGATTCCACCAATGGCTTTACTTCAGATGAAACCAATTTGTCTTTAGTTTGCGAGGAAAATTTCGGATCTGGAACCTTCACAGATAAAACTGCCGTTAAACCTTCACGGGCGTCATCACCCGTAGTAGTTACTTTCTCTTTCTTAGCTAACCCACTAGTTTCAATATATTGATTGACGGTACGTGTCAACGCCCCCCTAAATCCAGCCAAATGGCTACCACCATCGCGTTGAGGAATATTATTGGTATAGCAAAAAACATTTTCTTGATACGAGTCATTCCATTGCATTGCAACTTCTACAGTCACCCCTTCTTTTTCAGCCTTAAAGTAAAAAACTTCAGGAAATAAAGGGATTTTATTTTTGTTGAGGTGTTCCACAAATGCACTAATACCGCCTTCAAATTCGAACACATCTTGTTTATCAGTACGTTCATCTTCTAAGCTGATACGGACACCAGAGTTCAGGAAGGATAATTCACGCAAACGTTTCGCTAAAATATCGTAGTGGAACTCAACATCAGTAAACGTTTTATTGCTGGGTTTAAAATTAATCAAGGTACCAGAACCAGTTGCTGAACCTGCAGCCGCTAAAGGTGCAACAGGTTCACCCATCAAATATTGCTGTTTATACAACTGCCCATTTTTACGAATTTCAAGATTGAGTTCTTCTGACAATGCATTCACTACAGATACACCTACACCGTGCAGACCTCCGGAAACTTTGTAAGCATTATCATCAAATTTTCCGCCTGCATGTAATACGGTCATAATGACTTCGGCGGCAGATCTGCCCTCCTCCTCATGAATATCAACTGGAATACCGCGACCATCATCAGCAACAGTCACGGATCCATTTGCATGGATTATTACCCGAACTTCCTTACAATAGCCTGCCAATGCTTCATCTATCGAATTATCAACCACTTCAAAAACCATATGATGCAAACCGGAACCGTCATCTGTATCGCCGATATACATACCTGGTCGTTTTCTTACCGCATCCAATCCTTTCAAAACCTGAATATTGGTACTATCGTATTGATCGTTATTATTACTCATATGGTTTTTATTTTTCCTGTAGTTTGCCTAGATGTTCCACGTGGAACATTACATTGATTTTATAGTGCCATGTTCCACGTGGAACATTTTATAAGTTGGTATATGACTCAAATCCCCAAAATCAGTGGATGTATTAGCGGTGATAAAAACTTGACAGTTTAAGGTAGCTAAGAAATTTAGTAATTTACCTCGGTTATTAATATCTAATTCTGCAGCGAAATCATCAATTAACAAGCAACCTAAATAATATTGCTCATCAGTTAACAGTTGTACTTGTGCAAGTTTTAGGCTCAACACCAGTAATTTTAACTGTCCGCGGGAGACATAGTCTTTTGCAAGATATTGGTTAACCAACACTTGAAAGTCTCCCCTATGTGGGCCGCTATGAGTAAAACCATAGCGCAAGTCCTTTTCAAAGTCATGATCCAAAGCATCTATTAGCGTTTTGGAGAAATCCCAACCTGATAATAAATTGATTGTTATATCTTCAATAACCAAAAAATTTTGGCTAATTGCAATAAACACAGATTGTAATTTTTCCAAATAACGGATCCGACAACTATGGACTATTGTACCGTAATACGCTAATTCTTGGTTCCAAACCGGAAGTTGTTCAAGCTGTTTAGTTTTTAATAAAGCATTACGTTGAGCCAGAGCCTTTTTAAAACACTTCCATGCCGGAAGAAAATTTTTTTCATCGTTAAAAATTCCCCAATCTAAAAATTCGCGTCGAAACTGCGCCCCCGCATCTAGCAATTCATAACTTTTAGGATGGATCAGCTGTAATGGTAAAGCGTAAGCCAATTCGGAACGTAGTTGTTTAGATTCTTGATTGATGCGTATCGCTATTGATTTGCCATCAAGCTGGATACCTAACTGGTTAATGCCAGTATCAACCCGTTGGGTTTGAGCAGACACAATGATATGTTCGTGATTAAAATTGATCACAGACCTTATATTGCCAGAACGGAACGATCTTGCCCTGCCTAAAATATAAATAGCTTCAAGAAGAGAACTTTTACCACTAGCATTGTCACCCACTATCAGATTAATGGCAGGACAAGGCTGCATAGATGCGCTTTGGATATTTCTGACATGGTAAATATCCAATTTAATTAAGCTCATAAATTTATAAGCGCATCGGCATTACGATGAATTGGTAAGTACGGTCGTTTTGTTCATTGATGAAACAACTGCTAGCGTTGCTGGCAATAATTAATGCCGCACTTTCAGAATCTAAATTGGCAACTGCTTCCAATAAATATTGGGCATTGAATGAAATTGATAAGGGACCCCCATCATAATCAATTGCCAATTCTTCCTCCGCTTCATCCTGTTCCGGATTATGAGTACTGATAGTTAACCGTTCAGCACTAATATCAAGCGTAATGCCTTTAAATTTTTCATTCGATAAAATTGCAACCCGGGTCAAAGCTTCACGAAACAATTGCTTATCTATACACAATGGATTGAAAAAATCTTGCTGAAATACTTTGCTGAAATCTGGATATTTTGCATCAACAAGTTTCGCTGAAAAAATAAGATCCTTAATATAAATCCTAATGTTATTGCTAGAAAACTCTACCTTAAGCTCAGTTTCAGAATCATCTAACAGGCGATTCAATTCCAAAACTCCTTTTCTCGGTAAAATAATCCGTGCCTCAAATCCAGTTGCCTGTTCAAGATGGTCTTCATAAACTGCTAAACGGTGACCGTCAGAAGCCACCAATTTTAATTTACTATTGGAAATATTTAGCAATAGCCCATTTAAGTAATAACGCACATCTTGGTTAGCCATACAAAACAAAGTCTTGTCTAAAGCTTTTTTAAATTGTCCCGCATTGATTAGGAAGTGGTTTTCTAAAGCAGATTCGGCAAATTCAGGATAATTGTCTGCTGGTAAGGCACTTAAAGAAAAACGGCTACGATGTGAAGATATTTTGACTTTATCACCTTGCTGTTCGCATTTGATTTCCGCACCTTTTGGCAATAACCGGCAAATATCCAAAAGCTTTCTTGCTGGAACTGTAATCGATCCGGATTCTATTGGTTCGATCGCAATTTTAGCAATAATTTGAATCTCAAGATCTGTACCGGTCAAAATTAACTGATTGTCATTAACTACTATCAGGACGTTAGCTAAGATGGGTAGTGTTTGACGTTTTTCTATAACGCTTACAATTTGTTGTAAAGGTATGAGTAAAATTTCTCTATTAATAACAAATTTCATATTTCTTTATCTTATTAGTATTAAGGGGACAAAAAACTGTGGATAACTAGTTATTTTAATTTATTTTCAATAAGTTATTTATTTATAAACTAGCTGATATGGGTGTTTGTTTATTGTGGATAACTTGGAGCTTAATAAAGATTGAAATTTTATGCACAAGGTTATCCCTAATATAAAGGTGGTTAGCCACAACGTTATCCACAACTCGTAAATTCTAAAAACATCCATATTCAATGGGACATTCTTAGTTAATTCAGTAATAACAACTAAAAGAAGGTATTTAAAGCCTCTTATTATTAGTCTAGTAAAAATCATGTATAAGTTTAATAAGTATTTTAAAAACAGTATGTTATTATTAAATTAAAGTTGTTATTTAATTGTGTGGGAATTGTGGATAACTAAAATATAACTTTTTCATTAAAATTGTCCCCAAGAATATAAACAAAAAGAGCATGGTTTATGCACAAAGTTATCCACAGGCTAATGGGACAATGACCGTAACAAATTAGAATAATCTTCAGCCATCTTATGGTCTGATTCTCTTAGCTCACTGATCCGCTTACATGCATTGATAACCGTTGTATGATCACGTCCACCAAAAGCATTGCCAATTTCCGGGAAGCTATGGGAGGTCAATTCTCGCGCCAATGTCATGGCAAGTTGCCGTGGCCTTGTGATTGTTTGCTTACGGTTTTTAGACACTAAATCAGAAATTCTAATTTTGTAATATTCAGCGACGGTTTTTTGGATATTATCAATATTGACTAATTTGTCTTGTAAAGAAATCAAGTCGTGCAAAGCTTCTTTAGTAAATTCGGTAGTAATTTCTTTACCTGTAAATTGGGCGTTGGCAATGACTCTCCGCAAAGCGCCTTCCAAATCCCGGACGTTAGATGGAATCCGCTTAGCAATAAAAAACGCCACTTCTTGGGCTAGGTCAACACCTACTAATTGTGCTTTTTTCATTAAGATAGCCGCCCGCGTTTCCATATCGGGTGGCTCTATTGAAACAGGTAAGCCCCATCCAAAACGTGATTTTAAACGGTCTTCAAGTCCAACAATTTCCTTTGGGTATTTGTCACAAGTTAAAACCACTTGATGCTTTTTTTCTAATAAGGTATTGAATGTATGGAAGAATTCTTCTTGGGAGCGTTCTTTTCCGGCAAAAAATTGGATGTCATCAATCAACAGCACATCAATGGCGCGATAAAATTGTTTAAATGCATCAATTGAATTTTGTTGTAATGCCTTGACCATATCCTGGACAAATTTTTCTGAATGCAGGTATACAATATTGGCAGAAGGGTTCTTTTGTAATACCGCGTTGCCGATAGCGTGCATCAAATGTGTTTTACCTAAGCCAGAACTACCGTAAATTAGCAAAGGGTTATAAGCCTTACCGCTATTTTCTGAAACTTGGATGGATGCCGCCCGTGCTAATTGGTTAGATTTACCTTCAACAAAATTTTCAAAAGTAAATGCTTTGTTTAGGAAAGTAAGGTTGGCCTTTTTAGTTTCGACAGGTTTGGCGACTTTTGTGATAGGAGGTGCTGAGGATTTTTTTGAACCAATTTCTAAGGTTAGCACTAAATTTCCATTAGAGAATTCATGAATGGATTCTTCAATTTTGGCAAAATGATGTTGTTTGACCCAATCTAATACGAAACGGTTAGGGGCAAGCAAAGTGATGTGCCCATCGCTTTCGACAGCTTGTAGTGGCCGAATCCAAGTACTGAAATCAGCATTAGCGATTTCATTTTCAAGTTTAGCAAGGCAGTTGTCCCAAATTGAACTCATTGAAGTAGATAAGGTATTGATTTGTGAAGTAAGAAAAACAGGGCTTTTGCCACTATACATTAATAAAACATGTCACTACAGAATTGACAGGTCAAGCTGTTTATTCTATCATCCAACGTCTTTTTTATCCGTTTTTGATAACACCATCCTAGTAGGCTTGAGCAACAATGAAAAGAACATACCAACCCAGCAAAATTAAACGCGCTAGAACCCACGGTTTCCGTTCCAGAATGGCGACTGTCGGTGGACGTAACGTGTTAAACGCACGCAGAGCGAAAGGACGTCACAAGTTAAGCGTTTAGATTTTGGTTGTGTGACTAACAACGAATTCGGTTTCCCCCCACAGTGCCGGTTAAAAAAACCCGCTGAGTATAAAAAAGTTTTTGCTAAACCCGTAAAATCCAGTGATCAGTATTTTACCCTATTAGCGATAAGAAATGATTTGGATCATCCGCGGTTGGGTTTGGCGATAGCTAAAAAAAATGTCAAAAAAGCCGTACACAGAAATATCATTAAACGCACTGTTCGGGAAAATTTTAGGTTACAACAACAGTTAGGAAACATTGACATTGTTGTTTTGGCCCGCAGGGAAGCCGTCGATGCCCCGCTGGAACTATTAAGAAAGTCATTGGAAAGACACTGGATTAAGTTGGTAACCCGATGCGCTTCATACTCATAGCATTGATAAAGTTTTACCGATATTTCATTAGCCCCTTACTCGGGCCGCATTGTCGCTTTTATCCAAGCTGCTCCCAATATTCCTTAGAGGCACTACAGCGCTATGGTGCTGTCATTGGCTGCTATCTCACCCTGAAAAGATTATTAAAATGCCACCCCTTCCATGAAGGGGGCATTGATCCTGTTCCAGATAAATTGAGAAAATAAGAATGGATAATTTAAGATTTATACTAGTGGTCACTTTTGCGATGCTAGTGATATTGATGATGCAAGCTTGGCAGATTGATTATGGCCCTAAGCCGGAAGTTTCTGCCACAGTCACGACACCTAACCTGGAAAATAGCAAAGAAGATTTACCCTCAACTTCAGGCGTACAGGCAACTAGCGCAACCGCAAGCCCAATTGCCATCAATACCCAAACATCCGGCAAAATAATTAAAGTAAAAACGGATGTCATTGATCTTGAAATTGACTTGCAAGGCGGTACTATCCGTAGTTTGGATTTGCTCCAATATCCGGTCGAACAGGACAATACTGTTGTTAACAAGGCACGCAGTTTGGTAGGGATGGCTGTCGCGGAAAAAAACCACTCCCCTGTCAGGTTATTCAATCCTCTTCCTGAAAAACTGTTTGTCGCCCAAAGCGGGTTAATTGCTGATAATGGTGCTGGCGCTATCGCTAACCATTACACTTTTTTTAGCAGCAGCCAAGACAGCTATGCCTTATCTTCCGGACAAGAGAGCTTGACCGTACCGATGACTTGGACAGATAACGCAGGCCTGACCGTCACCAAATCTTACACGTTCAAGCGTGGCAGTTATGAAATCACCTTAAACCAACATATCGACAATGCTTCAGGCAAAGCGCTGCCTATCCGCCAATACAGCCAATTGTTGCGGGTGCCTGACCATAGCAATCAGGGCAATATGCTTACTGGGGGTATGAGGGCTTACGACGGCGGTGTGATTTATACAGAAAAAGACAAGTACCAAAAAATTAGTTTTGATGACATGGTTGACAGTAATCTGGATGTCGCCACCAAAGGCGGTTGGACGGCAATGATCCAGCATTATTTTGCCTCTGCTTGGATACCACCTGTTAATCAGGAAAACCATTTTTATACTAAGAACCTTCATGATGAACGTTATGTGATTGGCTCTTACTCGCCTTTAATCACCGTTGATAACAACACCTCAGCTGAATTTACGTCGCGGCTTTTTGCCGGGCCTAAAGTCCAGCCTGTCATGGAAAAAATAGCCACAGGCCTTGAGCTGACCGTTGATTACAGCGTATTGACATTTATTGGCAAACCCATTTATTGGCTATTGAACCAAGTCCATAATTGGACCGGTAACTGGGGATTGGCAATCATTGGCGTAACCCTGTGTATCAAATTGCTGTTTTTCCCTTTGTCCCAATATAGCTTTAAATCCATGGCGAAGATGCGCAAAATCCAGCCACGTTTGAAGGAGCTGCAAGAACGTTTCAAAGATGACCGCCAACGTTTCAACACCGAAATGATGGCTTTGTACAAAAAAGAAAAAGCCAACCCGTTGGGTGGCTGTTTCCCAATGCTGATACAAATCCCTGTTTTTATGTGTTTGTATTGGGTGTTGAGCGAAACTGTTGAATTCCGGCAGACCCCTTTCGCACTGTGGATACAAGATTTGTCCGTACAGGATCCATTTTATGTCTTGCCGATCATCATGGGCATCACCATGAAAATCCAGCAAAGCCTGAATCCTGCGCCAATTGATCCTATCCAAGCTAAGGTCATGAAGATGTTCCCACTGGTCTTCACCGTCTTTTTCTTATTTTTCCCTGCCGGTTTGGTGCTTTATTGGGTTGTCAACAACACCTTGTCGATCATCCAACAATGGTATATCACCAAACAAATTGATGCCGAAGGCAACGGTTCTACTGGGCATTAATAGTGCCCGGCACTATCGCCGCCATTGCGACACCGCCAGGTAATGGCGGTGTCGGTATCATCCGCATTTCAGGAACCGCTGTTCTTGAGATAGCCCGACACCTTACCAGCAAGCCTCTTATTCCCCGCTACGCCAGTTATTGCGTATTTAGGGATGCAGACAATTCCATAATCGACTCCGGCATTAGCCTTTACTTTCCGGCTCCCGCTTCCTATACAGGCGAAGATGTCCTTGAACTACAAGGGCATGGTGGTGCCGTTGTCTTGGATATGTTGTTGCGGCGTGTGTTATCGCTAGGTGCACGTTTGGCGAAGCCTGGCGAATTCACCGAACGCGCCTTCCTAAACAATAAGCTAGATTTGGCGCAAGCCGAAGCGGTTGCCGATTTGATCGCCAGTAGCACTGAACAATCCGTACGTTCGGCTCAAAAATCCATGCAAGGCGTGTTTTCCCAGCAAATCAACCAATTGGTGGAGGAACTTACAGAATTGCGGATATATGTCGAGGCCGCCATCGACTTTGTTGATGAAGAAATCGACTTTTTAAGTGATGGTGTCGTCGAAAAGCGCTTAATCAACTTGTTGGGACGTATTGCCCAGATCCAAAAAACCGCCCAACAAGGCCGTTTGCTCCGCGAAGGGATGACCATTGTCCTTGCTGGCAAACCCAATGCCGGAAAATCTAGCCTGCTCAATGCCTTGGCCGGACATGAAGCCGCGATAGTCACCCCCATAGCCGGAACCACCCGCGATGTATTGAGGGAGCGCATCCAGCTTGACGGGATGCCCTTGCATATTATCGACACTGCTGGTTTACGCGACAGCGATAATATCGTCGAGCAAGAAGGCATACGCAGGGCGCGTGAAGAAATGCAAAAGGCCGACAAAATCTTGCTGTTGATAGATGTGTGCGATCCAGATTGCGAAACTTTGTTGGAAACCCTACCCCAAGATGTGGACATTACCCGTATCTACAACAAAATAGATTTGCTTAATCAATCCCCCGCTGTAAAGCAGGCCGGAAAGGATACGGAAATTTACTTATCGGTAAAATCAGGCATGGGCATGGATTTATTGGCCCGCCACCTGAAACAAAGCGTTGGTTTTAATGAAGCGACCGATAATGTCTTCATCGCCCGCCGCAGGCACTTGGAAGCCCTAGAGCGTGCTTACCAATCTGTCGGAATGGCCTTGGGTCAATTGCAAATCAACCAAGCTGGCGAACTGGTTGCTGAAGATTTAAGGATGGCGCAACAAAGCCTTGCCGAGATAACCGGACAATTCACATCCGATGATTTGTTGGGGAGGATTTTTTCCAGTTTTTGTATTGGCAAATAGCCGCTTTGAATTTTACTGGCCGTTACAGATAAAAAAGGCCGCATTGCGCGGCCTTTCTTGATACTTAGCTTCAAAAGCAAAAGCTATGTCACCGTTAATTGTTGAAAATTTTTTACTTTCTGACAAAAGCCATATTTAATGCGGCTTGTGGTTTTCGCCCAAAGCCACGTTGTTTAAGCCTTCCATAATTAACGGTGACATAGCCAAAGCAAATAGTATTATCTGCCGTTGATTTTAAAACCAGTGATTTTGATTAGATCGTCAGTGAAATAATCATCGTTTTTACCGCAGTCACTGCCATCAACACATGCGCTATCAGCGCTATGTTGGATATGGACATAAGCAGTCCTGCCGTTACCTGTGAAGGCAAAGCCAGTAGGTTCGGTACTGCTGTCACGGACAGACAGGATTTTTGCACAACCGTCAACTTTGGTGTTGCGGTCTTTTCCGTCAAGTAAACAAGCCCACACATCAGGGCAATCGCGCTACCTCTATCCCTTGACGTAACAAGGGTAATAAAATAGGCGATTTGCAGAGAGAACAAGGATGCTGCCCAATCCACAGCCGTATTTCCAAGAAATTAAAGACCCCCGCCGCGAGACAAAAAACAAACTGCACCGGTTAAGCGACATCCTAATGATAGTGCTGTGCGCGGTGCTCAGTGGCATAGAAGACTGGGTGGGGATGGAGGAATTTGCCAAGGAAAAAGAGAGTTGGTTGCGTGGCTTCCTGGTATTGACCAATGGCATACCCTCCCATGACACCTTAAGCGATGTGTTGGGCCGGATCGACCCCGATGTGTTTCGGGAAGCGTTCATGCGTTGGATCCAGGCCGCCTTGCCCAGCCTGTCGGGCGAACAAATCTGCCTGGACGGCAAGACGCTACGCGGCAGCCGTGCTGGCGACAGGGCCGTGCATTTGCTGAGCGCCTATGCGGCAAAGGCGCGTTGGGTGCTGGCGCAGCAGGCGGTGGGGGAGAAAACTAACGAGATTACCGCCATCCCCGACCTGTTGTCGATGCCGGACATTGAAGGCGCGGTGGTGTCGATTGATGCGATGGGCTGCCAAAAAGCCATTGCCGGACTCATTGTCGATGCCAAAGCGGATTATGTCCTGTCCCTGAAGGACAACCACAAAGACTTGTGCGACGATGTCAGTCTGTGGCTGGAGACGGAAGTGGCGGCAGGGCGGTCGCCCGTCCACGAAACCGTGGAGAAAGACCACGGACGCATCGAAATCCGCCGTTACTCATTAAGCAGCCAGATCGCCTGGCTCGAACAAAAGCCGGAATGGAAAGGCTTGACGGCGGTCGGCAGGGTCGAATCTACCCAGATCGTCGGGGACAAAACCTCGGTGGAATCCCGCTATTATTTGTGTTCTTTCGGCGGACTGGAACGTTTCGCCCAAGCCGTACGGCAGCACTGGCTTATTGAAAACAGGCAGCATTGGGTGCTGGACGTACAGTTTGGCGAAG
>JGI1356J14229_10003146_pt1 | contig 12688 bp, 16 predicted proteins | sample Subgrocontami58m_FD_14229 | JGI IMG/M metagenome (IMG submission 14229) | reverse complement strand
TTCCGAGATTTTTTATTCTCCTTCGCCGAATACCCCCACAGTCCGACCTTCGCAGCTGAAGCTGCTTTCGCGGAGTAGGCCAAGCTGTGGAGTTATTCGGCTACGGAAGAATTTCGCTTGATACCGCGCGGTAGAGCTACACAGAGCTTCATCGCACGAGATTCACTATCTCAGTTATCATCCCCGCAAGAAATACGAGGATTAATATAAGGCTGACCCCCCTGGGCACATGGAAACAATAGTGATGCCCTTTTTGTAACCTTTGTCGCATGCGTTCATAAATCCACACGCTCATAATACCAAGAATCCCCCCGAAAACCGCGCCTACAAATCCGATAATCACAACGAACTCACGAAATCCTGCAAGATACAACAGCAAAGGAGGAAAGAGTGTTAGCGCCCATGCCCATCCATTGGAAATAGAAAAATCATAGCGGAATAGATGTTTGAGTTCCACGCCGATCATCATAAAAATAGAGAGCGTGATCAAAGAACCTATAAGGGACACGAGAAAATGAAATGCACCTCCCAATAGCGGAATAAGCCCATCAAAAGCAACGGGCGTTGTCAAAGATCCTGTCACCCCAATAATCGCGAAACTAAAAAGCGCGTATAAAAGAATGATGGTTCCCATCCCGCCGAGAATCACAAACCCCATAAGACTTTTGGCTCGTTTCCCCAATACATCTTTGATTTCCGGAATCGCTCCGCTTCCGGAAAGAGCAAAAAGCAATACACCATAAGGGAAAAAAGCTTGAGACCAATGGATCGTAAAAAGATGAGGAGCTTTGACGAAAGGAGCGGAAGCAAGCACGACGAAAAGAAAAAGGAAAAGGATGAGTCCAATGACCACCACTTCCGCTTTGGAGGCAAAACGGAGACCGCGAAAAATCGCATACCCCGCGCAAATCGCAAGAATCCATGCGCACCAAAAAGGAGAAACTTGCCACCCGCCCAAAGAAAAAAGAGAAGACAAAAAATCTCCCCCCACCAACAAATAAGCCAACATAGCTCCCCATGCAGTGGCAACTAATCCGAAAAATGCCAATATCCACCAATGACCTTTGAGATAAATCTTGGAATAACCGACAATACGATGACGTCCGGGAGTTTGTAAAATAACCTCGCCATTCATGAGAAGCAACACGGTCATCAACGTGCCCATCACGAGCAAAAGAAGAAGTCCTAAAGAAAGTCCGCTTTGTGCCAGAGCATAAGGAACTCCAAAAACACCGGCCCCCACAATAGATCCAATCAAAATAAAAACAGATCGGAGCGTAGAAAAAGAATGCGTTTGCATAGTTCTCCCCAATTATATCACAGCTCATCCCCTCTTTTTGGTTGAAGTGCGCAAGCGCCGTGATAAGATAAGGGCACTATGAGCACGGAACGCATCCCCCCTCACAATCTAGAAGCTGAACAATCTCTCCTTGGAAGTATTTTGATCGATAAAGAGAGCATGATGAATATCGCCGACCGTTTGCATCCCGAAGATTTTTATCGCGATGCACACCGGTTGATTTTTGATTGCATGCTCGATCTGTTTGAACGTCACGAACCTTTGGATATTTTGGCGATGGGAAACCGGTTGGAAGAAAAAGGTACGTTGCAAAAAATCGGTGGGCGCGCGTACTTGGTGGAGTTGAGCAATATGGTTCCCACTTCAGCGCATGTAGCGCACTACGCGGATATTGTACAAAAAAAATCCACTTTGCGGCGGCTATTGGGTGCAGCAGCTGAAATCACTCGGCTGGGATTTCAGGAAGAAGATGATATTGAACAAACCATGGATGCAGCCGAGCATACGCTTTTTAATGTCTCGGAAAAATTCAATAAAAATTCTTTTGTCCCTTTGCGCAGTGTCTTGGCTGGCGCGTTTGAACGTATTGATGAACTCCATCGTGAACGAGGAAAACTTCGCGGTGTTTCCACAGGCTACACCGAACTCGATCATCTGCTCGGTGGTATGCAACGATCCGATTTGTTGATTCTTGCCGCGCGTCCTTCGGTGGGAAAAACCAGTTTAGCTTTGGATATCGCGCGCCATGTTGGGGTAAAAAGCAAAGTTCCTGTGGCGATTTTCTCGCTTGAAATGTCTAAAGAACAACTCGTAGATCGCATGATTTGCGCGCAGGCCAATGTGGATTTGTGGAAGCTGCGCACCGGACGGCTTTCTGATCGTGATGATGATTTCCCTCGTATTGGAAAAGCGTTGGGTGATTTATCTGAAGCTCCGATTTTTATTGATGACAATGCCATGCTTAATATCATGCAACTACGCACTAAAGCGCGACGGCTCAAAGCGGAACACAAACTCGGCCTCATTGTTATTGATTATCTCCAACTCATGGAAGGACGATCTAGATCTTCTTCAACAGAAAATCGTGTGCAAGAAGTTTCTGAAATTTCTCGCGGCCTCAAACAAATCGCGCGTGAGCTCGATCTTCCTATTCTCGCACTTGCCCAGCTTTCACGCGCGGTGGAAATGAGTAAACCTGCAATCCCACGTCTTTCCCATTTACGCGATTCTGGTTCCATCGAGCAAGATGCCGATGTAGTGATGTTTATTTACCGCAAGTCCGCGGATCGCAGCTATCAAATCGACGATCTCTCGCCTGAAGAACGCAATGTTGCGGAAATCCATATAGCCAAACATCGTAACGGCCCCACAGGTATGGTGCGCATGTTCTTTGATGCTCGCCGCACATCTTTCTTAAACCTTGATCGTTCGGCTACTCCACAACAACGTGGTCCTTCTCAAACTATTCCCGCACCCCCCAGAGGCCTAATCCCTCCCCCACCCCTGGATCCCAATCCAAGTGGCGAACCGTTGCCTACTGATTTTGGCCCGCCTGTCGAAGAAATCGGATTCTAAAATCCTTCGGTTTCCTGTAGGATGTCGTGTTATAATCATGCTTATTATTTTTAAAACCTTTTATGTTCAGCAAAATCAAAGCGATCAAAGATTTGCGCAACCAAGCCAAGACCATGAAAAATGAGTTTGATCAGATTATTGAAAAAGGAGAAGGTGCTCGTGGAAAAATCGTGGTCACAATGAATGGCAATCAGGAAATTCTGGATTTACAAATTGATGATGAGCTTATTGGAAATAAAGAACGTTTGACGAATGGTCTCAAAGAAGCCTTCAAAGACGTCATCAAAAAAATCCAACACAAAATGGCTTCGCGAATGAAAGATATGGGTGGACTAGATGCGTTCAAAAATCTTGGACTCTAGGTATGCGTCGGTTTCCTGAACCGATTCAGCATCTCATGGCCGCCTTTGCGCGGCTTCCTGGCGTAGGGCCAAAAACCGCTCTGCGCTATGTGTATTATATTTTGAAACAACCATCTGCAGACGCTGAACTCATGGCGCACGCGCTTCAACAACTCCATGATCACATTCATATCTGCCCGGAATGTTTTTCTTATACGGAAACGGAAATATGTGACATTTGTAAAAGCTCCTCGCGTGATCGTAGTATTCTCTGTGTTGTGGAAGAATCGCGTGATATTGCAACAATCGAATCTACGGATGTGTACAAGGGACGCTATCATGTGCTTGGTGGTTTGCTCAATCCCATGGATGGAATCACAACAGAGACACTTCGCATTCGCGAACTTTTGGACCGTCTTCGCTCCTCTTCCACCATCACCGAAGTGATCCTTGCTCTTCCGTCCACGATTCAAGGAGAAACAACTACACTCTATTTGGCAAAACGTTTATCTGAATTTCCTATAAAAGTCACACGCCTCGCGCGTGGGCTTCCCGCAGGAGCAAGTCTTGAGTATGCAGATGACATCACGCTCGGCAGCGCTATTCAAGGAAGACAACAAACATAAACTCTATCAAATAAATCTTCATTCTATTTTGTATGAAAAATGCAAAAATAACGTTCGTCTTGCTAGCATCATTCTTTCTTTTTGTTGGCGCGGGTTGCGTCACGGAAAAAATCATTCCAATTGATGATGTCTCTGATACTTCGGCGGAAGGTGTCAGTGAAGAAGCTTTAGGTCTTGACGAAGAAACCTCTCTTGTTGATGAAGAAACTTCTCCGACCGAGGCGACAGAAGATACAGAAATTGTATCCGAAAAACAAGCCATTATTTCCCTTTCTTCTTTTGGAGGAAATCAAGAAGGTTTTGCAGAAGAAAGTGGAAAAACCGTAGTCGAACTTGCTCAAGAAGCACACATCAACTTTCAATCATTTGATCCAACAGATCTCACCATCACGGTGGATGAAGAAGTTTTATCGGCAACCATAAAAATCGTCTCAAGTGCGGATCCTTCTTCTATTCTCTGCACAGCAACCACAACAAAAGTAAACGATCGCTCTTTCTTTGGTGGTGGTTGCACGATTGAGGACTTGGGCGAAGGAACATTCTATGTCGTTGCGAAAGCACGATTACTTGGAGGGGAAACACAAACCTACTATTTCCCTGTCTATCAGCAATGATCCTTTTTGTTATTCACAAAAAGCTCCCACTGTTGGGAGCTTTTTTGCTAGACGATTTTTCTTACTCTGGTAGATACTCTACCAACATACGCATATTCACGACAGTAATGGAATCTGTGTGATCTTGCGTGTACTGCAGAGCCTCTTCATATCTGCGCCATTGCTCGTCTTGTTCGACTTGCGTTTTCATGGGCACTCCCTCTCCTGCCCGCGATAAGTCAAAAGGTGGCTCAAAATCTCCGCTTTTCTCATCCGGATCTTCCCAATAGACAGCGCCCCAAGTCGTACCAGAAGTATAAAAATTATTTTCATGCCATTTAAGATTCATGAAAGCTGGACGATACGAAGGAAGATCATTCAGAGAATCTTCAATAAGCGTTTGTGCAGAAAAATATATTTTCCGTTCATACATTTTAATCTCCACATCTTCTGGACGCTGCCAAAGATGCTCATACTGATCTCTCCATTCGATGATACGGTTATGGGAAACCCAAAATGTGGCACCCATCTGCGTATAAAGATCTGACAGTGCTCGAGATATTCGAGTGCTCGTAGACGTTCCTCCAACTGCGTACGGAGCATATCCCATTGCCTGTTTAAGATAATCGTATCCTCCTGGTTCGTCCGTAGGCTCACCTGTTTCCAAATCGATCCGAGACGTTTCATAATCATATAAAAGATCTTCCAAAGCGCCTTGACTCAAATCATCCAACCCCACAAAATCAAACGAATGATAAGGTGCGGGCGGACGCACATGATACGACACAGCAACAAGAGGAGATGTTTTTAAACGTTCAATGAGTTCAGGCGCCTCTTCCAAATAGATCTGCAAGAGAGGATCATTAAGGTAAATGTCCACGGGAATCTGATATTGCTCATGAAGATCTAAAACGTGATTCACCGTCGCAATGCTTAGTTCTGGATACACCCAATCATGCACATTGATGACAAAGGTTAAGTACTTGCCTATCGGAGGATCTTTCATCGTGGAAGGAATTACCGTGATGTTATCGTCATCTTGTTCTGTCACAGGTTCAGATATGCTTACCGTCGGCCATAACAGAAAAGAAATCGCAATAATAATTCCAAGCGTCAAACAAACGCCCCCTAAAAAAAGAATCCATTTTTTTGTACACATAATTTAGCGTGGTAAGGTATCCGTCCACTCTTCCGTGATCGTCAGATTGATATCCGCCAGATAACCACCTGTCGCAGGAAAATCTTCTTGAGAATAAACTTTGACTTTCCCTATCTCAATACTTGTGCTCCGCTGTTCGGTGGTAAAAGGAAGAAGGAGTTGATTGAAACTTCCGCCATAGTCGGAAATCGACTGTGTTGAACAAGACTGTAACAATGTGAGTGCTGTAGAGGGAGGAAGAGTTTTCACGACAAAATCAAGTTGGTCTTGGAGGATGGTAGTATCTCCGCTTGTATAAACTGATTCGCTTGGGAGCAAACGTGCAAATGCTTCAAAAGATAAAGATGTGTCTTGTCCGTCTGCAAGATCGGTGGGGCAAGGTAAGGCTGTGCCAAAATTATCACAGTCATGATCCAAAACTGTTACCACACTTTGTTGCGCGATTGCTTCTCCCCCATCCTCATCAAACCACCACTGCATTTTGACTTCCCCATCGGCATGACAGGCAAGAAGTCCAGGAGTGGTGAGAGTAGAGGGATCAAAAGAAAACTCTAGAGTCCCCTGTGTCGTTACCTTGCGGTATTTCCCCTCTGAAGCTTCGTCTCCTGCTTCTGGATCGGTTGAAGAGCACCCAAACCCCAAGAAGACAACGCAAGCTAGTAAGGAAAAGAAAAAGGCTTTTTTCATACGTTAAATGTTAAAAAGATAAAAAATGATAGTCCATTACAGTATAACAGATCGATCTCACTGTCCCTTTGCCTCCTCCGAGAAGCTGTGGACACTCACCTTGACCAAATCCTCCAAAAAAGCTATTATTTAAGCGCAAAAAGCGTCAGGTAACCGGCGTTTTTTGTTCGCTCTTCTTTGGCCGTGGGAACCTGAAAAGGAGCGATAAAAGGTCGACCCCACATGTCCATTTTATTCTAACCGACTGTCCTATGATCCTCTTTTTTGTCGGCATCCTTGAGATGATCGTCATCTCTGCCTGGACACATATGGTCTCCGAGACCAGGGTCATTGCCAGCGGTCTCACGACTGTCCTTAACATTCTCATTTGGTATTACGTGCTTCAGTCCGTGATGGACAATATCGGGAACGTACACAATATTCTTTTGTACGCCCTGGGTTGTGCCGTCGGGACTATGTTAACGACAGCTTGGCTCCGCTATAAGAGTGCTCGGGAAGAACCAAGCCCCGTTGCCCTCGACTAATATGACACAAGAAGATTCTCCTTACCCTAGCTCGTACCTCGGGTCTCCGGAGACTTAAAAAACCGCTTCATGAAATAACTCGAAGCGGTTTTTGTTTTGGACTTTGAGATCTCTTTATATTTGAGGAAACGGATGTAAAGACAATAATGCTCGAGCTTCTTGTTCATCAATCACTTGCTTGTTCTTTAATAAACCGATCAGAGCTGCAAGTTTTTTATCTTCTCCACGCATCATCACGGTGAGATCCCCCTTGAGTGTACTGATCTTTTCGTCCATGGAATCAAGAAAATCAAGTCGAAGCTTTTGCAGTTCCTCTTTCAGCTCCTGTTTTGTTACCATGTGTTTAAGCTCATCTTTCAGCTCCTGTTTTGTTACCATGTGTTCTTGCAAAAACTCCATGATCTCATTTGTTGTGGTTTGATCTGATTCCATATAGGAAAATTATAGCAGATCTTACAGGAAGGACAAAACAAGAAAATATCCGACAATAAAGATGGCGAGATCAGCAAAAACGTGGCTTACCCATGCACCCAACAGCGATCCTGTTTTACGATAGATAAGTGACCAAAGACATCCACCGAGACCGACACAGGTTCCAAGAAGAAACGTCAAAGGTAAAGAAACGAACTGGGAAAGAATGAGGTAGTGGTGCAAGGTAAAAAGAGCGTTCCCAATCAACAGAGACGGGAAAAAAGCGAGATGTGTCTCCAGTCCTTTTACGATATACCAGCGCCAATAATATTCTTCCAAAAGCGAATGAACCAAACTGATCCCAATGGCCGCAATCCAATAATACTCCCAGATGCCGACCTCAACGATCTTTGCGAATAGCGCAGGAGCATAAGGTGCAAACACGGAGAAAAAAAGTTGGTAGACAATCAAGATAAGAACGAAGATGCCCGCCCCTGATCCTATTCCCAAAAAAAGAGAACGACCGTGTTCTTTTCCTTTTGTCGGGCTTGGCATTTTAAATCCACACAAAAGAAGCGCAAGCGGAGCAAATACCATGATGGTCTTTGTTGCCGTATAAGTGAACTGAATCGCTGTCTCATTCTCCAACAAAACAAAATACAAAAAACTACCGATAGCCTGAACAAATGCTGTCGCAAGAAAAACGCGCCAGAGAAAAGTGGAAGACATGTTTATTGATACAAGAACTCTTCTTTGTTGATAGAAGTGGATGGATACAATTCCGGATCTATCGTACGAGTAAAGCAAACGCGACCGCTCTCATGCGTCCAATTTTGGCCATAGGCGCTGCCATAATATTCAGGATACGAAGCCTGCTGACCTTCGATGGATGTTGTCGTTGTAGAAAACGTGGCGCACAGTTCAAAATCAATATCTGACATTGCCGCATATTCATAGGCAGCTTGTGTATCCGGATCTAGAGGCGCTGCAAAACCGGAAATGGAATTAGTAAGATCTTCCAAAGTGGCAGGTAAAGTTCTTTTGAGAGAATAATAATTGATGACTTCGTTTTGGATAATGGATAAATCTGTTACGCGCTGCGCATCTAGACGCACCAATCTCTGCTCAGAGGGTGTTCCTACAAATACAAATCCCAACACAATTGTACTCACGGCAAGAATAGCGGTTATGATCGCCACATTTCGCGCCCATAGAGTTTTCGCTCCGATATCACGCCGTAAATCCCAAAGGTAATAACCGAACACCGCGGCAGCGACGATCAACACAACAGCGACTTTCAACACAAAACGTGTGGTGATTTCTCCGTTTAAAAAATAATTGATGAGCGTGATCAAATCCACCATGATCGTAATGGAAGCGATAAACAAGGTGAGATATAAAAGCCATTTGCGAATGCCCATTCCTGTTTTCGCTGGTGTGCTGCGCAAATCTTTGTAAATCATCCAGGAAATAAAAATAAAAACCGGCCAGGCAATCATGAGCACCGACATGGACATGCGAATAATATCCAACGCAGCAGCATAATAAAATCCCAAGACATCTGGAAACTTCACGTTGATATATTGAAAATGCAATGCGATAAAACTGATGACGCCCATATACAAGGTCACGATAGCCAAAAGATGGGAAAAGACATCTTTGGCTGTACTGTGAGAAGGAATGTCCATAGAAAAAAGTTAGTGTGTTTATTTTAGTATAGCAAAGGGACAGGAATGCTGCGGAAAGTTGTCTGAAAGTACGAAAAAAATTATTTACTCACATGTTCCCGTTTCTTCGCTATAAATCATCTCATCCGGACATTGACAGGATGCGCCAGAGACAGATCCACCACTTTGTTCGCATAAACTAAAAATGATGTTGTTCCAATAACTATAATAGCCGTAAGGTAAACCAATTGAGGCAAAAAATGCATCGCCCACAGGGCCGCCTGCATCAGAAAGACAATATCCTGTCTTGTCATCAAATAAATATTCTCCTGTGTAAAAATCCGTATTTGGACAGACACATGTTTCATTGGCAAAACTTCCACCACTCAATTCACAATTGTATTGTGCTGCGCCTAGAAGATCTGACTTATTTTTATCCAAATCTGTTGGTCCGATTGTCGTCAAAATCGTGCCATCTTCCATGTTGATTTGTTCGATTCTATCCATGCGTGTTGTATGTGAAAAACCGACNNAGATGACCCAAATGACGACATGTANTGATTTTTCTCCAAACGTACTTGGCTCATACACAGAAACGCTTGCGGAAGATCCATAACTATTTTGTTCCGAAGAAAGATACGCAATACCTTCCTCAAGATTCACGAGCCAGCTTTGTATGGGACAAATATTTTGCTCCGCACAAGGATTCACTACTGGGGGATCGCCTTTCTCGAAAATAGGACGGGTAAGAAGCCAGACATTCCCATTGGAAAGTACGTATCCTTGTGTCACTTCGCGCCAAGGATCTTCGGGTAANANNNAAGAGGCCNTTACNATGGGTTCTGTGGGAATGATGGATTCTGTGGTGATGGAAGTAGCGGCAGTGGGGATAATTTCAGAATAAGAAGCTTGTTCTTGTTCTGCTGTTAACAACGTAAAAAATCCGAAACTAAGCGCAGAAAAAATCACGCCACTCACGATGCCAAAAAGAAATGTTTTTGATTGCATAGAAATAGTTTTTTACTTTACGATGTGACCGTTACGCCATATCACTATTCTACCAGAAGTTCCATCTATCTGCTGCTGACATGTGAGAACCATCGTGTTAGATGGAACCGTCTTTGTCTGATAGAATTATTTCGTATGAAAAAAACTATCTTCCTTATTGGACTCACCGCCATTATTGCCTTTTTTCTTGGGGTGTATTTCCAAAAATTTTTGAACTCATCTATGGTCGATGTCGTCAAAACCACCGATGAAAACGAGGCGGAAGGAACACTGATCACGTTTCTTAGTTCGCTCTACGAGAAGGATTATGAAGCAGCTGCCGTGGTTTATGGTGGCGACTACGACCAACTACGAGAATGGAATCCTGATGTTGGCCCTACCGATCTTGCCTTGCTCTGGAAACGAGGATGCGAGCAAAACGGCCTTCAATGTATGGAAATCCGAAACACAGATTTTGCTTCACAATCTGATAAAAATACGTTCTTCTTTAACGTCTGGTTCAATAATCAAGACAGAGTCTCGGAGTTCACACAGCTAGGTGGCACGTCGATGTTTTCATTCACGGTTATCAAGACTGATCAAGAAAAATATCTGGTCATGACAATGCCGGTCTATACACCGTGATCCGTCAACAAAACTTCCTCCGCTGATTTAGCGAAGGAATTTTGGCAGGCTTTAGCGAGCGAGGTTAGGACTCTTATAATGGTGTAAATGAAAGAAGGAGTTTAAAGATAACCTCCTTGAGGTTCGGGAAGTTTCTTATATGCTTCTTTGGATTCAACGATAGAACGGATGTACTCGGCGAAGGTATCGAGCTCTGGATTTTCTGATGAATTGCCAGTAGGTTTTTCGCAATCCCATGTAAGACGCTTCTGAACGCCTCCTGACTCAACAGACAGATCATAGCTTGAACACGGGCTCACCATAGTAAACGTGTCGCCTTGGTATGTTTTTTGTTCTTTAAAAAGATTCAACTCGTCGATCTTTTGACGGATGCCTTCCAGCTCCGCACTCGTCAACTCTAATGGAATGGTGATGGGGTCGTCAACGATCATATCTTTCGTGAATGTCCCATCGAACGTATTTAATTCATTTCTCGCTCCGACTCCATATTTAAAAATGAGGTTGAAGGATATGGAGATGGATTGTTCCGTATCTGATGACTGAGTTTTCTGGCGTTCTTGAGTGTAGGCGACTACCCCGATCATAACAAAGAGCAAAAGTGCCAAGAGAGCCCATTTGATTTTTAAATTCATATCGATCGCATTTTTAGCAAGGACATTTGATTGAGTTAATGGTAGCACGTTTCAACGTTGGAGTTCCGAACCTTCATTGCCCCTACAAAAAATCTCCGCTTGTTTCAGCGAAGAATTTTTTGGCAGGGGCGATAGGAATCGAACCTATGTCAGAGGTTTTGGAGACCTCCGTCCTACCATTGAACGACGCCCCTATGTTTATTTTATACCGATTCTTTTTATTAACGCATAACAGGCTGATCCAAATCTCTTTAATTGTTTTTCTCTTTCTTCTGATAATTCCTTTACAACATAAGCTTCATAATAGACTAACTCGTATGGTTTATGTCGATTGGTAAAATAACCCTTACCACTATTATGCTCTATTATTCTTTTTTCCAAATTTTCCGTTTTACCAATATACAACGAGTTATCAACTTTACTTTGCAATAAATATACAAAATGCATACTTTCAAGGTTCAAACCCACTCTCTCACAAGAGGAAAGATAAAGACCTCCGTCCTACCATTGAACGACGCCCCTATACGAGCAGCACTATACCAAAGGCAAAAAACCTTTTCAACAAAAAAACCATCCGAGCAAAACCGGACGGTTCAGAGGTCGACCAGATCTACCTGATCGTATACGTGTGGGTGATGTTTCCCACGGTAAGGACATACTCGTCCATGGAAGATGCTATGGATGCTGAACTCACATCCACGAATGCAGGGGTGACCAAACCTGTGGTTTCACGGACTGGCTTCCCATCCTTCTTCCACAGGAACGAGAACGGCGCTTGGATTATGGTCTCTCGACCGGCTCCATCGATATACTTCGTGAACACCACAGGCATCTTGCTCTCCGTGACTGTGAGGTCCATATAGAATCCGGGCTCAATGACATGGATGAAAAGAACACAATCACCTAGACCATACTCGGTGAACACCGGAGCGAAGTCATCCAACTTCATCGGTTGCTTGGCCCTGGTGGCCTTGTCATAGACAGCCTTAGCCAGTTGGCGGTACTTGTCATCACCAATCTTCTTCCCAGCCGCACGCAGGAGATCATATCGAGGGCCATCCAACGGAGCGTTGTAGGCCGAAATCACATCTGACCTCCCGACGATGTTCTTGGCCGTCGCGAGAATCGGACGGTTGAGAGCTTCGTAGGTAAAGGTGATCTGATTGGGATCTGTGGGCTGATAGATCTCTGCGGCCGTAGCCACAAACTCTCCCATCACTCCGGGAATATATGCATTGATCGAGACGCGCCCCATGAGGACATGGGTCATCTCGTGCGGGCCAGTGTAAGGGATCATGAACGCATCGGTAATCATGATGATGAGCTTGTTGGTCGGATCAAACGTGATCGCCGAAGTGTTGTCCTGGGTCTGACGAACAGACAGGGTCCATCCACGCAAGCTCTTATCCGCAATGCCGAGCCGCTTGTAACTGACGTCAGCCGCCGCACGGATGGCGTCTTCTGAAATGCCGCTTTCATCAGCCATTTCGATCACGAGATTAATGCCGACATTCGACAAGATGTCGGTGGTGCTAGGCTCA
>JGI1356J14229_10003145_pt1 | contig 12691 bp, 14 predicted proteins | sample Subgrocontami58m_FD_14229 | JGI IMG/M metagenome (IMG submission 14229) | reverse complement strand
TACTCTTAGACCCAGTAGCGGAAGGGGTCCCAGCGAAGCTGGGGGAACCGACGGGACTGGTTCCCTGGGTCTGGGGATAAGAGTATACCCCAAGTGATGTTGACACAATTTGATAGATAATAGAGTCGGGGGTTTGGGTTAAGTGAGCGACCTATTTGAATGGGGGCAATTTGCTGTCAATCAGGAAGAGGATGAGGCCGATGATGGCGCCGATGGCGTTAATCATCCAGAAACGCATGGTGATTTGGGTCTCGGGCCAACCCATCGCCTCAAAAGTATGGTGAATTGGCGTGGAAGGAAATATTTTTTTCTTACGGATTTTTTTGGAGATGGTTTGAAGAATGACCGAACCCGATTCCATCAAAGGAATAATAGCGATAATCGGCAAGAGTAGTTCGGTATTTGTGAGTAAAGCCACCGCTCCGGCCGTGAAACCAAGGGCCATCACGCCGGTATCGCCCATAAAAAACTTTGCCGGATAAATATTAAACCAGAGGAATCCAATCAAGGCACCCATAATCGCGCTCATAAAAATAGCCAAATCCAAACGGCCTTGGTCAAAAGCAATCGCAGTCAATGCCCCGAATATTGTTAAAAATACACCCCCCGATAAACCATCTAAGCCATCGGTCTCATTCATTGAAAACGCCGTCGCAACCATGATGAAAATAAAATATGGAATATACCACCAACCAATAAAATATTCGCCCATGAATGGCACGGTAATAGTTCTGATATCAAGTTTAAAATAGAACCACCACGCTCCAATTGCCGCCACGCCAATAAAAAATAATAGCCGTTTGCCAAGTTTGAGACCGCCTCGTTTTAAAACACCAATCATATCATCGGCCATACCAACCACACCCGCCAAAATTAAAAATCCCAAAGGAAGCAACGTCTGACTTCGGGAGAGAAAATTAATCCTGCCCCAAACACCATCAATTAAATTTGCCATCAGCCAGCATCCCAGCGTGATAATTGATACCGTCAACCAAATCGGCAAACCGCCCATAGTCGGCGTCCCTTCTTTTTTTCTGTGCAAAGCATTAAAAATTGGCGTATCCGGTCGTTCAATTTGCTTGCCTGGTTTAAATCGAGTAAATAAAACTTTGGTCCAGAAATAAGTGATAATAAGATTTAAAAAGAAAGCCGTTGTTGTAATGACAAATAGTCGAACGATATTAAAAATATTAAAGCTTTCTAGAGGAGGAGTTAACATAAAATTACTAATTACTAATATCTAATTTCTAATAGCTACCCCTATTGCCACCGATACGCCCGCTTGGCCCATGAAATTAAGTTCTTCATATCTCCGAAACGATCATTGGAACCAAGGACAATAGCGATGATACGATCTTTCTGATTTGGAACATCTACGATAAGAATCATACACCCAAGAGCGCTATCTGTATATCCGGTTTTTCCACCGACAATATCCGAAAGAACCCCCAAAAGCTGGTCCGTATTTTTGATTTCATGAGTGATTTTGCCATCGGTTGACACTACGGTTGCGGATGTCTCACGGGATAAACTCCAAATAGCATCATAGCGCAAGGCGTAGGCCACCCCTTTAACCAAATCTCTTGCTGTGGAATAACCCGTATCATCTAAACCAGCCGGATCAACAAAATGAGTATCATTCATTCCTAAAGATAACGCTTTAGTATTCATCTCCGCCATTAAATCAATACTCTTGCTGGTCGCATAATCACGCAAAGCATAGGCAGCATCGTTGGATGATTCAATAAACATCATCTGCATTAAGTCGTGAACAGAAAGGGTCTCGCCGACATAAAGATCTTTGCGTTGCCCGTCCACTCCGACGGCCGAAGATTTTATTGTGACAATCTCGTTAGGACTGAATTTTTCCCAAACCACAACGGCATTCATAACTTTCGTCAGTGAAGCAATTGGCAACCTTTCTTTGATATTTTTTTCAAAAAGATTGCGGTCTGATTTTAAATCATAAAGAATCGCCGACTTGGCGTTTAAAACAACTTCCTCCATTGAAGTATCCAACACCGGCAAATAACTAACTGGGTTCGGCGGAAGAATAAAGGCCTGACTATCATTAAATACAGGATTGGAATCCTTAACCGGTGTCCGATAAATCGTAATAAAAAAATAGGCGTTCGCTAACACCAAAATTGCGACGACTATTGTCATTAAATTAAATCTATTGTCCATGGCTTATTGAGGCCGAGGCTTTTGCCCCAGACCCGGGAAACCATCCGCCAGGCGGCGGACCGTCGGTTTCCCCGCTACGCGGGTCCCCTTCCGCTACTGGGGCCAAATCCTCGGCCTCAATCTACTTATCTATCTTTAATTTTAGCTCTTTGAGCTGTTTTGTTTCCAATACTGATGGTGAATCCATCATTAAATCTCGGGCATCCCCTGTTTTTGGAAACGCAATTACTTCCCTAATATTTGGTTCATTATTTAATAAAGTAACCAGACGATCAAGCCCCCAAGCAATCCCGCCGTGAGGTGGAGCGCCAAAAGAAAATGCTTCCAGCATGTGACCGAAATTTTGAGCAATTCGTTCTTCAGAAAATCCCATAATTTTAAATACGGCCTTGAGCCCCTCGGGAGTATGATTGCGGATACTGCCCCCACCAATTTCTGAACCGTTCAATGCTACGTCATATTGGGTAGTAAGAATATCTCCGATATTTTCCATTTTCAGCAAATCATCCATAAATTCGGGTTTAGGAGCAGAAAATGGGTTGTGAGTGAAAGTCCACTCCTGCGCTAAAGCTTCGGAGTGCGAAGCACCCTTGTCTACTTTCTCAAAAAATGGGAAATCAATAACCCAACAAAAAGCCAAAAGATTGGGGTCATCTTTATCGTCACGTAAATCCGGTTTGTCGGTTCCATACTTTTCTATTGCTTCTTTATAAGAAAAGCGTGGAAAAGGAATTTCTTGAATTTTCTTTTCGGGATAAAGATTTTTTACAATAGAAATTAAAAGTTCTTCGTTGAGACGAATTACATCCTCGCGTTCAACAAAACTCATTTCCAAATCCAGTTGGGTAAACTCTGGTTGTCTGTCGCCTCGGGTATCTTCATCTCGGAAACAACGAGCAATTTGGAAATACTTTTCCAGACCGGCGACCATCAACAATTGTTTGTATTGCTGAGGCGATTGAGGCAAGGCATAGAACGAACCGCTATAAAGACGGGAAGGGACAACATAGTCACGGGCGCCTTCGGGCGTTGATTTAGTCAAAATCGGGGTTTCAATTTCCAAGAATCCCTTATCATCAAGATGATCCCGAATAAACTTAATTAATTTATGACGAGTGACCATGTTCTTGGCCATTCGTTCCCGGCGCAAATCAAGATAACGATACCTCATGCGATGCTCCTCGCCTATCTCCAGACCATTTGTATCAATCGGAAAAGGCGGGGTTTCGGATTTATTTAAAATTTCCAGTTCAATCGGTTCAATTTCAACTTTGCCCGTTGGGATATCGGCATTGACCATCTTGTCAGGTCGGGCATTAATTTTTCCTTTCAAATGAATCACCCACTCCGAACGCAACTGGCTGGCCAGTTCATGAATTTCTTTATTACCAGGGGTAAACACAACTTGGGCCATTCCGCTTCGGTCCCGAATATCAATAAAGATTAATTTACCGTGATCACGACGTGTATGAACCCAACCATAGACGTCAACCGTCTGGCCAACTAAATCTTTAATATCAACAATAGAAGTCCTTTGCATATAAATATACTAACACAAAAATCCACCTTAACAAGCGGATAAACCAGAAAATAAATAGAGGGCTGATGCGTCGCGTATCAGCCCTCTACCCCAAAAATCTACAACTTCCAATCCCTGAGGTAAACCTTCATGGCCATCACGCCTACCACGAGCAGGGACATGATGCCGAAGGTCAGCATCCCGGTCAGATTCTTGCCATCCACGTCGAGGCCAGCCAACATGAACAGCAGACCGGTCACGTGCGCCCAGAAGTCCCCCAGACGAAACAGGTTTGAAAACATATCTCACCTCCAATAACGAGTTAACGGAAAAATGGTCTGACCGGAGAATCGTCCTTCCTGAGCACGTTGAGAACGATACCGATGGGTCCGCAACATGTCAGAATCAGGAACATAATCCCTGTGTTATTGATCTCTTCCACGTAGTCCCTGGTTCTGCGGTAGTAGATACTGTTCCCCATCCCAATCGCAATCCAGACGATTGGTATCATCAAAAAAGAAAATGCTTCTAGGGGATGACTCGGATTGACAGCTAAACTCGGAGCCGTCATCCATGCCAGAAAGACGAAGTAGGATAGAACCGTAACAATTGGTGCTACGTCTTTCAGAAGCGGTCTTGTTTGAGCTTGCATCTGACCCTACCTTTCAAAGAAACAACTAAAACCTTAAGTATCTAAATTATACCACTATATTACTAAAAAGCAATAGGTCCGACTAGTGGACTTCTAAGACGGGCACTATGCTTGGTATTTTGAGGGTATCGGGATTCTTTCCATCCCAACTGATATCTCCCTTAACTACCAAGTTGGTGATGTAGGACTGCCAAGCATGCTCAATCTTGTTGACCCGTTTGGCCAACGTTTCGGGCGTATCGTCAGGTCGTATCGCAATGGGATACCGAAAGATATCGGGACCATCATCGTACTTTTCGGTTACAAAATGCATTGTTACTGCCGAACATTTTACTGTTCCGGCCCGATACGCTTCCATCACCGCTTCGTGGACGAAATGACCATACATACCCGTTCCGCCAAACCTTTTCGGGTCTCCGGGGTGGATATTTATGGTTTTCGCCGGATCTAATCCTTTAACTAACTTTAGCCATCCCGAAAGGGAAACAAAATCAGCTTTGGTTTCGTTTACGATTCGCTGATAGTCCTCGGCCTCACGCGGAAGCGGAAAATAGATAAAAGGAACACCTAATTTGTCAGCTCGCGTTCGAACGCCACCATGTTCGTGATTTGAAACCACCGCTACAATTTCGGCCTCAAGAACACCTGATCTGGAATTTTCAACCAACTCTTGAAAACCGGAACCGCCGTCATCCGGTTCTTTCCCGCCTGATGCAAATACAAGAAGTTTTTTCATAGTCATCCTTTCTGGTGCAGATTACCAATAAAACTTGAGAAAATCAAGATTAATAGTATAATACATGGATATGCGCTCATAGCTCAGTTGGTAGAGCAGCTCCCTTTTAAGGAGACGGTCGTAGGTTCGAATCCTACTGAGCGCACTATTTAATAAATCTCGCGCTTGATAAGGGTGTGTATTTTTTTGGCGTTGTTGTAGATTTTATCGCGGTCGCCGATGATTGAAACACGTAAAGACAGATAACTATTTAGTTCATCGCTCATCCCCTGAAAATATTCGGTCTGACTCTTTTTTAGAGATAATATCTTGCCGTCGTCATGATAGAGAATATCTTCGGGAATAAAACGGCGGGTGGAAACAGTCGGCACAACTATCACGGTGTGAGCGGGAACATTGATCAAGTCCGCAATCTTTTTTTCAATAATTTCTAACGCCTGCGGAGATGAGTGCTTGGTAACCTGATCAAAAAATTTCTGGCTTTCACCGATAACCTTAATTTTTTTACCTGCCAGACGTTCTCGGGATTGTTTAGTGTCAATTCGAAAAACTAATCCTGTCATTGGTAGATTACGCTGAATATAGGCGGTATATAAAAACTTTAAACGTTCGTCCGAATCCGTATATAACTTAGCCATAATTTCCTGATCATTAAGAGCCCAAAGTTCCAATGGGTCAATTTTGTGCTTGGAAAGCCAGATCATAATCATTTTCTGCAGGAAACGCTGGGCAATAAGAGATGATTTATGGAGATGGACTTCTTTGTACATGTATAGATACAACCGCTGAATTTGTTTGGCTGATTCAAGGGACTTCTTATCAATCACCAACCCGCCCTTCAAATAAATCAGATAATTAAAAACACTTTCCAAATCCGGACGCTGACCAAAACCGGTATGAAAAACGTCTCGTTCCAAATAGTCCAACTTATCCATGCCTAAATTTTTATCCATGATTATCTGACAAAGTGGATTTTTGTGAACAAAAAGTTTTTTAATGAATGCAGGATCTCCGCCCGCCTCTTTTATTTCTCTCTTCATCTCATCAATTATTTTTGAACCGTTTTTATCATGATTATACGGTGTCAGTTCCTCAATCAAATGAGAAAATGGGCCATGACCAATATCATGAAGTAAACCAAAAAGAGGAACATTTTTTGCCTCAAATTTATTTAACAATCCCTCCTGAACCATTTTATTACAAAAACGCAACGTCTTGCTGTAAACGCCCAGCGCATGTTCAAACCGGTTATGAGAAGCCCCGGGAAATATAAAAATAGTCGTCCCAAGCTGGGAGACATGGCGAAGCCGTTCAAATCGCGGATGCTCAATGATTGGCATTATCGGCCGAATATCAATTGACTCCCCCAGCGGAATCCTAATATATTTTTTATAGTATTTACTCGCCATAATCGCTTCGTTCACTTTCAATATCTGAAACGTAACATATTGTATAAAAAACAAAAGCCGTCCGCGGAAGCGCGGACGGCTTCGGCGGACGGTGGACGTCCTCACTCGAACATTGAGAACGGACTTGGACATGGGTTAACCAAGTCGTGTTCGCAAGGAACCCCATCTTTTTCGTGGTATGGGGGCTCACGTTTCTCCTCCTCAGACCTGGCAAGAATGGCTTTGTCATTCCTTGCAAGTTTTTCACACTCCAAGCACAATGCTCCCGGTTCATCTTTTCCACACACAAGACATGCCATTACCCTATCCCCCTTATCATTTAATAATACAACGACATTCAAAGAATGTCAAAAAACTAAAAAACAAGCGAGGTTCTAAATAGTTTCTGAGCGTTGAACGACGCCGTCTTCTCGTCCGAAAATTTCCGAAATTCTTCCGGTAACAAATAGGAACCGAAAGCCACCCTTTGAGGGTGGCTGAAGGCAAGGTGGCCTATTTGTTCGGAAGCAATAAGGAAATTGAGGTACGAGACAGGCGGAGAGAACAGCGAGAAGAATACAATGGCCGAGCGGGCTGTGGATTGCTCCCTTGCCCCCATTATGCTATACTAGCCAGCATAACCATGAATATAAAGAAAGCCCTAGTTTTCTTAGCTTTTACCTTGTTTTTTGTGACGACGTCGGGTGTCCAGGCAGCTAGTCAATCCAGCCAAGGAACCGATAGTCGTTATTTCGTAAAATCCACCTCTCAATTTTGGAAAAAATCGTTTCAAGTACGAAATCTTTTTGATTCCGGATTTACAGCCAACCTCACGGAGTGGCAATTAAAAGTAGCCAAAGTTTTTGGCGTTGAAGTAACTCCAGTCAAAAAGTTAAATATTCTAGCCACAACAGTGGCAATTAAAAAGGTAACCACGAAACCTGTTATCAAGACCCCAACGAGTCAGATTGGTTGGGGCGTCAAGACCATTTACGGAGATACTCTCAATGATGGAGTACCATCCGGTGGAGAAGGAGTTAAAGTCGCAATCTTAGATACCGGTGTCTTAGTTAATCATCCAGATTTAAAAGATCAAATTATCGCCTGCAACGATTTGTCCGGCTTTGATTCGTTTGTTGAAGAAAGTTGCGATGATAAAAACGGTCATGGAACTTTAGTGGCAGGAGTAATTGCCGGCAATGGCGGACCGACGGGCAAAGGTATTTATGGCGTTGCGCCCCAGGCCGAGTTAATGATTTATAAAGTTTGCAACAATGATGGCACTTGTTTCACGGATGACGTTGCCGAAGCAATCAGACAAAGCGTTGATACTGGAGCCAACATTATTCTTTTGAGTTTGGGTTCCGATTCCGAAAGCTCACTTATTAATGACGCAATTTCTTATGCCACAGAAAAAGGAGTAATGATTGTCGGCGCCGCCGGTAATGATGGCCCTTACAAGAACAGTATTGATTATCCGGCCTCCAACGTAGATGTTGTAAGTGTTGGTGTTATTGATGAGATTCTCCTCGTACCGGACTGGAGCGCTCGAGGCAACAATGAGGCCTCCACTTCATATAATAGAAACTTTGGTGATTTAGAACTTGTCGGGCCGGGTGTAAACATTGAATCAACGGCTGATAACGGTTACTACGTGACCTCATCCGGTGCTTCCATGGCTGCCGCTCATATTGCTGGTTTGGCCGCCAAAGAATGGAAGACAGATGCTAAAAATCCAGCCCAAGCTACGCGCGAACTTTTACATAAATTTTCTTTGGATATTCTTCCGTCCGGAGATGATTCCGCTTCCGGCTGGGGGATGCCGCAACTTTAAAAAGGTGTTAGGTTTTAGGAAATAGGAATTAGTAAAATAAGTCAGCACTAGTCGTTGTTGTACTGAATCTATAACCTAACTCCTATGACCTAGTTCCTAGCTTATGCGTATCAATCGTGTTATTCGGACTCTGGTTCTAGCTGATTTTTTTGTGAATGCCGGATTTAGTGTCTTTGCGCCCGTAGTGGCGATTTTTATTACCCGTCAAATTTCCGGTGGAACCATTGAAGCAATCGGTTTTGGCGCGGCGATTGTTCAATTATGCAAGATAATCGTGGAGTTGCCTCTAGCCAGGGTCTTGGATAAAAACCATGGCGAGTATGATGATTTTTATTCTCTTATTATCGGCAGCACCCTTATCGCCATAGTCCCTTTTGCCTATCTCTTCGCTCATTCAATAATTCATATCTATATCATTCAGGCAATCTACGGAGTCGGTATCGCGTTTGTTGTGCCTCCTTGGTACGCCATATTTTCCAGACATTTGGATAAAATGCACGAAAGTTTTGAATGGACTCTTGACTCGGTCTCCATCGGTTTAGCGGCGGCGGGCGCGGCCGCTTTGGGCGGTATTATCGCTCAAAGATTCGGTTTTAATTTCGTGTTTATTATTGGCGGGATTTTTGCCATCTTCGGCGGACTGATGCAGATTCTTATTTTCAGGGACTTAAAGAAAAAAGTTCCTCAAGGCCAAGTTAAACCCGAGCCCGACAAAGTGGGCTAAATAATGAAAATTTAATCGTCACTAGTTACAAAGTTTCGGAAAAAAGTTACAATTGTCTAATGAAACGAATTTTACTAGTCGGCGGTGGTTCAGGCGGTCATGTTTTTCCTCTCATAGCGGTGGCGGAGGCCTTGCGTACGATTGACGCGGGAGTGGAACTCCTGGTGCTCGGCAATGGCCCATTCCTCGCTGACGCCGTAACATCAGCCGGTTTGCCATATAAAACAATCCAAGCCGGCAAGCTTCGTCGTTATTTTAGTTTCTGGACTTTTCTGGCGCCATTCCAGGCGATTATCGGATTTTTCCAGTCCCTCTGGATTTTGTTCGTATATATGCCCGACGCGGTATTTACCAAAGGCGGTTACACATCAATAATGCCTTCTTTTGTCGCTTGGCTATATTTTATTCCTGTTTATACCCACGAATCGGATTCTGTTCCCGGGCTGGCCAATAAAGTTATCAGCAAGGTCGCAAAGACGGTGTTTACGTCATTTGAGTCAACGGCCAAATATTTCTCGCCCCGCCCGGATGGGCGGGGTAAACCGGGCAAAGCTGTTCTCGTTGGCAATCCTGTCCGACCGGAATTATTGACGGGAGATAAGAGTGTTGCTCTTCAACAATTTAATTTTCGGGCGGACAAGAAAACAATTTTAGTTACCGGTGGCAGTCAGGGCGCAAAACGAGTCAATGAAGCCATCCTTGAGGCCTTGGTTCCGCTCGTTCAAAATTTCCAAATTATTCATCAGTGCGGTGATTCCCAATACCAAAATGTAAAAACCGTCGTTGATCAATACACAAAAGAAGGAGAAAATTCTTACGGTCCTATGATTAGCGCCAATTATCGTCTGTATCCGTTTTTAAATCCTCAAGATATGGGTATGGCTTATTCGGCGACGGATATTATTATCTCTCGGGGCGGCGCTTCTAATTTATTTGAGATTGCTTCTCTCGGAAAACCGGCGATTATTATCCCGCTCTCCACCTCCGCCAGTCGGGGCGACCAAATTGACAATGCCAATGAATTTGAGAAATATGGCGCCGTGGTCATTGAAGAAGCCAATATCACCCCCCACATTATCGTCAACCAAATTCAAGAACTTCTTGAACCCGCCCATTACGCCGAAGTCAGCGCCAAAATAAAAACCTTCGCCAAACCCAACGCCGCCCAAAATATCGCTTCGTTTCTTCTAAATTCCTAATCCCTAGATTCCTAACTTACTATTTATATGACTTGGCGAACAATCGGATTTGAACAACAGAAGAAGACATTTGAAAACCTTATTAAACAAGGCGCTTTGTCGCACGCTTATATTTTTCAGGGGCCCGAGCAGATTGGGAAGAAATTATTCGCCCAGGATTTGTTTGTTCAGGTAAATGGGCGAGAGAAATTTGATTCCACTGACCCTGATTTATTTAATATCGCTCCGCGCGTGACCGAGGGGGATACCAAGATATATATAGAAGACATCCGTGATTTAAAAACATTTCTTTCACTTCGGCCATATTACGGCCCCTATCAGTTTGTGATTATTGATGATGCCCATCGTCTTACTCCCGAAGCGTCAAATGCTTTTTTGAAACTTTTGGAAGAACCGACGGGCAAGGTGGTTTTCGTGTTAGTCACCAGCCAGCCCCAAGAATTACTTCAAACCATCAGTTCCCGTGGCCAACATATTTCTTTTTTGCCTCACAATAATAAAATTGTTGCTCAATCACTTTTAACCACCAAATTATCCAAAACAGATCAGGAATTGGTCACAGCTTTAGCTCGAGGTCGTATTGGCTGGGCTATTACCGCCAGTGAGAGTGGAAATATAAAAGATATCAAACAGGCCGTCACCGATTTCAGTACGATTTTAAAAAGTCCGCTCGCCGAACGGATGCTTTTTGCTAAAACACTTTTTGAAAAACAGCCCTACCAAGAACAAGTTAATTATTGGCTTGCTTGGGCCTACACCAATCGTACCACTCTTCCCAACGCCCATCATGTGCTTAGTCAACTCTTAATGCTCCACCAGTACATCAATCAACCCCAATACAACCACCGCGCCCTCCTTGAAAATACCCTCATCAATCTCTGATTGACGGATTAAATTATTAGTGATATAACACATAGCAAGGAGGCGCACATGCTTGAGATATCTGAAGTATTCGAATTGATCGATGAGCGCATCCTTGCGCTCTTTACCAAATTCAGTCATTGGTTCCAACGCCTGACAGGTCTGACCAACTTCTTTCTTGCCAGGATATTTCTTTTCCTGATGGTAATTGAAACAATTGTGAGGATTCTTAACTATTGGTTTCACTTAATTTCCAGAAAGACCACCATTACTGGTGTTGTAGTATCATCAATAATGGTCTTGTTATCAGTGTTATATTTACATTATCTACACGAAGCTGACGAGCAAATATACCGCGATAATCCCACAAAACCCTTGATCCAACATTTGTTTGAAAGTGGTTCCGCGGGATATGCACTTGTGTTTGTGCGGGTGATTTCCGTGTTCATTATTGTTTTGACGTTACCCGCACATGTTTGGTTCTCGTTCTTCGAAAAACCAGAAAAAAACGTGGTCTGGGCACTAGAGACATATGTCAACTTCGGACTGACGTACTTTATAGCATTCGTCTACTTTGTCTTGGTTGATCCACTTCCGCCGGGCAAGAGCAAAGTTCGGCAATGGATCAATGATATCCAAGCTGGATTCCAGAAACGTCAACCCCTGCCACTTGAAGACAGATAACCATCAAGGCCCCGCCACGGCGGGGCCCTTTCATTTGAAATACCCAATTTGAAATGATATAGTTTTAGTATGTACCAGGTAGTGAAAATCCGACTGGGTTTTAGTAGAACCGATTGTATCAACTATCTGGGAATTTAAAATATAAACAAGTAATTTGATAATGCATGGTTAGGTCTAAAACCTAAGGTGCATGTCGGATTTCTACTACCTGGTGTACAAAGAACTTATTGCTTCACGAAAAAAGGATTTTGATTCGGCTCTGGAAATGGCCAAAATGGAAGCGGCGGCAATTCGGACGGGCCGAGCCAACCCATCATTGGTGGAAGATATTCAAGTTGAATATTTGGGCGCGCGTTCGCGAGTCAAAGAACTGGCCAGTATCAGCGCGCCGGAACCGCGGGTGATTGTGATTCAGCCATGGGACGCGACCGTCGTGCCGTTGATTGAAAAGGCGATTCGCGAAAGCTCGTTGGGTTTGAATCCCGCCAACGACGGTCATACTATCCGTCTCACTATTCCGCCCTTGAATGAAGAACGACGCAAAGAATTTACCAAAATCCTTCATCAAAAAATAGAAGAAGTCCGCGTTCGTATCCGCCAAACTCGCGAGGACATTCTTAGAAAAGTCCAAACCGCCGTCAAAGAAAAAACCGCCCGCGAAGACGAGGCCTTCAAAGCCAAAGACGAACTCCAAAAAATCGTAGACGACCTCCAAAAAAAGATTGACGAGATGGTTAAGAAAAAAGAGCAAGAGTTGATGAACAGCTAAAAGACGGGATAGATTTTTCTCAGCTTCCGCTCGGACTATTTCTAACATCGCCTCGTCATTTCTTTGGCCATCTGAAGACACCTCGGTTCGGCCATGCGGACTTCTGCCGTTCCGGACCACTCCAGATGGCACCCAAAG
>JGI1356J14229_10003142_pt1 | contig 12698 bp, 7 predicted proteins | sample Subgrocontami58m_FD_14229 | JGI IMG/M metagenome (IMG submission 14229) | reverse complement strand
CGAAAGCCAGGCTGGTAATGCCGCCGATATTTGCCGCTTTGTCTACAGCCCTCAGATTGAGGGTATGATTGCCATCGGAGACGGACGAAGGCCAGATATAGCTGGTTACATTGCCGATATTGGTCCAGCTTCCAGTATCTAACCGCACCTCGTAATAGTCTATGCCCGAAGTGGCATCTGTAGAGGCTGTCCAGGAGAAGGTGGGCTTGTTATTATTGTCAGTGGAAGTTTTGGACAGGTTGGTGGGGGTGGTGGGAGAGGTATTGTCCACAGTAACGCTGGCCTGCGCCGTAATCGCTGTTGGTGGGGCGAATTTCTGGATCCGGCTATTTCCACCATCTGCCACATAGACAATACCTGAGCTATCCACCGCTATGCCTTCGTTGGCCTGGAACTGGCCATCCCCACTACCCTGTGATCCCCATTTGGCCAGGAATTGCCCCGTTGTAGTGAACTTTTGAACACGGTAGTTATTGACGTCGGCCACATAGACATTGGCACTGCTATCCACCGCTATACGGTAAGGAGCCTGGAACTGGCCATCCCCACTGCCCTGTGTGCCCCATTTAGTCAGGAAACTCCCGGACGCGGAGAACTTCTGGACGCGGTGGTTATTCGTGTCGGCTACATAGACATTCCCCAAACTATCGACCTCTATACCATAAGGGAAACTGAACTGCCCATCACCGCTGCCCATAGAGCCCCACTTAGCTAAAAAGCTGCCCGAGGCGGTGAACTTCTGTACACGGTTGTTCAAAGAGTCGGCCACATAGACATTCCCCGAGCCGTCAATCGCAATACTGCGGGGGGTGTTGAACTGCCCATCCCCACTACCCGGGGATCCCCATTTGGCCTGGAAGATGCCGTCGGCAGAGTATTTATGGATTTCGCTGTTTCCAAGGTTGGCCACATATACATTGCCTGACCCGTCTATAGCTATGTCTATAGGTGACAAGGACGACCCCCACTGGGACAGGAAGGTGCCGGACGCGGAGAACTTCTGGATGCGGTGGTTATTCGTGTCCGTTACATACACAACCCCCGCGCTGTCCACGGCTAAGCCCTGGGGGCTGTAGAACTGGCCATTCCCAGCGCCCTGGGATCCCCACTTGGTCCAGAAAGCATATTGTATGCTCCCTGCCGTTAAACGCAGTATATAGCTACCCTCCACTAATGCTGTGGCGCTATCATTCTTGCCGTCCCAGACAATAGTATAAGTGCCCGGCGCCTTGGGACCGGCATCTATGGTGCGCACCACCGTGCTTGAGGCATTGAGCACCTCCAGTTTTACTGGAATGGTTGGTCCGGAAAGGGTGTAGCTGAGGGTGGTAGAACCGGTACTGGAGTTGAAGTATGTAGCTGTAACCGATAGATTGGAAACAGCAAGAGTAGAAATATTGAAGGTCAAGCTGGCAGCGCTGCCCGTATTCCCTGCCTTGTCTACCGCTTTGACTTCAAAGGTATGGGAGCCATTGCTTAGTGCCGTAGGCCAGGTGTAAGTGGTTACATTGCCAATATTACTCCACGTTCCTGAATCGATTTGCGCCTCATAGTAGTCTACACCTGAAGTAGCATCCGTGGAGGCTGTCCAGGAGAATGTGGGCTTATTGTTGTTATCAGGAGTGGTTTTGGACAGGTTGGTGGGGGTGGTGGGTGGAGTTTGAACCAATGGGAAGGGCGACCAGGCTATCCCTAAATTGCTAGAGGAACTGCTAGTAAGAGCGGTAAGTTGTGAACCATCTGAGTTCATTACGTATATTATATACAGGTAGATACCATCCGACACGAACGCAATTTTCGAACCGTCCGGAGACCAAATGGGCGGCTTTTGCTCAGAGACGATACTAGTCAACTTCGTTTGGTTAGAGCCATCCACATTCATTACATAGACTTCCCAATCATAAGTACCACTACGGTTTGAATAGAAAGCGATCTTTGATCCATCCGGTGACCAAACCGAGCCCATATTATTCCACGTTGAACTATTATTTGAACTATCTGTTAACTTTTGTTGGTTAGAGCCATCTGAGTTCATAACCCATATTTCAGCATAAAAATTGGGTGACGATTGAAAAGCGATTTTAGCGCCATCCGGGGACCAAACTGGATTGGTATCCCATGAAGAATTATTGGTTAGCCTTGTCTGGTTAGATCCATCGCCGTTCATAACATAGATCTCGTAGTTACCATCACGATTTGATACAAAGGCAAGCTTAGATCCGTCAGGTGACCACACAGGCAAAGCGTCAAATGAACTGTTGTCCGTCAACTTAGCATGGTTAGAGCCATCAGCACCGACTACTTGAATCTCATAGGTAGAATAAACAGTCATTTCGGAAGACTGATAAATAATCTTTGAGCCATCCGGTGACCAAAGAGGCCTTTCATCCCAAGTTGTATTGTTGGTAATCCTTGTCTGGTTTGATCCATCAACATTCATCACGTAGATTTCATAGTTGCCATCACGATACGATTGGAAGGCAATCTTAGAACCATCGGGCGACCATGAAGGGTTAAGATCGGGTGATAGGCTGTTTGTTAACCTAGTTTGCTTCGTACCGTCGGTATTCATTGAATAGATCTCTCCGTCATTGTCACGGGAACTGCGAAAGGCGATCTTTGTGTTCGCCAGGTCAACCACTACACTCAAATTGAAGCTCAAACTGCTTGCGATGCCAGTGTTCCCCCCAATATCTTTTGCTCTAACCTGAATTGTGTGGCTGCCTTGACTTAGTAGCGTGGGTGGTGCAAAAGTTAATTTGTTCCCGATATCGTTCCACGCTTCGGAGTCTACCTTTACCTCGTAGGAGGCTATTCCAGAACCTACATCTGTGGCATTATTCCATTTAAAGACGGGAAACGGATTATTATCAAGGGACACCTTAGTCAGTATTGCTGGAGTAGATGGCGGTAAGGTATCTATTATAAAATTGCCGTTAACAATGGCGCCCTTGTTGCCAAGGGCATCCGACGCCCTCACCTCAACTGTGTGCGTTCCATCCGCCAGCGCCGTGGGCCAAACATACATTACAACATTCCCCACATTGCCCCATGTTCCACCATCTACTCTTACTTCATAGTATGCTGTTCCAGAGGCAGTAGACCAGTTAAAAGTGGGCTTGTTGTTATTGCCGGGTGTATTCAGTGTAACCAAAGAAATCCACAGGTCAGGTAACGCTCCCAGATTCAATCTTCCCGACCCGAATTGGTTGTCCTTGCCCGCTGTACCAAGTTCAATAGCCCGGCTCTCCAGGAAGCTCTTTATCTGGGAGGGAGTCCAGGTGGGGTTGGACTGCTTCACCAGCGCTGCGGCAGCGGAGACGTGAGGAGCGGAACTAGATGTACCGTAGAAAGCGCCTGGTGAATATGCAACTGTGCTCACTCCAGTGGGCGCCACGATATCTGGTTTTATCCTGCCATCTGTGGTGGGGCCTTGAGAGCTATATGTTTCCAGAGTTCCCGGTGTGTTCCAGGCTACCGCACCCACCGAAAAGGCATTGGTAGAATCAGCCGGTGGAATGGTAATACTTCCAGAAGCCACTATATATTGAATACCATGTTTTATATTAAAGAGGTTAAATTTCGAAAATTTGGTACCTGCATATCTTTTTACCGAAATGTAGTAAGTGCCGGTTGTGGAAACTGTATAAGATATATCTTCTTCCGGTATGCCGTCCATACTCTGCCGGTACGTTGATGAAGCAACTATGGCGCCGGTTGACGAATTAGCGAGATATAGATCGTAATCGTTGGTAGCTGAACCCCAGGGGTCATCCCACGTGAGTATTACTTCTACGGTGCTTCCGGCGCTAGCCGAGAAAGTTTGACCTTCGTCTTCGGAAGTAAAATTCAACACGTTATCATTGTCGTTATCTATCCAGGTTCCACCCCAGTGTTGCTGTCCCGAATTTCCAGCGGCATTCACCCACAGTATGCCTGCGTTCGTCGCTTTGGTTACAATCGTATTAATCGGGCCGGCGCCATCACCTGTGCCCGAACCGGGCCAACCTACCGAGTGTGAGATTATGTTCACACCTTGAGCTATAAGCCAGTCAACAGCATTGCCCATCTCAACATCGGTCCCGAAATTGACCAGATACAACTGGGCCGATGGGGCGATGTCATAGATTATCTCGGCGACACCGGTACCATGTTTTGAATTAGCCTCGATACTCTGGTCTGCCCGAAAGGATTTTGTGGTAACTGAACTGGGAAGCTCTGTTCCCAGTAGCGAGGTGTACCCCTGAAAGCCAGCGTCCAGTACCGCTATTTTTACTCCCTGTCCCTTGATATTAGCATTCCCCCAAATGTTTGATCCTATAACGGATGCTCCCTCACTTGTAATAATATCAAACACCGGTCTTGCCGGTTTTCTCACGCGGCGGATATCGGGACTATCGGCAAGGATTGTGAGGGAAGGTGTCGGCATCAAAGCTTGCACCCAATTACCGTACGATGTCTCTACCTGGCCGCCGGATGCTTTAACGGCATTAGTGGCAGCTTCATTTTTACCTGGTTCCACTTCCAATACTACCCTGACTTTTTCCACAGGCGGCTCTACAGTTTGCGGCAACATTTTGGAGGGGCCAAGCGGCTTTTGGGATTGGGCTTTTTCCCCTTTCTCAGCGAGAGATGAGTCCAATTTGGGGTGCTTCTTGACTGGCTCCGGTATGGGAGGCAGGTTCTCTATCTGGCCGTCGCCGTCGCCCGCAAGAATATAGGGGGATAAGAATCCGGAAATGAAAATAACCAGAAGTAACGCCAGAGGGATACGCCATGACCAGGCTGTTACTCTGGAAAAGTGGGAGAATATGCGGGAAGCCTTTAAATGAGAACTAACCCTGTGTATACCAAGTTTCAATATATTCGCTCCCGTTTGAAACGGTACCACAGACAATTTAATAACTTGTTATGTCGAAATGCAATTAAGATACGCTACTGTTCTTTGATGTTTAAAAACAGCTAAATATTAGCCTTAATAAATATGATTGTCAATAAATTATTAAGATAAGGCTTTTTACGTTAGAGTTAAAATCCCTCTCAGTCTCCCTTTACCAAAGGGAGAGGCTTTCAGTCGCCCCCCTTTTGTAAAGGGGGTGCCGAAGGCAGGGGATTTTAACCATTCACCTTTTCCACCTGCACCAGACAGGTGTTGGTTACGTTGGAACCACCCGGCGACACCCAATCCAGGCTGAGTACATTAGCGCAGCCTCGCCTGTCAATTCCATTCGCATCGGGGTCGTACCAGGCTCCCTGGGGCAGATCCACAACGCCGGGCATAATCCTTTCAGTAACCTTGGCCGGCACTATCATCTGACCGCGACCATTATATACCCGCACCATATCACCGCCTTTAATCCCCCGTGCAGTGGCATCCCGCGTGTTCATGGAAACAGCCTGGAGCGCCAACTCCTGGAGCCAGGGGACATTTTCAAACTGGGAAAGAGCGCGTATTTTGCTATGGGTAGAAATGAACTGAAGGGGATACTTCCAGACCAGTGGATCCCAGGGACTCTCCCACGTCTCGATATAGGTGGGTATGGGAGGAAGCTTGGGATTATTCATATCGGCCAGTCGCTGGGAATAGACCTCTATCTTCCCCGACGGTGTGGGGAAGGGATTATGCTCTTGGTCCTCTATCTGTTTTCTAAAGGCTACATAGGGTTCAGAGAGAGGGGGACGGTAGATAGCCTTTTCTTTGAATTCATCAAAGTTGGGTATTATACTAGGCCGGGCAATCTCGCGCAACCACTCCACTTCTGATTTATCGCTGTAGTGCTCGATACCCAGCTTTTTAGCCAGCTCTATACAGATGTCCAGGTGAGATTTCGATTCCCCAATCGAATCCACCACCTGTTTCATAAATCCAAAGTGGGGCACGCCATCGCCTGTTGTTATCTCGTTCCTCTCCAGGAAGGTGTTCGAGGGCAGGATAATATCGGCGAATTTAGCCGTGGGAGTCATGAACTGCTCATGCGTTACCGAGAACTCAACTTTTTTAAGGGCTTGGACTATCTTATTGATATTGAGATGCTGAGTGACATAGTTGGTATTCACCGTGTACAAAAACTTGATGTCTGTGTGATAGCCGCCGGACTTCCCTCGAAGAATAGCGTCGGCGACATCGGTAATGTGGATATGGCCGGCGCCGTGGAAGCCCCGTGTTCGTAAAGCATCAGGGCGTGGAGGTAATTTATCTTCAACGGCATTGTGGCCCCCGTACATGCCGCGTCCCAGCTTCATAAAGGGAAACCCCAGTAAACCGCTCCAGTTCCTTCCCGCCGGGTCGCCGCCGTGGATTCCGATGTTACCCGTCATGGCTGTCAGGACCATAGCTGCCCGGTGATATTGTTCCCCGTACGCAGTCCTCCCTGCAGCAATCCCCCCGATGAGGGCTGCCGGCTTAGTGGTTGCCAACTCCCGTGCCAGATTCACAATGGTAGAGGATGGCACGAGGGTAATGGGTTCGGCCCAGGCGGGTGTTTTGGGCTGGCCGTCGTTCTTTCCTAGTAGATAGTCCAGGAATTTATCGAAACCAACCGTATATTTGTCCATAAAAGCCTTATCGTATAGCTTTTCTGCAACCATTACATAGGCCATAGCAATAAGCATAGCGGTATCGGTCCCGGGACGGATTGGTATCCACTCGTTTGCCAGTGTTGCTGCCGATTCCGTATACCGGGGGTCGAGGCATATAATACGGGCGCCTTTCTCTTTTGCCTGGGCTAAAAACCAGGAGGTACCGGTATTCTGGATGGAATTAGCCGGGTCCCACCCCCATAATATAATAAGCTTGGAGTACAGTAAATCGTCACGGCTGTGACGCGTATCAAGGGAACCATAGTTGGCCAGGCTGGCAAAGTTAGCCGCCTCGCTGGAGGCTGAACCCCAGGACTGAGAGAAGCCGCCGAACATATTAAGCAGGATATCTACACATCTCCAGCCGTGAAGCCAGCCTATATCGCCGCCTGAACCCCGGAGTAGAATGGCTGCATTGCCGGAGGTTTCCTTAACCCGTTTTAGCTCTCCGGCGACAGTCTCCAGGGCTTCATCCCAGGAGACCCTCTGAAACTTGCCCTCTCCCCTTTCACCGACTCTTTTTAGGGGGTATAGCAGGCGGTCGGGGTGATATATACGTTGACGATAAGCCCGGCAACGGAGACAGGCCCGCACCTGAGGTTCCTCGCCGTTATCGGTTTCAAACCGGGTGATGACGCCGTCCTTTACATGGACCCTTAATAGACACGAACCGCCGCAGTGGGTATTACAGGCAGTGGTGATAACTTGTTCTTCGCTTGTGGACATTGAATCCTCCAAATAGTTAGATAAAAAGCAGACGAAACCCCCCGTCCTGATGTATCGGGACTGCCCCCTTTACGTAAAGGGGGTTACGGGGTTTCCTTCTTATCAACTCACTCTCACACCCAGTTTCTGCGCCGCCTGCCGGGGGAACTCCGGGTTGGAGAGCAACATATGTCCGAAGGCAACCATATCAACCCTCCCCTCACGGACGATCCTATCGGCGTATTCTGGCTCCGTGATGTTACCTACACCGATGACAGCTACTTTCACTACCTGTTTAATTCCCTCAGCCAGCGGAACGAAATAACCCTGCTGCGTAAAGCGCTCGTGACCGCTGCCACTCAGTCCGGCAGAGACATCAAAAACATCCACGCCGGCTTTCTCAACATGGAGCGCTGCCAGTTTGGCATCATTAAGGGTCAGTCCCCCCTCCACCATATCGTCGCCAGGGAAACGGTAGAATAAGGCGGTGTTCTTGCCCAATTTGCTCTTCACCTCTTTTATAACTTCCAGAGGGAACCGGAGCCTTTTAATCATATCGCCGCCGTATTCGTCGTTGCGTTTATTGGTATATGGGGATAGGAACTGGCAAAGAAGAAAGCCGTGGGCGCCGTGTAGCTCTACTGAATCAAAACCAGCATCCACTGCCCGGCGGGTTGCCTCCCCGAAAGACTTGATAATAGCGTTTATCTCCGGGACAGTGAGGGGTCTGGGCGCCTCGCTGCCTTTTGGGGGGACGATATCCGATGGACCAAAAGGCTGTTTTCCTGTAATTTCGCGCGAAGCTTTAGACCCGGCGTGGGTTAGCTGTATGGCTACTTTGGCCCCTTCCCTATGGATAGCCTTTACCAATTGTTCACAGCCGCCAATAAGTTTGTCGTCATACAGGCCCATCTGACCTGGGGACATCTGACCATCTTTAGAGACGTAGGTATGCTCGATTATTATGAGTCCTACGCCACCTCTAGCCCGGGCAGTGTAGTGCTTGATATGCCTATCGCTAACCTCTCCTTCGTCGGTTGCCATCTTGGTAGCCATAGGCGGCATTACCAGGCGGTTCTTGAGTTTAAGGCCATTTATGTTAATAGTATCGAAAAGTCCCGGCATTGTTCTCCTCCTATAAGTGTGTCATTCCCTACGTCATCGAGTAATAGAACTTGTTTGACTAATGTCCCATAGCTTAGACCTTTTTGAATAAAGGGTCAAGGTGGATTTTGGTTGCCTGTCGGTTGCCAATATTATTAGCAGGGATTTAAAAAAACACAAAAGTATAGTAAGAGGATTGAAGGGTATTGCAGTAGAGTTGTAGACTTAATAAATAGAAAAAGGGTATTAAATAAGTTGCAAAACGTGGTGCCGAGGGTGGGGGTCGAACCCACATGACCTTAGGGGCCAGCGGATTTTAAGTCCGCCGCGTCTGCCTGTTCCGCCACCTCGGCTCAAAGCTAACTTTCAAAAAGTTGGCGTTAAATTGGCGTTGTAATTTAATTCACGATGTTTTTGAGCTATCCCTGGGGGTAATACTTCGTCCAGTAACGCCATAGCATCGCTTTGCATCCCCTCAATTATATGGCTGTAGGTGTCCATTGTAAAGGCTACTGAGCTATGGCCCAGGGCTTCAGAGATAACTTTAGGCTTTGCTCCACGTAACAGCATGAGGCTGGCAAAGGTATGTCTTAAGTCATGGAAGCGCACACCACCATTAAGGCCCGCTTGCTTGGCCATTCTGCTGAAGGCATGGGTCAATCCACCTGGGTCTAACGGCTTGCCTTCCACACTGGCAAAGACTAGGTCGTCCAAAGTAAGCTCTTTGCCTAACTGCTGGCAAACCGCTTCCCTTGCTGTCCGATATTCTCTTAAGTATAGGGCTAACTTGGGGGTCATGGCGACACGGCGGCGATGCTTTCGGCGGTTCGCCAAGTCCGGGGCGGAATAGTGGGCCTTAACCCGGAGGATGTTGTTGACCCAGAGAGAGTCGCCGCATGGATTTAAACAGCGTTCGGAGCGTGGTTCTTTTAACCAAAAAGGCAGCGAGTTAGCTATAAACAAAAACCCTGATAACCATGCGCCGATATTTGGGGCATCCGAAAACGATGGCAGTTAGTTTAAAGGGCAAGCGGATTAAGCCCGATTGCCTCAACCAATATAGCCCCCCTACCCCCTTTAACCCCCCGCTAAAAAAGTGCGTGGCCATATTCGGGTAGAAAGTAGCAAAGAAAGAATAAAGATGCAAATAGAGAAAATCCTTCATTTACATCGCTGCGAATACGTTATGGAAAATGGCAAACAATGCCGGAAACCAGCCCGGGTTATCCTGTCAAATTATCAGCGTTATTGCAGGCAGCACGGTAAAAAGATTCAGGAAGGTCCGTAAGACATTAAAACCCTGAAAGAAGCAATCGAAGCTAAATGGCAATATTGCGGGGACTGCGGCCACATAAGAAAGTATCATGCGCATGGTATCTGCTATATATGCCGGGGACAAGCCCAACGGCATGAGTTTAAAAATAAGTGAAGAATCCCCTGGACTTAAGACGTATCCAGCATTGGCGTATCCATTGGGTTACCGAACCTTTACAGCGATGGCCGCTGGGAAAGAACTTTAGCCATTTCCACTTTCACGACCTTATTTATCGAGTAAGTGGGTCATGTAGCCAAAGGGCAACTACGAAACCGAGCCAGAGAGAAATGAATGAGCACCCCCAGACTAGCGACATAATAATGGGTTTATCATGGTCCTTAACGTATCTCGTACTCTCCATACCAAATTCATCTCTTATCTTAGATGGTCTTGTGGATAACCATCCAAACAATATTGAGATTATGATAAATCCCAAGAAAATGAATATCATTAGGAAAGTTTTGTCCATGTTAGTCTACCTCTGATAGATTCCCTGTTTGCATAGTAGGGGCTTTCAGTCTACTTTCACTCCACACTGAGGACAATAGACCATTCCCGGTGATAACTGCTGACTACATTGAGTGCAGTAATTCACGGGATTCCCTTTATCCATTTTCTTATATTCACCCTGAACTAACGATAATCTTTCCGCTGCAAGTACCCCTTTTTTCTCTTCTGCGGCTTCCTTGTTTATTTGGCCAATTAAGGCTGACAACTCCTCTTGGCTCATAAGGTTTTTGGCTATATCTGGTTGTAGTTCTTTAGTTACTTCAAAGGTTGCCTGACAAGTTGTGCAGACAAGAAACTGTTGCTGAGAAAAACTGAATGTGGGAATAAAAAATAATGTGAATTTCGTTCTAACCTGGTCTACAGAGAATACACCCGTTGTTTTACACGCTGGACATTTACGGATAACATAACCCAAACGGTCCTGATAACCTCTCGCCCCCCATATAAATACCATTCCCCCCTCCTGTCCTTATTAGATTATAAGTTGGCAAACTCGAACTTAGCCCCTTACCTCCAACAACTCACGGTACATGTACCTTGCTCGCTGTAAATTTTCATTGTTTGAAACGAATCCTGGCTACAGCTTCCAGCATCAAGTCTCGTACTTCTGTAATAGTCTCTCGCTCAATAGCTTTCTCAAGATATGGAACAGCAATTCCAGCTTGAGGCCCAACCTGCCCAAGGCTCCGCGCTGCATAACCACGAACATTGTAGTCCCCGTCAGTTAAAACGCTTATGAGCGATGTAGTCGCCGGGGCTGCGCTGGGGCCATAATGCCCAACTGCTCCCGCCGCCACCCTTAGCCAATCCTCCGCGTGTGGGGCGTTCCTAACCGAAGGTAGGCTGGCAGAGTCTAAGACAGCGACAAGGATGGGAAGAGACTGTTCAGGGTGCTCTTGCCAGCGGGCTAAACTCTCCGCCGCCAAGATTCTAACATGTCCGTCCTTAGTTTCGAGTGCTTGCCGGAGCTTCATAACGTTTTCAGAAGTATGAGGCGCCCTGCGCAAATCGAGAACACGATCAACGGTCCAGTCCGTTGATTCCTCGGTTGGTTTTCCGGCCGCCCTCTGACTTGGGGTTTGCTCACCCTTTTCATCCAATGCCCCTAGCGATCCTGCCGGGCCGGTCGGTCCCTGGCAGGCAGAAAGAAGCACAAACAAAACCAGAATTAAAACGGTGAATATGCGGTAGCGCATGAGAAAGCACCTCCAGCCGTGTTTGATAGCGCAACTATAGCCCCTTCTCTTTTTACCGTCAATGCCCTGAATCCTGTAGCGCCGACATGCGGGGGCTGTTTTGTATCAAGCTAAGGTTGACAAAATCAACCAGTGGCCTATAATAAAAGTGGAATTGACCTCAACCCGAATTGTCACCGTATGGTGCGCGTGTCCCGATTCATCGGGACTAGGGTTGGGGTTTTTATTTTGGCCAGAGTTGGACATAGACTTCACGGTGCTTTATTATCCCTCTGTATGTGTTGGCATCTGGCTTTTCCCCAAAGCTTCTATGAATGGCACCGGCCACCATATCAGCCATTTGTAGCAGGTTATTTCCCAAAGAGTTTTGAAGCTTAACCTCGCGGATGTAGCGCTGCTGCGGGTCGTTGGTGCGCTTCTTCAAATAGCTTGCCAATTCTCTCCTGAAGTCCCTGCTGCCGCTGCCATCTATGACCGCTATGGCATTGCTTAGATATGCCTTCGCGTTCTGGAAGACAAGACTGCTTGCATACTTGTAGAAAGAATTCTTGTATTTAAAGCCCGGCCCCTTCAACTTGTTCGGGTGCTTGTCAACAACGATCCCGTAATAGAAAAACTCGTAAGGCGCTATGGCACCAAGAAATCGCTCTCGGAAGTCCTTGTTGCAGTGGTTAAAGCGAAACTCAAAGCGCGAGTCTAATCGCAACTCGCGCCGCAAAAGCTCAATACGTTTGTCTGTCGCCCCGGCTTCCTCGTTATCCTCGAAGACCACCAGGGCTATCACGAAGTATCGGCTTGAGCCAGCGTCTATCTTGAGTCCAGGGTCTCCCGATTCGTCAACGAAAACTAGCATCTGCTTTTATGCAAAGAAGGGGCTTCAGTCCGAAAGATGGTAAAATTATATATTTTTGCCCCAGATACAAACCGTAGCGGAAATATTGGCGTTATTTTGGCGTTAAACTAAAAAGAACTGGTTATCACAGGCTGGCACTGTAGATACAAAACAGGCTTTCGGCAACTAACGCAATAGTTCCATTTTGTATCTAAAACAACTGGTTGACAACTTAGCTTAGAATTTTAAGTCCGCCGCGTCTGCCTGTTCCGCCACCTCGGCATGGACGAGACATCTGTAGAGATTGTATCATATACGACGGTCATCGGGAAGTGATAAAATAAATAAACATGCGTATTGGGATTATATCGGATACACATATTCCTCAACAGGTGGATAGTCTTCCCCAAAAGTTAAACGAAGTGTTTCAAGGGGTAGACCTGATTCTCCACGCTGG
>JGI1356J14229_10003140_pt1 | contig 12701 bp, 12 predicted proteins | sample Subgrocontami58m_FD_14229 | JGI IMG/M metagenome (IMG submission 14229) | reverse complement strand
CGCGGCCACGCCCACGCGCTCGCGCTTGTTGCGGATGCGATCGAGCACCAGCGACAAATCCGGCCGGCGCATGAGCATATAGGCTACTTTCTTCCACAGGTTCGCGCCCGCATCCTGGTTGATCGCGACCACGTCCACGTCGGCTAGACGTATACCCGCTTCGGAGAGGCAATAGCGGATCGCCTCGGAAGGGAAGCCTGCCCAGTGCTTGATGCGGCGGAAGCGCTCTTCCTCGGCCGCGGCAACCAGCGCGTTGTCGCGCACCAAGCAGGCCGACGCGTCGGCGTGGTAGGCGTTAAGGCCGAGGACGATCATACGGACGATCGGCGCGCTCACGCATCATCTCCTCGAGCCGGATGTCGACGACGAGCCGGAACCAGAAGGCTTGGAGAAAATGGAAGATGAAGCCTTCCTTGCCGTCGAGAAACCCGAGCAAGCCGAAATAGCGGTACAGGAAATAGATCCAGGGGCGCACATACAACGGAGTTCGGTAGTAGATGGTCTTGAGCCACAGGGTGCGCTCGTCGGGCGTGCCGAAGAGCCTGGGTTCGAGCTTCCATTTCATGCCCGCATTGCGCCGCTCCAGCTCGTCGCGAGCGAACGCCTCGACGTAGCGTAGGTGCTTCTCCAGGTAGAACAGAATGCGCTCCTCCTTAACGTTCTCCTCGATCAGACAGCCTTTCAGCCGGCCGGCGCGCCCGCGCAGGTAGACGCGCGTGTCCTGCTCCTTGGGGTCGAGCTCGCCCCGGCCCTTGTGGAACAGCTTTAGCATCGACTTGTTGCCGTAGCCGCCGAAGCGGATCCATTTGCCGCGGAAAATCTGCTTGCGCCGCAGGTAGAAGCCGCTCTCATCGATCGAGGGCTGCGCGAAGAGCTGTTCCAGCGCGCGCTTCAGTTCCGTGTCGGGCCGCTGGTCGGCCTCGAGAATCAGTACCCACTCGTTGCGGATCGGCAGGTTGTCCAGGCCCCACTGAAATATCCACGGGATGATGCTGCCGTGCTTGTAGGGAAGATTGGAAACTTGGGCGTACCTGCGCGCGATCTCCACTGTGCCGTCGGTGCTCTCGGAATCAACGACGAAAATCTCGTCCACAAACCCGGCGATTGTCTCCAGCGTGCGCTCGATGTTCGCCGCCTCGTTGCGCGTTGTGATGATGACGCTGACCGGAATCATGCGCATGCCTCGAGTATCCCGTCCCATGTCCTGGCGTAGTTCCAGCGCGCGAGCACTTCGCGGTTGGCGCATATCACTGCTTCAGGATCGAGGGTGTCGATGGTAGCGGCCAGCTTAGCGCGCAGCTCCGCCGTATCACCCCAAGCGTATACATGGCCATTGCGTCCCTGCAGCACGAGGTCGCGCGCCGCCCCGACGCGCGAGGAGGCGACCACGGGCAGGCCGCAGGCGATCGCCTCGTGCACCGACACGCCCCAGGGCTCGTCGGCCGCCGCGTGCACGAACATATCCGCCATCGCGTAGCAGCGCACGAGCTCTGCGTAGGGTACATAGCCGGCGAAGACGACGCGCTTGAGAGCCCGCGCCTCGACCTGCGCACGCAGTGCCGCGAGCTGCTCGCCGTCGCCGACCAGCATGGTCCAGAGGTCCGGTCGGTCGAGACCCTCCAGCGCGGTGAGCAGGTCCCAGGGAGCCTCGCGCGCGTTCATTTTCGCCACCGCCAGGATCACGCGCGCCGACGCCGGCACCCCAAAATGCCCGCGAATTGCTGACCGTTCGGATTTGAGTTTTCTGGCTTCAATAGAGAACCTCTCAGTGTCCACCACATACGGAAAAAGCGAGATCCGTCCCGGCTCGACCCCGAAGTGGACCAGGTACTCGAGTGCCAAGGTACCGGTCGCGAAAAACCGGTCGAACCACCGCGCAAGCATCGCCATCACCACCCGCTTCATCGCCTGCCGGCGCCATCCGGCGGCGTTGAAGAGCACCGAGTCGATGCGCAGCGCGGTGCGGATACCGCGCAGCCGTGCGATCGCGAGCGCCGCCAGGTACGGCAGCGTCGTGTAGCCGTTAATGACCAGCCAGTGGTAGCGCTCCGGGCGCAACTCGTTCCACAGCCAGCACAGCCGCCCGCTCGCGGGGAAGGTCTTGTGCTCATAGCCAGAGTAGAGGTCGAACCCCCAGTCCACCTTGCGCCCCAATTCCGGGTCGTGGACCAGGGACGATGCGTCCGCTGTCACGTAGAGCACCGTGAGCGCCGCCTTGCCGGTGGCATGCGCATGGCGAAAGAACGGCGCCTCGAACTGCGTCGGCTGGCCAAGCAGGAAGCCGATTCGCGGCGCCGCCACCGCTTCAGCTCCGCGCCGCGCCGGCGGCGTGCGCTTCGAGAATCGAGCGGTACAAATCCACGACCTGGCCCGCGATGCACGGCCACGAATACTCGCGCTCTACCAGCGCTCGCCCCCGCTCTCCCATCGAACGGCAGAGCGGCTCGTCGCGCCAGAGCTGCTCCAGCGCCGCGGCTAGCGCGCCGGGCTCCGGCTCGACCACCATGCCGCAGCCGGAGGCGCGTACCGCCGCCGCGAGTCCGACTCCCGGACTCACCACCACAGGCTTGCACGCGGCCATCGCCTCGAGCACGGCGTTGCCGAAATTCTCCGAATGCGATGGCAGCACCAGCGCTCGCGCCGCACCCAGCAAGCGCCACTTCGCGGCGCCGTAGACCGGATCGAGGAAGCGCACTCGGTCGGCGACACCGCACTCGCGCGCGAGACGCTCCAGCGACTCCCGGCAGCTTTCTTCGTTGTTGCCGGCGATCACCGCGCGAATATCGGGCGCCTGCCCCATCGCCCTCACCAGCAGGTCGAGACCCTTCTTCCAGTTGATGCGTCCGAGGTGCAGCACGAATGGGGCGGGTTCGGTGTCTTCTCGAGAACCCCCTGACACCAAGACTTCCTCTAAATCGATTCCATTCGCGATCACCGCGGCCCTGCGCACCGGGATGCCGAGGCGCTCCGCGTCCATACGTTCCAACTCCGAAGTGAAGTGCAGCGCATCGGCGCCCGCGAGGTTCGGCCATTCGAGCAACCTCAGCCACAGCGTCTTCGCCAGCCGCTTGCGCCGCGCGATCATCTCCGGGACCAGCATGCCGCGCGGCGCCATCACGTAGGGCACGCCCATCGCGCGGGCGGCGCGCGCTGCGCGCCATGGCGGCCATAGGTACACGGTATGAGTATGCAGCAGGTCGAACTGCCCCATCTGCTCCCCGATCCACGTGCGCATACCGGAGGAGGCCGCGAGCCGACGCAGGCGATCGGCGCGGAAATACCAGACCTTGACGCCGTCCAGCTCCACCGGCACGCCCAGCGGGACCTCGAGATCCCCGGGGCCGTCGATGCTCGTGGTGCAGACGTGAACATCGTGCCCTAGCGCGGCCAACTGCCGGCATAGCGCGTGCACCGAGAACATCGGCCCGCCGTAGCGCACCGCCGGCAGGTAGGTGGGCATGACATGGAGGATCTTCACCGCGGTCCGCCGAGGATTCCCGCCATCACCGCCACGAGCCTTTCGCCGTAGCGGTCCCAGCCGTAGCGCTCGGCCGCGGCGCGCGCGGCGGGCCGCATCGCGGCAAGGGCGGTGCGGTTCTCTACGCACCAGGCCATACGTCCGGCGAGCGCCGGCGCATTGGCGAGCGGCACCACCCAGCCGTTCTTTCCCTCCTCAATCGCCTCGCGCGCGCCGACCATCTCCGAGACGATCGCCGGCAGCCCGCAGGCCATCGCCTCCACCACCACCATGCCGAAGGAATCGTGGCGCGAGGGCAGCACGAAGCAGTCCGCGCCCCGGTACAACTCCAGCAACTCGGACTGCGCTACCGCCGGGCGTACGATGACGTCGCCGATTCCCGGCCGATCGAGCAGTGCATGGGAATCGCCGCGTGGACCCACCACCACCAGCCGTGCGCGCCCCGGCAGTTTCCTCTGCACCGTGCCGAACGCCTCGAACAGCACGTCTATCCCTTTGCGGTGAATCGTGGCACCGGCGAACAGAAAGGTGCACGGCCCAGAAAGATCCCGGGCGCCAGAGGCGCCCGCGTCGAACAGCCGCGTATCCGCGCCGAGCGTCACCGCATGCACTCGCGAGGCGGGAACGCCTGCCTCGACATAGCCGGCGCGCGCCATCTCGGAAACCGTCAGCACCTGATCCGCGAGTTCAATCTCGGCCCTCTTCACGCCGACGATCCGCTCGTGCAGCCATCCCGCCTCCGCCACCGGCGTCACGCGATCCTGCACCGCGTAGTGCACCGAAGCCGCGTCTAGGATGGTCTTCATCCCGAGCTTTTTCGCGGCACGAAAGGTATCGAGCGCGGATATCTCGCAGGCCAGGACCGCCGACGCTCCCGAGCGCCCGAGCTTCCCCGCTACCTGCCAGTCGAACGCCCGGCACGCGAGGAAGTCGATCGCCTGCTCGACCCCCTGCGGCATCGCTCGACCAAGCCGTCTTAGAACAACCGCGACCGGCAGCCAGCGTGCCCGCGCATCGGGCAGGTCCACCGGCGAGTAGCGGCGCAGCCGCCGTCGAATCCAAGCAGGTATAAAACCGTGCTCATGCTCCCTGCTCGGCACCCCGGCCCAGTACGCCGCGAGCATGCCCGCTCGCTCCAGCGCCATCGCGGCCTGATGGGAGTGCTGCCTTCCGGGATGGCTGACCAGGACCCTCTTGACCTCTGCCCTCATGCGTTCCGGGTTCGCCCGCGCTCTGCGCTTCCCGGAATTTGTATTCCGGGCATGACATCAAGGTTCCCCGCAATCCACGCGTCACGTTCCTCGTAGCGATGGAGCGCGAAGAGCATCCCGACCGCGAACCAGTACAGGACGTCCATAGTCGGATTGAAAATCACTGAGCCGAAAATCTGAAGTCCCAGGAACAACGCGAGCACCAGCGCCAGCGACCGTTCGGGACGCGATTTCAACTCGAATGCCGTACGCAGGGCAAATAACGTGATTCCAATCCGGAATAGGAAGACGAAAATGAACCCGAGAATCCCGAGTTCGAGCATGACCTTGGAGGTTTCCGCTTCGGCGACCAATCCATTGGTCCACCACGAATAATCGGAGTCGACCAGAAAGGCCGCCGACTGGTGGGCGGCACCGATGCCAAAACCGAAGGGGCCCACCTCTCCGAGGATTTGGAACGGCTCCACTAACGGGGACAGGATACGCGACATCGTGTCGTCCGTGCCCGTCGCGCGCTGGTAAAACGCCGTTGCCGGTTCCGGAAGAAGATTCCATATCGCAGTGGCGAGGATAGCGGCGCCGACGCATGCTCGGAACGCCGCGCCAATTGACAGATCCCCTGCAGCGGCGGCGAAAACCGCATAAATCGCGAGCACCGCAATAAGCGAATAAACTGGAGCCCGCGAACCTGTTGCAAACATCGCCGCAAGAATGAGGATCAATGCGCCGTAGAGGGTAATGTTACCGCGGAAGCTCCAGCCTTTCCCCGCGAGCAGCGCTACCACGAGGACGGCCGCGACCAGCAGGTATGACGTATAGCCGGAAATAAAGGCAAACGGTCCCGTAACGCGGACTCGGTTGTCGATGTCATAGAATCCTGTCGGATCTCCAACGCCGAGTTCGTGCTGCACGTTTGTATTCATCGGGCTGTCCATCGGGCTGAAGAACTGCACGACGCCCAACGCCGCAACCGGGATCGCGAACAATACGTAGCGGCCAAGTGCCCGGTAAAGATGATCGGGCGAATCGAACAGGTGCGGTACCATGAAAAGCAACGGGACGTAAAAGAAGTAGGATCGCCAGCCGACCGCCGCTAACACAAGCGATGGCAGGGCGGGGTTGAGCATTTCGAGCAAGCCCCAGGCTGCCGTCATCGCAAGGAGAATGACGAAAGGCTGCGCTTGTCGGGCGGGTGCGGCGAATCCATGCGTCATGGCGAATCCAAGATAAGCGCCGAGCAGCAGGACGTCCTTGGCGAGATAGAGCGCCGCCTGCGCTTCGGGAAACACCCACTTGCGCAATGCACCCTCGACGACCAGCAAGAGCATTACGGCGATGGTTGTCTGCCGCCAGTACACGATCAAACGCCTGCCGCAGCCATAGCCACGACGATCAGGATGAGCTGGATTTCACCTTCCATTCTATCGGCCCCGGTGCCGCGCTGGAAAAGGCAGCAAATAGTGAAGTATATATGTTACGCGTTGGCTAAATGGCTCAGACAGGACGTGGACCAAAAACCACTTCTTGCGGGATGTAAATATTTCGGGGAAGCTTACGGATTCGTTCAATGCGTATCCAACGCTTTGACGCAAACTCGCTAGCCGCGTGGATTGTGAATTTACCGCCGTCGCATCCTTTCAACCGAGAACGGAACACTGTGTCATCTCAAATACCTCAGCAATATCTGGGATAGCGAAGGGAAACTCCGAGGTCCCGCGAAGGGGCAATGTCAAAAAACTGACCGTGGGAGCAAGCGTCAAGTTTCCCGGCGCTCAAGAAGCGCGACTACCAAAAAGTGATCTTCAAGCTAAAATGATCTTCAGATTTGGCACGGCGACGGACCTCTTGAGGAGAGCTATCAAGAAGCTGCTGTTTGGACACGAGGTCCGACCGCGAAGAGTGCTGTTTGGCTCCGGGCGCCGCATAGTTCTTCTCACCAATCCCGCGCACGGTATTCAAAGGCTGACAGGACTGGCGGAGCGCGAGTTGCAGCCGCACCTTAGTAAATGCATCGCGAATGCGAGATCCTTTATCGATGTCGGGGCTAGCAATGGCTGGTACTCTCTATTGGCGGCCAAGCTTAACCCCCGTATTCAAGTTGTTGCGTGTGAACCTGACGAAGAAATGATTCGTGAGTTGCATGAAAACTTGGCCCTCAATCCGATGCTCGCCGCGCAAATAAGAATCGTTGATAGGGCAGTCGGTGTCGGCGGTGTACAGCTTGGGGCGCTGCTGAATTCACTTGAAAAACCGGTATCCGTAAAAATCGATGTAGAGGGCGCCGAGCTGTCAGTCCTGGAAAGTGGTGGGGATCAGTTGGGTAGCTCGGTTATGTCGCTGATCATAGAGACGCACGGCAAGGAACTCGAAAGGAGATGTCTTGAACTCCTGAACGGGGCGGGCTTTTCAACTATTGTCGTAGATAAGGGATGGTATCGCGCTATCGTTCCCGAGAAGCGGGTACTGCCCCATAACCGCTGGATCGTCGCCTTAAGGAAACTCTGCGAATCCTCCTGACCTGCCCAGGGTTCCTTGGGCAGGTCACTCGCCAATCGACGCAGCATCAGCTCGCCGTACCGCGAAGTTTCCTTGCGTACTCCCGGACCTGAATATCCAGGCGATGGTCCGAGTACCATGCAGATGCCTTGGCAGCGATCGACTCAAAGTCCAAGGAACGCTGGTTATTCGGCGACGGCACCCAGTAGTTCACGCCCTCGGCGAGGCCCGGCTCGTCCTCCCCGCGGCACCACGATACGACCGGCACAAGCCCATGCGTAGCGTAGGCGGCGAACACCGTGGACTTTCCCAAGAGATCACTCGGATAGTCGATGAATCCTGCCTTGGCTGTTCCGAGCACCGCGCCGATGCTCGAACTCGGCAGGTGGCCGCGTGGAGATACCGGAATGCTTCCGATCCTCGCCGGCGGCGGTGTGGCACGAGAGCCGATATCGACGATCTCCTCGATCTGGAGCCTTTCACATGCTAGCAGCAGCTGATCGCGCAAGGGCCCGTAGGCTCGATTCGCCGCCCCGGGTCGGCCGTACACCACCAGCCGCGCGGGTCTCGCGCTCCAGGCGGTCAGCCCGCCGGTCTCTCCTACGCTGGAAAAAACCGGCATCAACGAGACCTTCTTCTCACTAGCCGGCAACCATCGACAAAGCTGGCGCCGGTAACGCTCGACGTTGGTCACGGCGCTATCGGACATGTGCCATAGCCTGCGTGCAAGATAGCGCTGTACCGGCGACAACCAGAAGGAGCTTCGCCACGGCGGGCCAAATGCGTAAAGTTCGTGAAACATGGTGATCAGGCGTGCGCGTTGATTGCGGCGTTTCCAACGCCCCAGCCCGCTGACCAGCCAGAACGGGCAGCCCCGCGTCGCAAAGCCATAGTTCACATAGTGCAGCAGGACAACCATGTCATTCCCGCCGCTCTGCCGCCCGGCAATGTCTTCGAGCGCGGCAAGAAGCCCGTCCGCGGAACGCCTTTCGATCCTGCCTGAGCATTCGCGCCAGCCGGCGCGGGCCAGCGCATCCAGCGGGTCGCCGCCCAGAAACCACGATGGGATCTGCTCTCCAGACTGCAGTGCTTCCCCGAGCGTTGCGGCGTAGTCCGCGACCCCGTCCACAAGCAAACTGAGTTTGGGGACCAGTTGGACAAGTTGAGGCTGCTCTCTCATGTGGGCCAATCACGCAGCACAAGGTAACGGATTCCATTCAGATCGCAGATCGACGCCTTGCATCCAGTTGAAGTCGCCGCAGGGCGCATCGAGGACAGAACGGACGCCCAACTCGCGCAGCAGGTCGGGCAAGGTGACCCGCAGGCTGGCGGTGAACTCGCTCTCGGATCCCGAACCGGAAACGGATCCCTTACTGCCCCAAGCGTTCCTGGTGTAGATCCTGCGAAAGGCGGCCCTTCGGACCGAAGAACCGTCTCGTACGCGGCGGGCCACGTAACGGGCGAACGCGCGAAGCGTCGAGCGCAATTCCATCACGGAGACCCGCGTTTGCCGACGGTACCACCGACAGGCAACGCGATGGTATTCCAAGCGCATTGCGAGAGCTGCGGCGAAGCGCCTGCCGGCGCACTGGCATCGTGCAAAGTATAACCCGCGCCTCTCAGAATCGCCGTAGCCTCCTCCCGATTCGCGTCCGACACCTCGCACATGATTCTTGGGCGGACGTCCCGAAGCAATCTCGTCGCGCCTTGCAGCACCGACGCTTCCGCGCCTTCGACGTCGATTTTGACCACTGACGGCGCAGGCCCATGGTCGAGCAGCCAATTTAAGGTGACCGACACCACCTTCACCGCGCTACGAACACCACCGGCCTGCGTTGAGGGTTCATGTCCTGCGATGAAATTGGTCGCACGGCCCCGCCGCGCGATGTTCAGGACCGCAACTCCCATCTGACCACCAGCCGCGACCGACAAAACGTCAACGGAGCAACCAGAGTTCCGGTTGAGATTGACCGACCTCCGCAGAAGATCCGCAAGCCAGGGGTCAGGTTCTATCGCCAGCACCTGTCCACTTTTCCCGGCCAATCCGGCCGAGGCAAAACTGAACAAACCGACGTTGGCCCCGACGTCCCAGACGACATCGCCGGGGCCGACCAGCGATTTCGCGGTAGCGAGCAAAACGGAATCGGTTTTCCGAAGATCCCGCTTCCAGTATTTCAAGGAAGCGTCGGGAGACACGAAGAAGGCCAAGCCTCCGAACTCGGCGGGAAGCCGGCGCTTGAGCACCACCCCGCGGCTCAACCGCTCGAGCACCGTTCTAAGCACTTGCCCGCCGTTTGCCATCCATCGCACTCGCCTCTAGCCAAGACCGGTATGCCGCCTCAAGATTACCGACCTGCGTCGGCCAGGCAAGGAGGTGAACACGCTTTCTTGCGGCCGCCGCGATGCGTGAGCGCAGACTCTCGTCATCCAGCAGGGCAAGTACGGCTCGACGCATCGCCGACGTATCGTCGAACGCACACACCAGGGCCTCGTCTCCGTCACGCAGCTCCGCGCCAAAGCCGGTGGGAGTCGTGACCGGCGCGCAGCCGCAGGCCATCGCCTCGGCAAGCGCCATCCCGAATCCCTCGTACTGCGAGGGAAAGAAAAATACGCAGGCCCGGGACAGTCCATCTGCGATCTCCTGATTCGACAGGCGTCCGTGCACGGCAATCCGCTGGCGCACGGACTGAGAAAAGTGACGCGGGATTGCCTCGCCGCCTCCTGTGCCATACAGATCGAGATGCAATTCGGGCCTTTCACCCAGAACCAGATTCATCACTTCGACGACGTTTCTTATGCCCTTACGGGATATCCACGAACCGGTAAAAGCAACGCGCCGCTCCTTCGAGGTTTCGCGCGCAGCAGATAGATACTCGTCGTCCAGGCCAGGGGAAATGACCGCGGTACGGCTCGGCGGAAATAGCTGCATCTCAATCACACGCCTGCGATCGAGTTCGCAGCCGGTGACAAATGCATCAGCATGGGCGAAAGCCGCATGGGAAAGCCGCTCGTGTGTCTGTTGTCGGTACCACAGCCGCAAACGGCCGACAACTGTACGAGGGAGAGGGTCATACTCGCGCTCCCGCTCGCTTGCGAGCAACTCAAAGCCGTCGGTGTGCGCAACAATGAAAGGGCGCCGCCGCTCGCGCGACAGCCGTTCCGTGGCCAGCCCGAATTCACCGCCGAAAAACTCGACCAAATCATATTCTCGTTTACTAAGCTGCGCCCTGACAAAGCCAATGGATCCCAACGCCTGTCGAAATCGCACGGCTCGTTTTGCGCCATGCCACAATTCGAAGTCCTTTGGCTCGAGCACGTCGACCTCATGGCCGAGCCCCCTTAGACCCTCCGACCATCGCAGCCGCGTCTTGCCAGATCCGAGTATCGGATCAAGCTGGCAGCTCGATACGGCAAGTATCCTCATCGCACTAGCGTGTGGAGCCGTTCCTATATTGCGCGCCAACTGACGAGAACATCTCCGTTTTCCACGCTCATCAGATCAACGGGCGATAGGCGAAATTGTTTGTTCTTAATCGTCGGTTGATACACGTACGTGTACCCGAGTTTTGCTAGTTCGCGAACCAAGTCGCTCAGTTCGAATCCGAATCCCTTCACCCAGTCGCGACAAACCTCCATGTATATCAACGGACGAAAGCGCTTGATNGTCTCTTCTCCTCCACGCAAGACTTTGTACTCGGCTCCTTCCACATCGAGTTTGATGAAATCGACCCTATTCAGTNCCTGCTGGGCAACCCAGGAATCCAGCGTGACCACTTCGATTTCGTGCTCGAAAACACGGTCGCATTTTCTCCATGANCCGCCAGCCTGGCGGACCAGCGAAGCTTGCTGCAGATCATCACCCGGCACAAATATTTTTCTGCGACCTGCTTCATCAGACAGCGCCAACTGAAATATATCCACGTTCCTACGATGCGAGCATTGGACCCGGAGAGTATCCGCGGATTCCGGCACGGGCTCGAACGCACAAACGCGTCCATTCCTGCCGACCTTGTGCGAAAAAAACTTCGTGTAATAGCCGCGATTTGCGCCCACGTCGAGCACTACCTGACCTCGCTGAACAACTGAAACCCAAGTGAGCTTGTTCAGATCGGGTACTGGTCGGCGCACGAGAAGCGCTGCATGGAGCCACGGAACGCCGTAAAGCGGCCTCTCTGCTATCGACTTTAAATGCGCAAGAAGCCTTGGCGAATTCTGCAAATCCCTTATCCTTCAAATTGGCGTGGCACGGCGATTGAGTCTGCCACGGATTCCTATCCCCAAGTCTGGGTCCGCAAATCGCTACTGGTCGCGGCGCGACCGACAAATCGCCCAAAACGTATCCTGCCGACCCTGCCGGCAAAGATTGGCAACGGTNTCCCACGACGGCAAACGCTCGACGCTTCCGACCCCGCTATATCTGGAAAGCNCCTTTCCGANAACCGATTGACACCTAGCTGGCTGATAAAGGTCGATCTGAGNGTAGTACTGGCTTAAAAGGCTGATGACCCNTTCGGCGGTGTGATTNCCTGTCATCAATGTAGGATGAATTTCCACGAACAGATTCGGTCGGAAACGTTGAATGATCCCTTTCGCGCCAAGTAGAACTTCCTCTTCGTATCCTTCAACGTCGACCTTGATTAGGTCCACGGGACCAAAGAGAGCCTCATCCAAGGTAACCATGGGCACCTGTATTTCATCCCCCGTCATTGAATCAATGTCGCTTCTCACGCCACCATTAATTCCCTTGGCAAACGAAACCATTCCTGCTCTCGAACCTACCGCGTAAGGCTGGACATTTACATTCCTTAGGCCATTTCTCTCAACGTTCATACGAAGTTCAATGAGGTTATCCGGCTCAGGCTCGAATGCGACGATTCGCCCGCCGGGCCCAATGGCCTTCTCAAAGAGCAACGTGTAGTAGCCTATGTTTGCGCCGACATCGACGACAATGCTGCCCGCCTTCAAGAGGTTACGTACGAGTGACAGCTCGGTAATAAATCGCTCTCCCTCAAGGTAAAGCAGTCGTTGCGCACTGGAGCGAAACACGTCAAGGTAAAGCCAGTGGCCGAGAAAGCGCCGTTTGAGAAAATAGGGCGACGTCACTTGGCTGAAAACCTTCGCAGATAAGGCAAGGGTCCGGAAACGCCAGAGCCAGGCAAAAAGACGTAAAAGCAGAAGCCGGAATTGTCCGATCCGATGGCCAGTCACCATGGCTCCCGTTCGCGCCATCCCCCTCCAGAATTGCGGAGAAGATAAAGATAGTGCTTTGCGATCGCCCTCCAGGAATATCGTTCAATATAGTCGTCCCGAAGTGCCTGTGTCCTCGGTGGCATAGCGCTCGCGGACCCTGAGGGAGGGAATGGTCGCAGCAACTCCGAGAACTCCCGTCTCAGATCGTGAACCGCACCGGCGTTCGTTGCGTAGACGCGCATGCCGGACTCCAGCATTTCCTGCAATGTTAGCCCCCACCCCTCGGTTCGGCTGGTGAACAGGCCTGCATCATGCTCCTCGAGCAA
>JGI1356J14229_10003139_pt1 | contig 12702 bp, 15 predicted proteins | sample Subgrocontami58m_FD_14229 | JGI IMG/M metagenome (IMG submission 14229) | reverse complement strand
CGTAGATGCAGTATCTGACGAAACATTCAAAAAATATGAGGCATATATGGAGAATTTCCGCTTGAATGAAGCGCTTGGTGCGGCCTGGGAGCTTATTTCATTCGCTGACCGCTACATCAATGACAAAAAACCATGGGTTCTGAAAGAAGGTCCGGAATTTGAACGTACGATAAAAAATGCGGCATATCTCATCGGGACGATTGCAAATCTCATCGAACCCTTTTTGCCTAGCACTGCGGGAAAAATACGATCGCAGATTCGACTCGGAAATTTGGCGTTTCATATAAAAAAAGGTGAAAGTTTATTCCCTCGGTTGTGATTTGAACATTTGATTTCTAGACCAGTTTTGTTATACTGAAGACGTATGGAAAACCGCATTACTTTTAATCCCAAGATTCTTCAGGGGAAACCGATTATCAAAGGCACTCGCATTTCGGTTGAGTTTATTTTGGAACTCCTTGCTTCGGGCATGACCCCCGAGGATATAGCGAAGGAATACCCGCGGCTCAAACTTCGCGATGTCCATGCCGCACTTGAGTATGCCGCCAAGACCGTGAAGCGGGAGGAAATCATTCTGACGCGTTAATGAAATTTCTTTTGGACGAGAACGTTTCGCAAACTGCGGGCCGGGGTCTTCGCGACGCCGGCTATGACGTTTTACACGTGTTGGATACGCCATATCGTTCTGCCGGCGATGAGGAAATTTTAAAATTCGCCAAACGTGAACGCCGTGTCATTGTTACTCACGACAAGGACTTCGGAAATCTGTTGCGCTTTCCCGTGGAAACTCACGCAGGCGTCATTTTGATACGACCTCGGAATCAAACTCCCCCAAATACGTTGCGGCATCTCCTGAAATTTTTATCGGTGAGAGGATCTCTTTTTGGGAACCTTGTTATCATACGAGAAAGTGAATACAGGATTGTCGGTTGAAATAAAAAAAGGCGGGGTATTATTCCCGCGGCTTTAGTTCATGCAGGCAAAGTTTTTTGACGTTCATACCCATGTCCAGTTTGCAGCATTTTCGGAAGATGCGGATTTTGTAATTCGCCGCGCGCTTGATGCGGGTATTTGGTTGGTAAACGTCGGGACTCAGCGCGATACATCGCAAAAAGCAGTTGAGATTGCGGAGCGTTGCCAAGGGGGAGTATACGCAACCATCGGCCTTCATCCGATTCACACAGAACAGTCGTATCATGATGAACAGGAATTAGGAATTGCGAATAAGGAATCAGGGCACGGCTTTTCGTCTCGCGGGGAAGAGTTTGATTACGGGTACTATAAAAAATTAGCAGGGCATTCAAAAGTTGTGGGGATTGGAGAATGTGGACTCGATTATTATCGACTCGCGGAAGAGACAAAGAAAAAACAAGAAGCGGTTTTTCTTGAGCACATACGTCTTGCGCGGGAAGTGGGAAAACCCCTGATGATTCATTGTCGAAAGGCGTTCGAAGACATTATTTCAATTCTAGGAGCCCACAGAAACGATTTACCGGATCCGAGGGGAATAGTGCATTTTTTTTCCGGCTCTGTTGATGACGCGCGAGCACTTCTTGATCTCGGATTTTCGTTTTCCTTCGGCGGCGTTATTACGTTTGTGCGCGACTATGATGATGTTCTAAATTTTATTCCGCTCGAAAGAATTCTTCTTGAAACCGATGCACCCTACGTTGCGCCAGTGCCATACCGCGGGAAGAGAAACGAACCGTTGTATATCGAAGAAGTCGCAAAAAAACTTGCGGAGGTGAAAAATATTTCAGTTAATGATATTTCTCTAGAGACGACAAAAAACGCATTGAGAATTTTTACAATAAAAGAAAAAACGCCGTGAACGCAAGTCAACGGCGGTTTGCTTTGAGGATTTCGACCATTCTGCGACCGGCTTTCTCGACGGAGCAACTGTCAGCGTGTTTCGTTCCGGGATCAAAGGACTCTTTCGCCTCGCAGTTACATACCGCTATTCCACATCCTGCCAAAAGTGCCGCTCGAATAATCTCACGTGAGGGAGAACCAGGCGCATCAGGGTCGCCCATGGCGTTTCCTTTCCGCCGCTTGTTTGCGGCCCAGTAGTACCTCTTTCATTGTCAGTTTACGTCCTTATCTTGTCAATCAATCGAATTTTAATACAATTGAGCGTATGGATAGATATAACCCCAAGAAGATAGAAGCAAAATGGAAGAAGAAGTGGCTTTCGGCAAAGATCTACGAGCCGGATTTTTTGCACGGAAAATCGCCTTTCTACAATTTAATGATGTTTCCGTATCCCTCGGCTGAAGGGCTCCATATCGGCGGGGTGCGGACGTTTACAGGCGTTGATATTTACGGTCGTTTTAAACGAATGCAGGGGTTAGACGTTTTTGAACCCATCGGTCTTGATGGGTTCGGAATCCATTCGGAAAATTATGCCTTGAAAATCGGGAAGCATCCGGCGCGCCTTGCGAAAATCACGGAAAAGAATTTCTATCGCCAGCTCTCGGAAATCGGAAACGGGTTTGCATGGGAGGAGCGTCTCGAGACATACGACCCCGAGTATTACAAATGGACGCAATGGATTTTTACCCAACTTTTCAAACACGGGCTCGCATATAGGAAGAAAGCAGCGGTCAATTGGTGTCCGTCGTGCAAAACCGTTTTGGCGGACGAACAGGTGATTGCTGGGAAATGCGAGCGGTGTAGCGCCGTTGTCGAAAAACGCGAGCTTGAGCAATGGTTTTTCAAAATCACGGATTATGCCGAGCGGCTTTTGCAGAATATCGAGAAAATCGACTGGGACGAGAAAGTAAAAATCGCACAAAAAAACTGGATTGGAAAATCCGAGGGCGCGCTGATCCGGTTTCCACTTGCTATAAAAGCCGACTTTGTTTTACTGCACGGCTATAAAGGATCTCCAGAAAGAGATTTTTTCCCATGGATGAAAATCGAATTAGAAAAACGAGGATTTTCAGTATACGCGCCGGAACTTCCTCATCCAAGCGAACCAAATATCGAAGAACAAGTTAATTTTCTTCTCAAAAACCACACGTTCGGGGAGAATACCATACTAATTACGCATAGCTTGGGAGGAGTAGATGCAATGAAGCTTCTGCCGCGGCTCTCGACGAAAATAAAAACATTGATTATGGTCGCGCCGCCGCTCCGCACTGAATTTCTTGATGGGGAAAATAGGCCAGCGCTTGAAAAAGCAACCGACTGGAAATTTGATTTTGGCGGAATTAAGAATAAGGTTTCTAAAATTATTGTTATTCAAGATATACACGATAGAATTGTTCCCGCTTCTCATCCCGAAGAAATTGCAAAAAAGCTCGGCGCGGAACTCAAAAAAGTTATTGCCCCGGCTCCGCATTTTAATTCGTCGGAGGCAAACGATGTTTTGACTGAAGCGGTTCCTACAATCGAGGTATTTACCACGCGCCCCGACACGCTTTTCGGCGCGACCTATATGGTCGTGGGGCCGGAGCATGAATTAGTTAAAAATTTAAAGTTACAAGTTAAAAATTACGAAGAAGTTGAGGCGTATGTAAAAAGTGCAAAGGCAAAGTCAGACGAGGAGCGGATCGCGGAGGGAAAAGAAAAGACCGGTGTTGAATTAAAGGGCGTCAAAGCAATAAACCCGGCGAACAAAGAAGAAATTCCTGTGTTTGTTGCGGATTACGTTCTCGGAAATGTCGGCACCGGCGCCATTATGGCGGTTCCGGCGCACGACAAACGTGATTTTGATTTCGCAAAGAAATTTAAACTTCCTATAAAAATTGTTATTTGTCCGCATTGGCCGGAAAAGACGTGTCCTCTTCTTGATGTGGCTTATACCGGCGAAGGGCATTTGGTTGATTCAGGCGCTTTTGACGGGACGCCGTCAAAAGAAGCGCGGAAAAAGATTTCTGATTTTGTGGGCGGCGTATGGAAAATTCAGTATCGCATTCGCGACTGGTTAATTTCTCGCCAGCGCTATTGGGGCCCGCCAATTCCGATGATTTTTTGCGATTCTTGCGGTTGGAATTCGGTTCCGGAGAATGACTTGCCGGTAAAATTGCCGTTTGTAAAAAATTTCCGGCCAACGGGATCCGGAAAGTCGCCGCTTGCGTCGGTAAAATCGTTCTACGAAACAAAATGTCCGAAATGCCGGGCGGGTGCGCGCCGCGAAACGGACGTTTCGGATACTTTCTTGGATTCCGCGTGGTATTTCATCGGGTATCTGATGACGTTTGAAAATTGGAAATTGAAAATTGGAAATTCAGCATTTTCGCGATTAGCGCGAAAATGGCTGCCAGTTAATATGTATATCGGCGGGCTCGAGCATTCGGTTTTGCATCTTTTGTATTCGCGTTTTATCACAATGGCGCTTCACGACATGGGGCATCTCAATTTCGAAGAGCCTTTTACGACATTTATCGGCCACGGCCTCATCACAAAAGACGGCGCGAAAATGTCGAAGTCAAAGGGTAATGTGGTAAATCCCGATGAATATATCCGTGCATACGGCGCGGATGCGATGAGAATGTATTTAGCATTTTTGGCGCCCTTAACCGAAGGCGGGGATTTCCGCGATTCCGGCATAAAGGGGATTACGAGATTTCTTGAAAGGACGTGGAAATTTGTAGGGGAATATGTAACCAAAAATCCGAAATCCGATCCGCCAGCTGGCGGACGAAATCCGAAGCAAATCCAAAATTCAAAATCTGAAATTCAAAAAGCCGTTCATCGAGCCGTGAAGAAGGTGGCTGAAGATATCGAGCGATTGCAGTATAATACCGCGATCTCTGCTTTGATGGTGCTTCTCAATGAGTTCGAGAAAAAACTAGAAAGCGTTACGCGCGAACATATCGAAACGTTTTTGAAACTCCTTGCGCCGTTTGCACCGTTTATAGCAGAAGAACTCTACCAGCGCACACAAAAAGGGAAATTTAAGTCAATTCACCGTGAGCCATGGCCAAAATATGACGAATCGATTCTTAAAGAAAGCTCGTTTGATCTGATAATTCAAGTGAATGGAAAAGTGCGCGGGAAAATTTCTTTGCCGACGGGCGCAACAGAAGTCAAAGCCCGTGAAGCCGCGTTAAAAGTTCCGTCCGTAAAACAATTTGTTCCCGTGGAGCCGAAACGCATCATTTTCGTCCCTGATAAGCTTATTAATTTCGTTGTTTGATTTAGGGTTTTGACTTTTCGGTTTGTCGGTGATAGTTTTTGCATAGGACGATCGCACGGAGGATACGGCATGAATTCAAGAGGAAAATTCTCTCTGCGCGCGAGGTTCTGGGTTCTACTGCCGTTCATATTGCATTTGATCTTTTTGTCTCTTGTTCTTATTTTTTTGAGTTCCAAAGGCGTTTTTGGTTCCACGGTGCGTATGACCATCCAATTTATCGGTAGCATTATATGGGTGGGTGTTTGGGGGTGGCGCGCCGAGCGTCAGTACTGGGAACAAAAGCCGATTGGGAAGATTCGTCGAATCCTTCTTGGCTGGTAATACTGCGCTCATACCGCAGTATTTTTGTGATCGGATGACCTTTTTCCATACAGATTTCGTTCTATATATATGTGCGGCATTGTTGGGTATATCGGCAAGAAAAATGCAGTCGAGGTTGGCGTTGACGGGCTTCGGGCGCTCCAGTATCGCGGATACGACTCCGCGGGCCTTGCGTTTTTGAATGATGGTAAAATTGTTTCCGCGCGCGCCGTGGGAAAGATTGAAAACCTTGAGGAGCGTATTGATCCGGCATGGAATTCCGGGCTCGGCATTTTTCATACGCGCTGGTCAACGCACGGAGGCGTTACAGAAGAAAATGCTCACCCGCATTCTGATTGCTCGGGGACTATTTCGCTTTGCCATAACGGCATCATAGAGAACTTTAAAGAATTGAAAGAGGGTCTCATTAAAAAAGGCCACTCATTTACATCCGAAACCGACTCCGAAGTTATTCCGCACCTCATTGAAGAGGAGATGAAGGGGAATGTATCGTTTCAGGACGCGTTTTTTGTCGCACTTTCACAGATAAAAGGAACATATGGAATTGTCACGGTTTCGGCGAAATACCCCGACGTGCTCCTTGCGGCACGGAATTTCAGCCCGCTTTTGGTCGGAGTCGGCGATGGCGAGCGGTTTGTCGCATCAGACGCTTCCGCGATTTTGAAGCATACCCCGCAGGTTGTCTATCTTGATGACGGCGAAGTCGCAATTCTTACTTCGTCGTCGCACCAAATTTATGATCGCTCGCGTGTATTGCGGAAAAAACCGGAGCATACGATCGAGTGGTCGCTTGAGGAAGCAAAAAAGGGCGGATTTTCGCACTTCATGGAAAAGGAGATTCATGAAGAGCCGGAAGCAGTTGAAAATTCAATCCGCGGGAGAATGGTTCTCGGCGAGGGGCTTGCGAAGCTCGGAGGGCTCCATGCAAAGGAGGAGATTCTCCGCTCGGCGAAACGCATTTTGATTTCCGCATGTGGAACCGCCTACTTTGCTGGGCGCGTGGGCGAATACATGCTCGAAGAATACGCGGGGATTCCGACGAAAGTGGATATTGCTTCGGAGTTCCGATACCGAAAGCCGGTGTTTCGCGAAGGAGACGTATTTTTTGCAATTTCCCAGTCGGGAGAAACCGCAGATACTCTTGCCGCGATTCGCGAAGCAAAGGAAAAAGGTGTTCCGGCCTTCGGAATCGTGAACGTTGTTGGTTCGACCATTGCGCGCGAAACCGATGCGGGTGTGTATCAGCACGTGGGGCCGGAAATAGGCGTTGCCTCGACCAAGGCGTTTACGTCCCAAGTCGCGATTTTGGCGCTTCTTTCGGTGTATCTCGGCAGGACGCGGGAGATGTCTCTCATCACCGGCGAGCGGATTTTGCACGAACTTGAAAATATTCCACCGCTTATGCGTCGCGTAATTGAGCGGAATGAAACAAAAACGATCGCGCAAAAATATTTGCATATAAAAAATTTCTTTTTCCTCGGCAGAAAATACAATTTTCCCGTGGCGCTCGAGGGAGCGCTCAAATTAAAAGAGGTCTCGTATGTCCACGCCGAAGGAATTGCCGCGGGAGAGATCAAGCACGGAGCAATCGCAATGATCGATAAAAATATTTTGTCGGTTGTGATCGCGCCGAGGGATTCTGTGTATGAAAAAATGATATCAACTATCCAGGAGATTAAAGCGCGCGGCGGGCCGGTTCTTGCGATTGCGACCGAAGGGGATTCTGATATCGCGGAGCTTGCAGATGACGTACTATTCATCCCTAAAACCCTTGAGATGCTGACACCGCTTTTGTCTGTTCTTCCACTTCAGCTTCTCGCGTATCATTTCGGCGTTTTGAAAGGATTGGACGTCGATAAACCACGCAACCTTGCAAAAAGTGTCACGGTAGAGTAACTTGTGAAAAGATCATAAGGGGGACAGAAATGTTTACAGGTATTCTTATTAGTGTCGTCATAACCTGGGTTATCTGCAACTTTCTTCATACGGTGTATCTTCGCTTCGAATATGAAGCAGTATTCCCGTTGTGGGTATGGATTCTGTGGTCACTTTTCGGTATACCATTGGACGTTCTTTTCACGTTTGTTGGTGACGCTTTGGCAGAAATTCCGGAAGATTGATATGCGTTTTGTTAACTGTTTACTCCCATTTTTTGGGAGTTTTCTTAAAGAGAGCGATACGGATAGGGTATGGCAAGGGTTATATACTATATGGCTACAGAGGTATTTAAAAAGAAAAAGCATATTGTAGTAATCGGCGGGGGGCGGGAGTATTTATCGTTCTTTCGGGGCTTCGGAAATATCCAGTCGACCTTACGGCGATTATTTCCATGGCGGATGACGGCGGCTCGACCGGGGTATTACGCGAGAAATTTAGCAAAGAGCGTTACCGTTGAATAGTATGTGAAGTCCACATGAATCTGTACGAACACGAAGGGAAGAAACTTTTTTCGCGCTACGGCATCGCGGTTCCGCGTTCAGTACTTTGGCGTAAAGGAAATGAACCCCGCCGTCAGTGGATGAAAAGCCCTGTTGTTCTTAAAGCGCAGATTCTCGCGGGTGAGCGTAAAAAAGCGGGCGGCATTCTTTTTGCGTCGGGATCGGCTGATGTTGCGCGCCGCTCCCGCGCTATGCTTCGAAAAATCGTCGCCGGGGAGGCCATAAAGAATATTCTTGTTGAGGAGCGAGTGGCGGGAGCACGCGAATGGTACGTTTCGTTTTCCTATGATACGGCACGCCGCGCTCCAGTGCTTGCGCTCTCGCCCCACGGGGGAACGGGTATTGCAAACGCTCGCGTTTCCGCGATCGACCTTTCGTCCGGAGTCGAAGATTTTTTCTTTCGCGACGCGATCCGTTCGGCCGGATTCCGGCGGGAAGACGTTGTTCCGCTCCTCGGCATTGTAAAAAAATTATGGAGTATTTTTTGGAATGAATCAGCGCTTCTTGCGGAAATAAATCCGCTGTTTCGGCTTTCGACGGGCGAACTCGTTGCGGGAGACGCAAAAATTATTCTTGACGACGAAAAAGTATGTCCGGGCGAGCGGCGGTTTATTTCTTTGGGTGGTGATATCGCTATCCTTGCGTCCGGCGGAGGTGCTTCGCTTTTGAGCATTGACGCGCTTGTTCGCAGAGGAGGGAGGCCGGCAAACTATACCGAATATTCCGGAAACCCGCCCGCATCGGTCGTCCGTGCGCTTACGAAAAAAGTGCTTTCGCAAAAAGGCCTTCGCGGGTGTTGGGTCGTCGGGGGGACCGCAAACTTCACGGATATTTATGAAACGCTTTCCGGGTTTGTCGCGGGTCTAGGCGAAGTAAAACCAAAACCCCGCTATCCGATTGTTATCCGTCGCGACGGCCCGCGCCAAAAAGAGGCACTTCGAATGCTTGAGGGCGTCCGTGAAGCAGGAAGGTACGAATTGTACCTCTCCGGGTCAGAGACATCGATTTCCGAAAGCGCGGACATGATTGTCAAATATGCTTATGGGAATAAAACAGCAAGACGCGTAAAAAAATAAATAATGTCCATTCTCGTTGATAAAAAAACAAGGGGTTTGATTCAGGGAATCACGGGGCACGAGGGCGCGCGCGCCTGCCGCGAGATGCTTTCTTACGGCACACGCGTTCTTGCGGGCGTCACTCCGGGAAAAGGCGGGAGAACAATCGAAGGCGTTCCGGTCTATGACAGCGTTCGGGAGGCGGTCCTGCGCCATCCCAGCATCAACACCTCGCTCATTACGGTGCCCGCGCTCTTTGTGCGGGACGCCGCAGTAGAAGCCATCGCAAACAAAATTCCCCTTGTTAATATTTTGACCGAACACGTTACGGTGCGTGACAGCGCCTGGATTATTGCGCGGGCGCGCCGAGAGGGTGTCCGGGTTGTCGGGCCTTCGTCCGTCGGGATCATATCGCCCGGAAAGGGAAAGATCGGGAGCATCGGAAGTTCGGCGGTCGAGAAAAAAATATTTTTCCCGGGTCACGTCGGCATTATTTCAAAAAGCGGCGGCATGACCGCGGAAATCGGTGTTCTTCTTACGCGCCAAGGAATCGGGCAAAGCACTGCCGTGGGAATTGGCGGCGACCAGATCATCGGATCCGATTTCGCTGATCTCCTTGTTCTTTTTGAGCGCGACCCTGCGACAAAAGCGGTTGTTATTTTCGGCGAGGTCGGCGGATCGTACGAGGAAGAGGCCGCGCGTCTCATTTCGCAGAGAAAATGTACAAAGCCCGTTGTCGCGATTATCGCGGGATACTTTACAAAGGATCTTCGACCGGCGACGGTTTTGGGGCACGCGGGCGCGATTGTGTCCCACGGGCAGGGGGGGTATCATTCGAAAGTGTCGGCGCTCAAGAAAGCCGGGGTTCATGTCGCGAGCACGCTCGAAGACATACCCCGAGTGTTAAAAGCAATTCTTCGACTATGAAAAAATGGAAGACAAATATTAGTACTCGGAAAAACGGCGAGCTTTTTATTCGCGGCGTGCGCCATCTCGATCTTGTTAAAGATTCGGATTTTATCGCGTCTCTTTTTTTGCTGTGGCGGGGAACTCTTCCAAAAGGGAATGAAAAAATAATGTTTGAGGCGATTTTGGTGTCTGCAATCGAGCACGGGATTGACGTTCCGTCTTCGTTTGCCGCACGAACCGCGATATCAACAGGTAATCCGATGAACGTCGCTCTTGCCTCGGGCGTTCTTGCGATGGGTGCGCGCCACGGCGGCGCGATCGAGGGCGTAGCGCTTTTGCTCAAATCGGATGAGGCGCCCGACGAGATTGTCCGCCGAATTACGTCTTTAAAAGAAAAAATTCCCGGGTTCGGGCACCGGCTCTATAAAGAAAAAGACCCGCGGGCCGAGGCCCTTTTTGAGCACGCGCGAACGCTCGGGTTTTTCGGCCCGTTCGCAAAAAAAGCGCGCGACATCGAGGCCGCGTTTGAGCGTGCGAGTGGGAAGCATCTTCCCATAAATATCGACGGCGCAATGGCAGCACTTTTACTTGAGCTCGGATTTGATCCGCGGCTCGCGTGGGGAATATTTATTTTTGCGCGCATCGCCGGGCTCCTTGCCCACGCGCGGGAGGAACTCGACGAGACCGGCGTGTATCGGCACCTTGATGAGGATGATATCGAATATATTGGGAAGTAATTTTTGAAGTATGCTTTCATTTGTCCGTATAACAAAAGAGAGTGTAGAAGTCCGTGAAGCGATAAATGGGCTTCTTTCCCAGCTTTCCGAGACCGCGCGCGCAATATCAAGTACTCGACTTAGAGAACTTTTGAAGGATAAAAATATACATCTTTACTTTGCGGTTTTTGACGGAGAAATCGCCGGCATGGGAACGCTTGTATTTCTTCGCGCGCCGAGTTCGTTTCGCGCGCGCGTCGAAGACGTGGTAGTCGATACGAAATTCCGGGGGCGCGGAATCGGAAAAAAACTCATGCTCCACTTGATCCGCGTCGCGAAAAAAGCCGGTGTTTTGACGATTGATCTTACGAGTGGTCCCTCGCGTATTGCGGCAAATCGGCTGTACCGCTCGCTCGGATTCGAGAAACGAAAAACAAACGTGTATCGAATGACACTTTCATGAGTCCTTTCCGGAGCAATTCTCCAAAAAAGCCGCGAGGCGTTATTGTTTGGGATTTTGACGGGGTTTTATTTGATATTGAGAGATTTCGAAAAAACGCCGAGCATATTTTTGAAAAACACGGTGTACCACCCGCCGTTTTTCAAGCGGCAATTCTACGTATTAGAAAAGAGGGCGGTCAATTTTCCGTTGCACGTTCGATTCGAATTATGCGCTCTCTCGGTGCTTCGGTTAAAGAGAAGACCATAAGAAAAGCGCTTCATAATCACCTTGCTCTTACCCGATATTTTACTGCGCCTACGGATATTTTCTTGCGGCGATTGCGAAATTTAAGGTTTATGCACATAATCTTGAGTTTTGGAGCGTCCTCCTACCAGCACAAGAAGATTCGTGTGGGTTGCGGCAAGAAGTTTATTCGGCATTTTGCAAAGATTTCAACAACAAGAAAACCCAAATTTATATATCTCAAGAAGCTGGCGAGGAAATATCCGCATACAACCATCTTTTTTATAGACGACACCAAAAAGAATATTGAGCTTGTCCAGAAACACGTTCCCGAGATTGTAACCGTCCATTATTCCAATATATCCGGAGTATCTCTAAAAAATTTGGAAAGGGGAATACTATTGTATGCCAAAAAATAAAGAAAAAAGACCCAAAATCGTCGTGATCGGCGGAGGAACCGGCGTTTTTACCGTGCTCTCGGGACTTCGGAAATATCCGCTGGATTTAGGAGCTATTGTTACTATGGCCGATGACGGAGGTTCAACCGGCGTTTTACGGGAAGAGTTCGGAATTTTGCCTCCGGGAGACGTGCGGCGGGTTTTGGTGGCGCTTGCCCACTCGGACAACAAGCTTCTTTCAGATCTTTTTAACTATCGTTTCATCGAGGGAGGATTTAAGGGGCACGCTTTTGGAAATATCATGCTTACCGCGCTGGAGCGCCTTACTGGAAGCTTTGAAGAGGCGATAGAGGAAGCAGGGAAAATCCTAGGCATTAAAGGCGAGGTGCTTCCGGTTACTTTTGATCAAGTGCGGCTTTGTGCGGAGCTTTCCGACGGAATTGTAGTTCAGGGAGAAGACGATATCTACATTCCGAAACATAACCCTCGGTTATCAATCAGGCGGGTGTACCTGGATCGAAAGGCGAGGGCCAATAAAAGGGCCGTACAGGCGATACTCAATGCCGATCTTATAGTGCTGGGGCCGGGCGATTTTTACGCAAGTATCATCCCGAATTTGCTTGTTTCCGGCATTCCACAGGCCCTACGCAGGACCAAAGGCAAGATAGCTTATGTGGTCAACTTGACGACCAAAAAAGGGGTAACCAATGGGTTTACCGCTCTTGATTTCGTCCGTACTACTGAAAAGTATCTGGGGGGACCTCGGCTTGATTACGCAATTGTAAATACCAAGCGTCCCAGCGAGAAACGGCTTAGGCAATACGAACAGGAGGGAGCAGAATTTGTTATCTTGCCCCGCAATCATAATCTAAAAAAACCTGTGCCTATTCTTGGGGATTTTCTTAGACGTCAAGGTTTTGTCCGTCATGATCCAGACGCGCTTGCGCGCTCCCTCATAAAACTTATATGAAGATACTCGCGCTTACGCACGAAAACGCGCATGAGGTTCTCGGCGAGGCAGAGTCGCTCATCCGCGC
>JGI1356J14229_10003114_pt1 | contig 12756 bp, 9 predicted proteins | sample Subgrocontami58m_FD_14229 | JGI IMG/M metagenome (IMG submission 14229) | reverse complement strand
AAGCCGGTACACTTCGCGCTCGGCTTGCGGATCAATATACTCTTCAAACTCTACAGTGCCGGGCTTGAGGATGTCGTTGCCGATCAGTGCGCGAATATTGACAGCGCCAAGCCACACAATGCAAGCAACAACAAATACAAACAACGCGATGCGCCACACCGGCGAGTCAACGCCCGAAGAAGCAACAGACGGTGGAGGGGAATTTTGTCTCGCTGGCATGAGTCAATGTACAATTTTTCTCTGCGCTTTTCAAGAGAACGTTAGCGGTCCCGCGAGTCGATGAGAAAGTTCTTGTACCAGCTTAGATCGTAAAAGAGCGCAAGTAAATTCTGAAACGCGGTTGGCGACATTGACAGGAACTGCGCATCGAATTCCTTCTTTGTTTCATCTGATGCGAGGGCAAGCAGTTCGTTGACCAAGTTCTTTGACTTCCCGGCACAGTCGCCAAATTCTTTCGATAGCTTGTCGTAACCGTCGGCGTCTTTCCCGATGCGTTTCATGATGCCGAATGTTTTGTGCGCGAACTTTGCATAGAAACTTAAGTCGTCGAGTGTTTGCAGCTTGTTGTTTTGATATGCGAGCTCGATGAGAATGCCGACTTCGTTTCTGTATGATAGATTCTTGCTGGCGAGTGACTCAAGTCGTTGCAATAGCTCTGTTGTGTTCCGGCTGAATACCATTGACATTTCCAACCGTTGATGTTTGCTATCAATATAGATGAGGGGAAGAGGAGAAACAACAGCGCTTGGAACTTTCAATGGTGAAAACTCATTTACCTGCGTAGAGACGTAGCCCGCCGTGGCGGGCTACGTCTCTACCATTGTCCATTGATTCTCTGATCGCTATTCGGTACTTTTTGCACACCGAATAACGAAAGCTTTGATAATGTTTTCTTTCAGGCACTGGTCAGTTTCACGAAAAATTTTGCTTGGCATTTTGCCGTTGTTTCTTCTGTTCATCGCACTGAGCGTAGCACTCAACAATTACTACCAAGAACGGGAGATGATGGAGCAGGCACAGATCGCAGCGCATACGTATGCAGACATCATCAAGGAAGCGATGGTGAGCATGATGGTGACGAATCTTGAAGTGGATGAGAGCTTCCTTGACCGTCTCGGCTCGTTGTCGGAATTCGATACGCTCCACATTCTCATTAACGATTTGCATTTGCGCGAAGAAGTGCTGACCCCAAAGAACCGACAGCGGATTGAAACGCGACACAAAACATTGCAGCCACATGATGATGTTGAGCGCGAGGTGCTGCGTACGGGCCAACCAAAGTTTACGCGACAAGGAGAGCACTTTAGAGGCGTCGTTCCGTTTAACGCAACGAGCGTTTGTCAAAAATGTCATGCGGTGCCTGTTGGCTACACGCTCGGTGCGACGGATTTGCATATTTCGCTTTCGCAGATTTCCAAAGCGGCACAGGGAAACTGGAAACGCTCGTTTATCATTTTTATTGGATTCACCTTTTTTGCATTCGTCATCGCGAGCGTAATGTTTGCGCGATTTGTTTCTCGTCCCGTTGACCGTCTCGTGAACGCCACAACGGAAATCAGCAGCGGCAATTTGGATTATACAATCGTTCATCGAGAAACTGCCGAGGCGTTCAAGTCGAAAGACGAACTGGAGTTCCTTTCATTGAAATTTGATGAGATGCGTGAGTCGCTCAAAGAAAAAATTTCGCAGCTCGATGAAGTGAATAAGAGCCTTGCCGAGCGTAATGCTGAAGTGGAACACGCACTTACACAACTGAAGCAGGCACAGCAAGAATTGGTAAAGAGTGAGCGGCTTGCGGCAACCGGAAAAATGACGGCACAGCTTTCACATGAGATCAATAATCCCATTCACAACATACAAAGTTTGCTTCAATCGTCTCTGGGCAAAGTGGATGGACAGGCGCAGGAATTGATTTCCATTGCGTTGGAAGAAGTAACGCGCATGGCGAAGCTGACGCGACAAATGCTCGATGTTTATCGCGGTTCAATCGTTGAGATTGAAAAGAAGCCGGTGAACATGAAAGAATTGCTGGAGAATCTCCTGAAAGAGAATGAGGAATCATTCGTAAAGAATAAGATTCACACGGTTCTGAATGCGCCGACGGATGGGGTTGTCGTGCTCGGATCACGCGACAAGCTGAAACAAGTTTTCCTCAATCTTATTTTGAACGCAAAGGATGCAATGCCGAACGGTGGAAGACTGACGCTCAATGTTCGGCAACGCAATGGACAAGCAAAAATCCTTGTGAGCGACACGGGCATCGGCATTCCGCAAGAGAACCTGGGGAAAATTTTCGATGCCTTTTTCACAACAAAAAAAGAGGTAAGCGGCGTCGGGCTTGGACTCTCCGTCACGTACGGCATCGTGCAACAGCACAACGGATCAATCAGCGTCACGAGCACAGCCGGCAAAGGAACGACGTTTACAATTGAACTACCTTTGGCAAAGGAACCTCATGTCTAAAGAGATAACGTACAGTCGTGAACGGATACTCGTCGTTGATGACGACAAAGCATTCCGCGTTGCAACTCGAACATTGCTCGAAGACGACGGCTACACTGTAGCGCTCGCTACAAGCGCTGACGAAGCACTTTCAGTCTTGTCATCATCGGAAGTTGATTTGATCCTCTCCGATTTAGTGATGACAAAGATGACGGGCATCGAGTTGTTGGAGAAGGTGAAGGCGAACTATCCCGACTTCATGGTGATAATGGTGACCGGCTTCGCTTCAGTTAATACTGCGGTCGAGGCGATGCGGCTCGGCGCGACAGATTATCTCACGAAGCCATGCAACAACACGGAACTTCTGCTGAAGATTCGTCGTGCGCTCGACATGCGACAGAAAGACCGCGAGTTGATGCGCTTGCGCGAAGAATTACATTCGACGTACAGCTTTGGCAGCATGGTGACGCGTAGCGAAAAGATGAAGCAGGTGATTCTATCAATCCGGCAAGTCGCTGATACGGACGTGACGATTTTGCTCCAGGGTGAGAGTGGAACAGGGAAGGAGCTTGTTGCGCGGGCGCTGCATTACAATAGTAATCGCAGTGCGAAGCCTTTCATTGCTGTGAACTGCTCTGCAATTCCTGAGAATCTTTTGGAGAGCGAGTTGTTTGGTCATGAGAAAGGTGCATTCACAGGTGCGATGAAGCAGAAAGCAGGGAAGTTTGAAGAAGCGAATGGCGGAACGCTATTCTTGGATGAAATCGGCGACCTTGCTCAGCCAATTCAAACAAAACTATTGCGTGTGCTGCAGGAAAAAACGTTCGAACGAGTTGGCGGCAATGCCTCAATCACAGTTGACACGCGCATCGTCGCTTCAACAAATCGTAATTTGGAGATGATGAGTAGGCAGGGAGACTTTAGGGAAGACCTCTTCTTCCGGCTTAATGTTTTCCCAATTCATCTCCCTACATTGCGTGAGAGGCTCGAAGATATTCCGCTGCTTGCAGAACATTTTGTAAACAGGTATGCCGACCTTGCCGCAGGACGCGTCAAATTTATTTCTCCAACAGCAATCACCGACATGATGAACTACAACTGGCGGGGCAACATTCGTGAGCTGGAGAATTTGATCAAGAGGGCGTTGATTAAAACAACAGGAGACACCATCATGAAAATTGAATTGCCGGCCAACGACACTCTGCCAACTGTAACAAAAGAAGCGGCTGCGGACGTTGACCTGAACACGCCATACAAGGATTACATCAACGCAATCGTCCGTGATGCTGAAGAAAAATATCTTGTCCGCATGCTTCGTCTCTACAAAGGCAACATCAACCAGATTGCAAAGCTTATGGATATTGACAGAAAGACGGTGTATAGGAAGATGTCGGAATATTCGATTGACCCGACAACGTTTCGGGAGTGAGTGTAAAATTTTCTTGGCAGCGTGTTCAAGGATGGCGAGTTCTCTTATAGAAACGGCAGGCTCCCCTTCCCACCTCATACGGTGCAAGGAGAAGCGAACGATTGCCGAAGGCATCCCTTCGGGAGGATTAGCTTGACTTCTTTGCGAACCGGGCGTACAAGCCCCACGCGGCAATGGCGATGTTGATAATGTTGGCGAGCGTTCCGCCTCCCATATTTGTGTTAGGGGATTCGACATCTCCAGCCAACGACACAATCGTTAGCCTTCGACCTTTGTGCTTACGGCTTTGGCATTCTTAATTTGTGAGATGAGTTAGATCGATTGATGAAAAAAGGAACGGCACGGACGCGGGCTTCTACACAGTAAGAATATACTTTATTAGCTGATGTTGCGCACGATTGTATCTCGACTACGTATTCCCCTCTGTGCGTAGGAATGAAGCGATGGCGAGAGGGGTTAGGGGTGTGTCAATAGCCCGATTCGCTGCGCGTTCCGCATGTTTTGACACACCCCTCTACGAGGTCGTAGACCTAAATCCCCTCTCCCTCAACACAGGCTTTCACACAGAGGGGACTTTTGATTTGTGTAACATCAGTTAATACAGGACCATGCGGCAATAAATGTTTTTATTCCGTACAGAAGTAGATTGAATCACTCATCAAGCATCGGTATATTTCCACCCTATGCAGCACTCCATCTCCGAAAAGAAAACCGTTGCACTCTCCTCCGTCGTTGCAGCACTATTTCTTACCGCAATCAAACTTATTGTTGGACTTGAAACGAACAGTCTTGGCATTCTTTCCGAAGCTGCGCATTCCGGGCTTGATCTCATCGCAGCGCTGATGACGTACGCAGCAGTTGTTGTCGCCGATAAGCCCCCGGACAAAGACCATCAATACGGTCACGGCAAAGTTGAGAACGTTTCTGCGTTTGCTGAAACTATTCTCCTCGTATTCACTTGCGCCTGGATTATCTTTGAAGCGACGAAGCGGCTGATATTTCACGAGGCACATGTCGAAGCAAGTGTGTGGTCCTTTATCGTGATGGGAACTGCAATCGTTGTTGATTTGGGTCGCTCTCGCGCGCTCAGCAAAATTGCACGGCGGCACAACAGTCAGGCGCTTGAAGCGGATGCACTGCATTTCTCCAGCGACATTTGGACTTCGCTTGTTGTTATTCTCGGACTTGTCTCTGTCTCGCTCGGCTATCCGACTGTTGACGCCGTTGCAGCAATTGTTGTTGCGTTTCTTGTTCTCTTCGTGAGCTATCGGTTAGGACGACGGACGATTGATGCGTTGATGGACCGCGTACCGCAAGGCTTGTATGAAAAAGTGTCGAGTGAAATCCAAAGTGCTGAAGGTGTTGAAGAAGTGCGTAGCATTCGTCTCCGTCCTTCAGGAGCGAAGGTGTTTGTTGATACGACTATCGCTATTCGCCGGACGATTCCGTTCGAGCAAGCGCACGGCATTATGGACAACGTAGAGCGTGTCATCTATTCACTTCATTCAAACGCTGACATCGTCGTTCACGCTGAGCCGTTTGAGAGCGCCGACGAAACGACTGCGGATAAAGTACGAATGATTGTATCGAAGAAAGGCCTGCGCGCACCACATAATCTTGAAGTCCACAACGTGCAAGGCAAATACTTCATCGACTTCGACATCGAATACCAGAAAGGAAAGACGTTCATCGAAGCACACGACATGACGGAAGAACTCGAGCGTGCGATTCGTGAAAAAGTCAGGACGGTTGGGAAAGTCACAATTCATATGGAAGAGTTCGAGCCTAAAGAGGGGGCGCTGACAGACGTTACCGAAGAGGAACGAGTTCTTAGCGAGCGGATTCGTGAAATACTCCTCGTCGATAAACGCGTGGTTCAGTGTTCCGATATTGCGCTGCTGACGGTCGGTAACGCATACAATCTCACCCTTTCCTGCCACATCGACAAAACCAAGACTCTCGACGAAGTTCATTCGATCATCGCTCAGACTGAAAGCGAGCTGTATCAGCATTTCAAACAACTCCGCCGTGTTACGATTCATGCCGAGCCAGTTTAGCTTGTAGAGCGGAATGGCATTCCGCTCTACATGACAAATCGTGTAGCACGTTCTCCCCATACCACCTTCTTCCGACTTGCCTCTCTGTGGCTCGCATTCCTCACATCAACGTTCATTCACTCCAACACTTCAGCAATCCAGCATCTATTGTCTAATTTTGGTTCGTGGCACGCCGTTTGGCATTGAGTTGCCAGTAATTCATCACACGCCCAAAAAATTTTCTCACCACCAACTCACTTACATCGCGGGGACTTATGGGAAACGATACTCTCTTTCATCAAGCACTCACGCTGGAATACGAAGGACGGTTTGCTGAAGCATTCGAGCTATTTCAAAAATGTTTTGCCGATCCGACGTTTGACGAGGGGGATATTTCTTTTCACTGCGGCTGGTGTCTTGAAAACGAAAAGAAGCAACACCAGGCGCTCATGCTGTACGCGAAGGCGGCTGAGCTCACTCGCATTCCCTCGTGCAAACTCAATAGCTACTTCCGTTCGGGTTGGGTGCTAATGCACGAGAAAGATTTTGTGAAAGCAGCAGACATGTTTCGTTATGCGATTGAGTACGGCGAGCTTGTTCACCTACAGAATGAAACATACGAACACGCCGTGTACTGGTATGCGCTCTGTCTTGAATCGCAGGGACTGTATCTGGAAGCTTTGAAGTGGTATCGGTTGGCGCAAGCAGCGTCCATGCAGTTGGATCCGGAAAGCCGCTACCGACAGATCGTATGCTTGAACCAGGTTGGATTGTTCAATGATGCGCTGAACGTTTGTCGCACGTTCGATGCGCCTGCACCTGACGATTTTGACAATCAGCGGTACGAAACGTTGCGGAATGAAGTGCGGAAGGAACGCGAGATGCTTGAAGCCTGCCTGACCGGTCAACGACTCTCAACGATCTGCGATCCCGTAGGGAGACCGTCGGTCGACTCGTTGAGCAGGCATGCTTGTCTCACGCCATATAGGACAAGCAACAAATCAGCCGTGCCTGCACGCAGAAGTGAGAGCGTTTCGGCACGCAGGCGTGCCCTATGCAATTAGCTGAAATTAAAACGAATGTCCCGCCGCTCCGAAAAGATCCGGTTGATCTGCGCGAGCTTGAATATATTGCCTTCTCGGGCCTGCACGAGATTGCACACGGCATTTTCCGCAGCATTTCCAAAGAACAGAGGGAGAAGTTTGCTAACAAGTATATTCTGAGTGAAGTAATCGTAGGTGGCGTTAAGAAGCTGAAAACTTTTCTTTCTGTTTCAGCGGAAGCCGCGGCGAATGAAGAAAAGGCATTCATCAGTGAGACGATGGATCTGTTTGTTTTCAGCTCGCGCAATTCCGGCAGTTGTTCACGTGAGTTGTTTGAATCCTTGCTTCTGTGGGCTGATGAATTGACGAAGCTTTCCCTTCTGCAAGAGGCGCTTCACTACTACGACGAAGCACTCGCGTTGGGTGTAAACAAATTTCCTGAGCTGTACGTCCGCTGCTTGTTTGGGAAAGCCGGTGTGTTGAATCTGACGGGGAAATTTCGTGAGACGCGGTCGCTGCTGGCGTCGCTGGCTGAGCGTCCATACATCATTGTAGACCGCAACTTGATTCCCGAGCTGTTGTTCAATCTTGGCAAAGAGTCTCTGTTGAAAGGGGAAATCTCTTACTACAAAAAACTTCTCTTCCGCGGACTTCGGCACTTCTACACACACATTGAACACCGAAGATTGTTCGTCGATCAAATCAGGAAAACGTACAGGCACTCGCACAACGTTCTTCTCGATTCGCAGCTCCCGGTTGCAGACAAAGTTCTCTTCGTCATTCACCGTTTCTACTTCATCATCCAACGGCTTGCTATTGCACGGTATATCGGGCTTGCAAAGGCGATGAAGCTTGCGGTGCTGGGATATGTGTACAGTCTGAATTACATCTTCCGCTCTTTAACGACTATCCAACAAGAATTGATTGATGGCAGAAGGTACGCCGACGGTGTTCATCTCCATCAACGACGAAGAAATATTCTCATCACCCGCGCAATGGGCGGCATCGGCGATTTGCTGATGATGACGCCGGGCTTTCATGCGCTGAAGGAAAAATATCCGAANGAAGAAATCCATCTCGCTATCGCGAAGCGTTACTTCCCGTTGTTTCGAGGCAACAATGACGTAACGTTGATAGATATCGAAGACGAAGCGTTTGACCATTACGGCTACAAGAAGTGGTTCAACTTCACTGAGTGTCCTGCTGCCAGAGTTGAGTCGCGCACCGCACCGAAGGTGAAAAAGAGCCGCATCGAATTGTTTGCACGCGGGTTGGGCATCAGCCGCATTCGTGTCCGGAGGATGAGAAAGCATCCACGCTATTTCGTGCTGCCGGAAGAGCGAGCGTTTCAAGAATATTTCTGGAATGAACATGGACTTGAAGGGAAGAAGGTCATTGGCGTTCAGCTTCGTTCGGATGAGGTGTATCGCGACTATCCGCACATGGCGCAGTTGGTCGCCCGGCTTGCCGGCAACTATAACGTGCTGGTGTTCGATGCTGAAGCGATTCACGGTTATGATGGTGAGAACATCATCAAAGTGTCGGGCATGCCGATGCGAAAGGCTTTTGCATTAGCAGCAGCGTGCAATGCAATTGTCGCACCCGACTCGGCGTTCGTTCATCTCGCGGCGGCGTTCGATATTCCTTGTGTTGCGTTGTACGGGCCCGTTGACGGTGAAATCCGTACGATGCACTATCCGAAGTGTACCTATCTCGACGTCAGAAAAAAACTCGGCTGCATGCCGTGCTGGCGCAACGACAAAATTCCTTGCAAACTCACAAACATGCGGACAAGCGTATGTATGGCGGACATCTCCATCAACGACATTCACAATGCACTGAACGAAGCATTACNAANGGAACANCGNNAATGAAAGCNACAAGCAAACTCTGCGACGCAGCCGATTGGTTTCGNCCNGACATTCAAGAAATNATTGNAAACGAATTGCGGGAAGTGCCGCGNTTNCATCGGAAGCAATGGGAGTCNGCGATGATTTTTCTGTCCNTACGGGAAAGTGGCAAGCTCAATCAGGACAAGCTCGGCCTTTCAATGGGTGGAGGAAAAGAGCTGATTGCATACGCAATCGCCCCGCATGTGAAGCAGCTCGTCATCACCGATTTGTATGAGACGACAACAAGTTGGGATTGTGCGAAAACGGATGACCCCGACGAGTTCATCAAGCAGAACAAACCGTTTCCTGTTGATGATGCAAAGCTGAAAGCGCTCCGCATGGATATGCGTGAGTTAAAGTTTCCCGATAAGACGTTTGACTTTTGCTATTCAACTTGCGCGGTCGAGCATATTGGCGGTCGGAAGGATTTTTTGCAACACTTCAACGAGGTTGCTCGAGTGCTGAAGGATGACGGCGTGTACGTCTTTACAACAGAAATTCTTTATGGCGATGAAACGATTTACGACGAACACAATTATGTCTTCTCGCTTCCGCTCCTGCGTGATCTTTTAGCGGAGAGCAATCTTGCCGCTGATGAAATATTCGACGCACGAGTTTCACCGCACAAAATCAATTATCCCGTTCCGTCAACATTGAAGCAGTTATCGCATTTTGTTCCGGAGAACCTGGCGCAACGCATTCTGCAAGAAGCTCCGCATATTCAACTGCTGAGAGGCAAGCATCCGTTCACGTGTGGACTGTTTGTGCTGCGAAAGAAAACATCAAACAAAGGATCAAGGGAAATGAAATTTCTTGGGTTAGAGGAGACGAGAAACTTTGCTGCGTCTGGAGTTCGCGAATATCGCGACATGTTGGAGAATTCACGCCTGGGTATCAATCCATTCTCGATGCTTCCCGGTGAGAATTCCCGTTTCTTTGTTGACCATGCTGAATTCTTTCCAGAACAGAAACACCCCGAAGACACCGAAACTGTCTTTCATACGGACTACTTTTGGTTTGGAGGCGGCAAGCGGGTCTTTGAAGTTGCACTGCGCGTAGGAATCGGCGGGCGGGTTGGTGAACCCGAGATTGAGTTTCGCGTACATCGGTTCAAAACGCTTGCATCGAAAGAAGTGGAGTGCATTACATCTGTGACGCGACCTGTTCAGGATGTTGGCTGGATGGTGCGGACGATTGAATTGGAGATTGATGAAGAGTATTGCTACGCCGTTCTTGCAAAGGTGCGCAATGGTTCTTGCACGTTCGACCGCGTTGAAGTAAAAAGTTATCCTCCGCATCTCTCGCGCTTGAGCTTGAAAGAGAATTCTTCACCCGAAACAACAGACACGAAAACAGAACTTATCCTTGCGTGAAATTATGGCTGACGTCATCGCACGACGCTTCGTGTGGTTCTACGCGAAGAGCCAACTGAAACTGAAGTACCGCTACACATCGCTCGGCTTCCTCTGGAATTTTTTGGAGCCTGCGCTGTACCTTGCTGTGTTGAGTATGGTATTCTCCGTAGTGAACAACATGAACGTTGCCGACTACGCTGTATTTCTGTTTGGAGCGTTGATGCCGTGGCGATATTTTGAAAAGGTCGTAAACACCTGCATGGATTCAATCGTTGGCGGCGAGTGGTTGCTGAAGAAGTTGTACGTCTCACCGTTCGCGCTTCCGCTCACACGTTGGGCGATCGCGAGCATTGAGTTTCTTTTTTCGTTGACGGCTGTCTTTGCATTCTTTGCAATTCTGAAGCATTCGTTCACGATTCATCTCATTGTGTTGCCGCTTGCAATTGTTCCGTGGGCATTGCTTGGTCTCGGCGTTGGGTTGATAGCGGCAGTGCTCTTCACATTCTTTCGCGACATCCGCACAATCATTCAAATGATTTTGATGCTTGCGTTTTTCTCTTCGCCGATTCTGTTCAGAGCAGACACGTTTGCGAGTGGAACGCTGCAAGCGCGGCTGATGGCGCTACATCCGATTACGTATTTTGCGGCATTGTTTCAGAAACCGATTTATTATGCAGCGTTTCCGGGTTGGATGGATTGGATTGTGTCGTTCAGTATCGCAGCTCTTGCGCTGATGGTTGGAACGTCCCTGGTGAATAAGTACAAAGGAGAGTTCTACTTTTATCTCTAATCAAGAGACCCGTGAGGTCTACCTGGTTTATTCAGCGCGAGACCTCACGGGTCTGCTTGCGTAAAGAGCGGATGAAACTCCTACGGAGTTTTGCGATGGAGCGCAAGGGCTTTGTTACAAATATGGAATCCCTACGGGATTCTATCGGAGAATTGCTCCGTAGGAGCAGCATATTTGTAATCGTATGAACAAATAATCTCTTGGAACTCCGTAGGAGTTCAATATCCTCTATCTAAGCCTAAACGAGTCATGAAACCAATTTTCAAACTTACCAATGTCGGCGTCAGCTTCGGGAAGCATGCCATCAAGCATCGGAGCCTCAAGTATGCACTCTCGACCTTTCTTGATGAAAAGGGAAAGCCCCGGTTCAATGCTCTCTCGAACATCAATCTGAGCATTCACGATGGAGAGCATGTCGGCATCATAGGCCGCAACGGTGCCGGGAAGACGACGCTGATGCGTGTGCTGACGCGAGTGATTACGCCGCAAGATGGCGGTGTGTATGTGAACAGCCACAAACACATCGTGCCTCTGCTCGAGCTGGGAATTGGATTTCATGGTGACTTGTCGGGGCGGGAGAACTGCTACCTTGCGGGAATTTTGATGGGCTATTGCGAAGGAGAGATTCGTGCGAAGATAAGCGACATCATCGCGTTTTCCGAGCTGGGAGAATTCTTTGATGAACCGGTAAAAACCTATTCGTCCGGCATGTACGCACGGCTTGCGTTCGCGCTTGCAACGGACGTTCAGCCTGAGGTGTTGCTGGTGGACGAAGTATTTGGTGTCGGCGATGAGTTCTTCATGCGCAAGTGCATCGTGCGTATGCAGCGACTGATGCAAGCAGGGACAACAACGGTGTTTGTCTCGCACAACCTGGATTTTCTGGTTACGCAATGCAAACGTCTGATTTGGCTGGATAAAGGCAGAGTCGTGCTGGATGGAGCGTCGTTGGAGGTTGCAACAGCCTACCGCAAATCAGGGGGACATTATGACTGAGCCAATCATCATTAACGCAACGAACCTTGGCAAGTACATCGACGGGCTTGGTGTGTACACGCTGAATCTTCTCAGGGAGTTGTCGCAGATGGAAACGAAACTTCGCTTCATTATCTATGTGAACAAGAGTTGCCGTGAACATCTGAGAGATATTGCGTTCTCCGATCGTTGCGCATTACGATGGGTGAGTAATGTCGTTTCGCCGGATTACCGGTTCAGAGGACATTTCCTTCGCTTGCTCTACTCGAACTATTTGTCACTGAAGCATCGTCGTTCGCTCATCTTTGTTGCGACGCAGTTAGAGGCAATCTTCTTCCGTACGAATCAAATCATCACGATTCACGACATTATTCCATTGTTGTTTAGGGAGAGTCACAAGAAGCAATACTTCTACTATAAATACCTGCTCAATTTTGTTTTGCAGAGAGCGAAGTCGGTCATCACTCCGTCACAACATACAAAAGATTTACTGATGCAAGTGTATGGACTTGATGATGCGAAAGTGCAGGTGATTCACAACGGTGTTCGGCAATCGCTTCATGCCGTTGTTGCCCGCGACGAAGCAGTGAATGAAGAGTTCATTCTTTTCACCGGCAGACTCGTTGGCATGAAGAACTTCGCGGGTTTGCTGCGAGCGTTCAGTCTAATTAAGGATTCCGTTCCCCACAAACTCGTCATCACCGGACACGGAACGCGACAAATGAAGAGAGAATTGCAGAAGTTACGTCTTTCCGACTGCAACATTGAAGAAGGACGAGTAATTTATAAAGGGC
>JGI1356J14229_10003112_pt1 | contig 12769 bp, 6 predicted proteins | sample Subgrocontami58m_FD_14229 | JGI IMG/M metagenome (IMG submission 14229) | reverse complement strand
AGCGGTGGGCATGAAGCGTTTCAAAACATCCACTTCCACCGCGCGCCAAAAGGCTGTGGCGGGTTGGAAAGCGTACACACATAAGAATTCAACAAAAAGCATTTGATTTATCATTATTCCTGCCTGTTCCATTATCTTATTTTCAAACCCAACATACTCAGTACAAAACTGGTCAACATCACCTGTGCGCCACTGACCAGGGAAAGCGCGCCGCCAAAGACCAAGCGCACACTGACATCGAACCCTACTTGGGCAAAGTTATCCGAGAGCAGGAGGGCGCGCAGCAACAAAATCAGTCCTGCCGTGGCCAGCAGCACGCCTGCCAGCAGGCCTTTCTCCAGATTGAAGTAGCGAAAAAGGCCAAAAAAGCGCGGCTGACGCGGCAGCAATCCGCTGTAGAAGGCATAGACACGCGTAATTGCCGCAAATGAAAGCATGTTCAGGCCGAGATACGAAAGCGACCCGGCGGCAATGAAGGAGTGAAAATCAATATAGCGAAAGCCGATGTTGACCGGGCCAAAAAACAACAGAATCGAGAGCAATCCGCCGGCGGCCATCATGAACAAGCCGGGGTAGGCAAACAACCAGGTCGGGCTATAGAGTAGCAAAAACCGCAAATGCCGCCAGCCGTCACGAAAACTGCGGAGATGCGGCGGCCTGTCTCTGCCATCAGGTGATAACGTAGTAGGCACTTCACACACTTTCATTCCCAGGATCGAAGACTTGATCACAATTTCACTCGCCAATTCCATTCCTGTGGTTTGCAAGTTCATCTCTTCAATGGTTTCTTTTGGGAAACCGCGCAAGCCGCAGTGAAAATCATTCGCAGGCGATTTGAAGAATAATTTTCCGAGGAATGAGAGAATGGGATTGCCAATATAACGGTGATGCCAGGGCATGGCTCCCTTTTTAATCCCGCCTTTGAAACGATTTCCCATGACGAGATCATAGCCCTCACGAAGTTTTTCGACAAATGGCATCAAGTTGACAAGGTCGTAGCTGTCGTCCGTATCTGCCATGATGATGTATTGGCCTTGCGCTGCTTCAAAGCCCCCACGCAGGGCGCTTCCGTATCCCTTTTGCTCGACATGCACAACTCTTGCGCCATTTTTCGCGGCAATTTTCACGGAATTGTCAGTACTGCCATTGTCTGCAACAATAACTTCCCCATTTATTTTATATTTTTTTAGAAAACTGACTGCTTTGGAAACGCAAACTCCGACGGTTAGCTCTTCGTTTAAACAAGGCAAAACAATGCTTAGTTCTTTCTTATATAATTTGGCTGGCTGTTGCTTGTTTTTTTTATTTGCTGTCTTGCGTCTTTTGGGAAGTGCCTGCGCGGAAGGAATATGTGTCATATAATCTCACTTTGATTCGATAAACCAGCTATGATTCCGTCCTATTATAACTTGTGCGGAGTTTGTGTAATGTGAATTTGACCTGTCATTATTGATTAGTGACCATGGAACTGTGTTGTGATTGATAATAAGTATATTCACCCAATAACCGATTTTATAGCCCTGTCCTTTTTGGCTGTGCTTAGTTTGGCGCTTGCCATACTTGCCTATACCTTTGGCGGCGTGGATTTTGGTGTGTATTATGCGGCTGGGCGGGTTTTGTTACAGGGCGGTAATCCATATGACTATAGCCAGTTAGTTGCAGAAATCGTTTCTTCGACAGGCGCGGCGAATAACCCTTATTATTATGCTCCCTGGTTTACATGGGCGTTGACGCCCCTGGTTTTATTGCCATTTGAGACAGCCCGAATCTTATGGGCGGTACTTAACTATGGATTCTGGTTTTGGGGATTATTCAATCTCTCTAAATTGGTCGCATGGCCGCGGGTCGGCTGGCGGCGATGGGGAATGTATCTTTTGGTCACTTTTGTATTTGCGTGGGGAACCTGGGGCTCAGAGCAGGTGGGTGTGTTGATTTTTTTGATATTGACATTCGCGATCCTGTCACTCGAACGCGAAAAATGGTTATCTGGGGGAATTTGGATGGCGCTTTTATTATTCAAACCCAATATTACGGCTTTTCCGGTGATGGCGCTGACTGTTTGGTTGATCCTGCGCGGCAAATGGAAGCCGGTGATCAGCATGGCTGGGGCGCTTATGCTAATGGTAGTCCTTTCCCTGCTGATTTCACCCGGCTGGTATCTTGAATTTTTACAACCCGACAAAGTTACCGGGTTATCCTACACCTTGAGCGAGTCCGGCTTGGTTCAGGTCCAACGATATACCAGCACCATGTTGAACTGGCTGTCGGCTTATGGCATTATTGGAATTACGGTTTATGCGATCTACGCGATTGCGGCTTTGGCAGGCCTGCTGATCACAGTTCGGGCAATTTATAAAGCGCAGTCCATTATTCAATTGATGGCTGTGGTGATTTTGGTTAATTTTGCCCTGGTTCCTTATGCTTTGTTTTATGATTACCCATCCCTTGTCTTAACTTTATTTTTCATCAATGCTGATCTATCTGAAAAACCAAAAATGGTTTGGATACAAGGGCTGATGAATGGACTGGTCTTAGCCAGCCTTTTTGTTGGGGATAATATTACCTACCGCTATTGGATCGTGACTGTCCTTTTTTTGCATTATAGTTTGACAAATCGGATCCCATAATATGAATCGAAAAATCACGCAAAAAAACGACCCGACCATGATCGCCATTATTGGATTTATTACATTAATTGGCGCATCCATTCGATTGCTGTTTCCACTTTCAGCAGTTGCCCCATTAAACGACGGAGGATTGTTCTATGCAATGACAAGAGACCTGCAAGAAAACAAGTTTGTAATACCGCTTTATACTTCCTACAATTCGGATTTCATTCCATTTGCATACCCGCCCCTGGCGTTTTATTTCACCGGTTTACTTGCCCATATTTCCGGTTGGTCCGTTTTGGATCTATTACGCATACTTTCTCCGATTTTCAGTGTGCTAACCATACCGGCATTTTATTTGCTTTCAAAAGAAATGTTGGGGTCCAAGCCGCAGACTGTGATAGCCGTTCTAGTATTTGCCTTCATTCCAAGCACTTTCGACTGGCATATTATGGGAGGAGGCGTCACCCGCTCCCCGGGATTTATTTTTGCAATATTGGCCATCCGTGAATTTTATTTGGTCCATAACACCAGGGAGAATACCCACCTCCCAGGAGCTATTCTATTCTCGACACTAAGTGTCTATACTCACCCGGAGGCACCTGTTCACATTGCGCTTAGTGCAATAACCTTTTATATGCTGTTGGACCGTTCAATCAAGGGGCTTGGCAGGTCAATCCTGATTGCATCCAGCACGCTTATTCTTACTTTCCCATGGTGGGGCACAATCGTTTCGCACCATGGGGTGTCCGTTTTTCTTGCGCCCTTATCCGCCACAAGCCAAGATAGCTTGGGATTCGGGAGCAGGGTATTTTCACTCGTTGGATTCCAATTCACAGATGAGTTATTTCTCAATCTGGCGGCCGTACTTGGTCTGCTTGGCGTGGCAGTTACACTGGCGCGAAAGCAATACATGTTTGTTCTATGGCTGGCAATTATCTTTCTGATTGAGCCGCGCGGTGGACGCCTTTACATTATGTTACCGCATGCGATGATGGCAGCCATCGCAGTTGAAAAATTAATCCTGCCTGGATTAAAAAATAACTTCTTCAAATTTGAAACAGGTCAAGTGATCGAAAAAAAGAATATGAACTGGGCGGATAATCTGCTGGAGGGTACAATGACAAAACTTGTCCTGGGGTATATTTTCTTGTACGGAATCATGTCCGCTTTTACGGTCACAAATGTGATAAATAGCAAGTACACACTCAGACCTTTGGATATTCAAGCCTTCGGCTGGGTAAAAGAAAACACGTCTCTAAACAGCCGTTTTGTACTGCTTACAAACGAAGCCGCATTGAGAGATAGCTCTTCGGATTGGTTTCCCGCTTTAGCAGAGCGAAAAAGTCTGGTAACTGTATTTGGTTCCGAGTGGATTAACGACAACAAATTTTCCCGCAGAACAGAAGCATACACCTTATTACAAGATTGTTCAAATCAAGACGAGACATGCCTCTCAAAATGGAGTGAACTAACCGGTCAATTATTTGATTATGTATATATTCGTAAATATAAAGAAGGCGCTCCTGTTGACTTGCCATTGATAAGGCATCTGATCATTTCAAACAATTATGAACTTGTTTACAACACTGACGGCGTGGCTATTTTTCGCCTAAATCAATAAGACATAACTTGCACCACTGCATCGATCATCAACGACAGAAAGATAAAAGCCACATACTACGGACCAGCGATCCGTTGTCCATGTAACTTTGTTGCGCCCTCGAAGATCTACCGTGCGGAGTCGAGCAGATATCCACCCTGAATCACTGGACGGACAAGATAAACCGTTCCGACTAAGTAATAAATCGGAAGAAGTAAGGGAACGGCGGTCACCTCAATCATGTAGATCAGGTTGTGCCTGAGCGTTTCTTCTTGTCATGCAATAGAGGCGAAACAGCGATAAGCGATTGCGGCTTTAATTGGATTGCTGACTACGGTTAGGGAAATACATAAAGCGCAGTCTATTCCTCGGTTGATGCCGTAGTGATTTTGGTTAATTTTGCCCTGGTTCCTTGTGCCTTGTTTTATGATTACCCATCGCTCGTGTTGACTTTATTTCTCGTCAATGCTGAACTATCTGAAGGTCCTAAAATGGTTTGGATACAAGGGCTGGTGAATGGATTTGTCTTAGTCAGCCTTTTTGTTGGGGATAATATTACCTACCGCTATTGGATCGTGGTAATCCTTTTATTTTTTGCGGCATTCAGTAAGTTCATGGCGGCCGGTGGGAAAAAGACTGGCTAATTGACCGGCTATCTCTTGCTGAAGATCAGCGCATCGTCTGAGCGGAAAACTGCCTGGAATTGAGTCGAATTTTCCAGATCCAGAATCAGCCCGCGGGTTAAGTCCGAGGCGTCTGTCAGGTTGCAGTTTGTTGTGGGGGTGTTGAGGGCTATGTAAAGATAGTCAAAGTTTGAGTCGAAATGATCGGCTTCCTGGATGAGGCACTCCAGTCCTTTTTTGCTGCATCCCTGTAAATTTTGAATATTGCCTGCAACCTCGCGAAAGTTTTCTCCTTGCAGCCATTCATTGCCTTGCAGGGTTGCGAGGCTTTGCCTGTTTGTCAGCGCGGGAAACCATTCGCTGGTGGAATCGCAGAAGCCGCTTGGTTCTCCCGTTATCACAAGGAATTCACTATCTTTGGGGGTGTTATTCGCAACCCATTGCATGGCGTTCCGCCCGCCTTTCGAAACGCGCATTTCCGAAAGGCGAAGCCCGTAATAAATCGAATTGCTCAGGAGATATGGAATTAATAAAATAAGGAAGGACGCCAAACCGAGGCGAATTTTTGAATTTTGTTTGTTGCCGCTTTCCTGTATCTTTGTGATCGCGGGGATAAGAATTTCGCTGATAAAAACACCAGCCGCCATTGCCAGCGGAATATTTCCGATGGTGTGAGCGCTGCGCGGTTGGGAAAAATAGATGACGAGCAGCATTCCGGGAATGAAGAAATTTCTTTTAACGACCAGGATCGCCATCCCCAATATGCTTAATACCCCCAGTAAGTCAAGATAGGTTTCCCTCGTGGCAAAATCTATATTAATTAAATTCAAGATGGACCCAATTGAGTGAAAGCCGGTCTGGCTTGCGGAAATTAAAGGCGCAAACCCATGCTGGTAAATGATCCAGCCGTACCAGGGCGAGGTGAGAACGAGCACACCAATCGCAATCAAGAGGCCGTACAGCAATCCCTTTAGCGAACGGGATTTCATTAACCAGATGTAGATTGCGATTGCAATGGTGTAAATCGGCGCTTCTGTGTGACTTAATATCGTCAGACTGCTGAAAATAATCGCACCCCAAATATCTTTTTTGCTCTCTTTTGCAAGAACGCGGTGGATATGAGTAAGGGCGAGCAGCATAAAAAATGCGCCCAGGGCGCGAGTCAACCCGCCGCCCATGGAAAACCAGGCTGTCATATGCGGGATCAATGAAAACACCAATGTTGAAATTGCGCTTTGCAGTTTATCCCCCATAACCTCCTTTGCAAGCAGATAAAAGGCGGGAATACAAAGCGCGTTGATGATGCCGGGCAGCCATTGGATCACAACAAGCGGTGTGCTGAGATTTAATAGATCGCTGACGACTGCACCCAGGTAAAACCCCAAGGGAGGATAAACAAAGGGAATGTTTAAGTTGTTGTAGGTTGTGTGAAGCGGAGGAACATATTGATTGGACCGCAGGTCCTGGATCATGGTGAAAAACATACCGCCGTCGTTGATCGGAAAGCCTGCCATCCAGACCGGCAGGAGGCGAAACAATGTTCCAAATATTATCGCAGTAAAAAGGATGAGGGTCTCCGCGTCGCCGGGGCTTAATTTTTGCTTTTGCATATTTATTTCGTAAATTTTTTCTGCCACTCGAATAACTTGTTCAGCGCCTCGATGGGGGAGAGTGAGTTCACGTCCATTTTAGTTAATTCGTCCAACAGCGGGCTTGTTTCAGGAAACAGCGCGGCTTGTTGAGCGGCCTGCGGATTAATTTTTACGGCCCGCCCGGTTGTCTTTTCAAGTTCAGCCATGATCTCGTTGGCGCGCTGCACCACAGGAACTGGAAGTCCGGCCAATTGCGCCACATGGATTCCGTATGAACGATCCGCGCCGCCTGCGATGATCTTGTGCAGAAACACGATTTTGTTATCGGCTTCACTGACTGCCACGTTGTAATTGCGGATGCCAGGCAGCAGTTCTGCAAGTTGTGTGAGTTCGTGATAATGGGTCGCGAACAAGGTCTTTGCGCGCAATTGCGGATGATTGTGAATGTACTCGATAATGCCCCAGGCAATCGAAAGCCCATCATACGTGGATGTGCCGCGCCCGACCTCGTCCAGGATCAACAAAGAGCGCGAGGTGGCATGATGCAGAATATTCGCGGCTTCCACCATCTCCACCATGAACGTGGATTGCCCGGCATGAATTTCATCCTGTGCGCCGATGCGGGTGAAAATCCGATCCACCAATCCGATCCTGGCGGAGGCGGCCGGCACGAACGAGCCCATCTGCGCCATCAACACGATCAAGGCCGCTTGCCGCAAATAGGTGGACTTACCGGACATGTTCGGCCCGGTGATGACCCGCACGATTTCGCCTTTTTCAAAGATGACATCATTGGGGATATATCTATCACCTTTCAGTAATTGCTCGACGACGGGATGGCGCCCTTCGTGGATTTCCAATTCGCTTCCTTCGTGGACCTCGGGCCTGGTGTAGCCTGCGAGGGCCGCCGCCTCGCCCAAAGCGGATAGTACATCCAATTCAGCGATTGCCCTCGCAGTGGACAGGATTTTGTTCGCGGCCTTGCTTAATTCCGCGCAGACTTCACGAAACAGGCGTGTTTCAATTTCCTTGATGCGCTCTTCTGCATTCAGCACCAGTGTCTCGTATTCCTTCATCTCCGGCGTGATGAATCTTTCAGCATTGACCAAAGTCTGCTTGCGGATGTAGGATTCGGGCGCTTTATCTGCCGCGCCGCGTGAGATCTCAATGTAATAACCGAAGATTTTGTTGTAGCCAACTTTGAGAGTCTTGATTCCTGTTTTTTCCCGTTCAATGCCTTCCAAATTTGCGATCCAATCGCGCGCGTGTTTGGACGCTTCGATGACTCCATCCAGTTCCGTTGAATATCCCGCGCGGATCACACCCGTATTTTGCAAGGTGGAGGGCGGGTCATCATCAATTGCGTTTTGTAAAAGGGATAATTCATTGCTCAACAGATCGGGCTTGGGCAACTTTGCCTCTTCGGCATTGGCTCTTCCAGCAAACGAACCCAGTACATTTGGAATTCCTTCCAACGTACTTCTCATCGCTACCATGTCGCGTGGTTGAGCTTGACCTGCAATCACACGGTTGACCAATCTTTCCAAATCCGAAAGAGGTTTCAAGGCGTTGCGTAACTCTGCGCGCATCATGCCATTATCAAAGAAATACTGCACACCGTTTTGACGATGAACGATTTTCTCCACACTCAATAAAGGCTGGCTGACCCATTGATGAATCAGTCGTTTACCCATGGGTGTAATGGTGGTATCCAATGTTCCAAGCAAAGAGCCTTTTCTCTCGCCGCGCAGGGTTTCGTCCAACTCAAGGTTTCTGCGAGTGGATGCATCCAGCGTCATGAACTCATTCAAGCTGTATGCTCGCAGTGAGGTCAGTAGAACCAAAGCGTCGGGTTGTGTTTCCTTGAGATATTGAACAATTGCGCCGGCCGCTCGCACTGCGAGACTGTGGTTCTTCAATCCAAATCCATCCAGCGTGGACGATTTGAAATGAGCGAGCAAAGTTTCATTGCATTTACCCGGCTCAAATTTCCAGGGGGGTAATGCAGTTAAGTGACCTGTGATTCCATCTGGCAATGTTTGATGATCGGGATAAAGTATTTCGGCGGGATGCAGGCGGGTCAACTCGGCGCGCAAGGCTTCGAGCGGAAGTTCGGTGACGGCGAATTCCCCAGTAGTGACATCTGTGTAGGAAACAGAGGCAGATTGAAGGTCAAGAATGATCGAGGCCAGGTAGTTGTTCGCATCGCCGGGCAGAAGTCCCGCTTCGATCACCGTCCCAGGAGTTAGAACTCTGACTACCTTGCGCGGAAAAATCCCCTTCTCAGGTTGCTCGCCGACCTGTTCGCAGATCGCAACGTGATATCCTTTTTCGATCAGCCGCGCCAGATAATTTTCAGCCGCATGATAGGGAATGCCCGCCAGCGGCACGCGCAGACCGCCGCCAACCGGACGCGAAGTTAAAACAATATCAAGTTCACGGGCTGTGATCTCGGCATCTTCGTCGAAGGTTTCGTAAAAATCACCGAGGCGAAAAAAGACAATCGCATCAGGGTAGTCGCGTTTGATATCCAAGTATTGCTGGCGGACGGGAGTCACATCATCGGTGTTGGGCATGGCTTGATTTTACTATGATGAATGGAGTTGGGCTATAATTTGCCAGCACCTTGTTTCAGGAGTCGAACATGTATCAATTGGTTTTGGTCCGTCACGGACAAAGCACATGGAATCTTGAAAATCGTTTTACAGGCTGGACGGATGTTGACCTGACAGACCTTGGACGTGCGGAAGCGGCTGAAGCGGGAAAACTTTTGCTTGATGCTGGATTCGATTTTGACATTGCCTACACCTCTGTTTTGAAACGCGCCATCAAAACACTTGGCTTGATCCAGGGTGTGATGAGCCTGGATTGGATTCCTGTGATCCGCGCGTGGCAATTGAACGAAAGACATTACGGTTCCCTGCAAGGGCTGAATAAAGCTGAAACTGCTGCGAAATTTGGCGAAGAGCAGGTGAAGATCTGGCGGCGATCCTATGATATGCCCCCCCCTCCCTTGGAATTGACGGATGAACGCCATCCAAAATTTGACCGACGGTATGCCTCATTGACTCCCGAACAACTGCCTGCCACCGAGTCGCTTAAGATTACGCTGGAGCGAGTCCTGCCTTACTGGCATTCCACGCTTGCACCTGATATCAAATCCGGCCGGCGCGTATTGATCGTGGCGCACGGCAATTCCATCCGCGCGTTGGTGAAGTACCTTGATCATATTTCCGAAGCAGATATCACCGAGCTTAATATCCCAACAGGTTTGCCGCTCGTGTATGAATTGGATCAGGACTTGAAGCCGATAAAAAATTATTATCTTGGGGATGCCGAGGAAGCCGCAAAGAAAGCCGCTGAGGTTGCAAATCAGGGGAAAGTGAAGTAAAAATTCGTGATGCGTAATTAGTAAAATGTAATTGAATAATGACTCTGGCGGCTGCGAATCTGCTGGGGTCTTTTCTTTTGAGTTTTATACAATACAGATTAGAATCACTACATGGCCCTCCACCCCGATTTTCTTCATGAGCTAAAAAAACGCTTCACAGGCGACCTTCGGCTTGATCCTGCTTCGAAGGCCTTGTATTCCACTGACGCATCCATGTACCAGATCGAGCCGCTGGGCGTGGCCATTCCCAAAACACAAGATGACCTGATCGCGGCTGTGGAACTCTCTGCGAAATACGCAGTTCCCATCCTGCCGCGCGGAGCCGGGACATCCCTGGGAGGACAGGCGATTGGCGAAGCCTTGATTTTGGACTGCTCGCGTTATCTTGATTCCATTATTGAAATTAACCCTGACTCCCATTCTGCAATTGTTGAACCGGGCGTGATTCTCTCAGATTTGAATCGCGCCGCCTCCCAATATGGCTTGATGTTCGGACCTGACCCGGCCTCGGCGGAACGAGCGACAATGGGCGGAGTGATCGGAAATAATGCCACCGGCGCACACTCCATTTTGTATGGCATGTCCGCCGACCATTTGATCGAGGCAGATGTGATTTTGAGTGATGGAAATCTTGCGAAATGGGGAGAGATCAGTAATCAATCATCAGTAATCAGTGATCAGCCGGCAGGGGGCAGTCGTCAAGCCGCGGTTATATCTGCCGCGCTGGAAATCCGCGAGAAATATGCGGAGGCGATAAAACAAAATTACCCAAAATCATGGCGTAACTCGGCAGGCTATAGATTGAATTATTTATTACCCTGGAGTCCATCTGCACCTTCACAGTGGTATCAAAAAAGCTCATATCCTCCAGATTATGACTTTAGACCTTCAACTTTAGGCTTTCAACCTTCAACTTTTAACCTTGCAACATTACTGGCCGGGAGCGAAGGCACGCTTGTGGTGATGCGCCGTATGACTGTGAATCTCGTCCCAAAGCCAAAACATACTATTTTAGGAGTATTGTCTTATGAGAGCATTGCTTCTGCTTGTGATGATGTTCCGCGTTTACTGGAGTTCAAGCCGAGTGCGATTGAGTTGATTCCGCGCATGATCCTGCAATTTGCGCGAAGTGTGCCTATGTATGCGCGTCAGATGGGGTGGCTGATTGGCGGCGCTTCGACTACGCTCAGCGAGGATCCCGCCGCAGTGTTGGTAATCGAATTTAGCGGCGNTCAACCATCGGCTTTGAAAGCGGCGGTGCGTGGTCTTGGTGATGTTTTGACGATTGCCGAGTCTAGCGAAGAGCAGAGCAAAGTGTGGAACATCCGCAAGATGGGCTTGGGGATTTTGGATTCGCGTCCGCAAGCGGCGCGACCTGCGGCATTCATCGAAGATTGCGCTGTGCCTGTGGAACGGCTGGGTGAATTTGTGCGCGAGATCGAAAGGATTTTGGCGGAGCATAAAACGGATGGCGGGATCTATGCTCACGCTTCAGGCGGCTGTTTGCATATCCGTCCGATCTTGAATTTACAGAGTGGCGAAGGCCAGCGGGCGTTACGTAGCATCGGCGGACAGGTTTTCGCGTTGGTGATGAGCCTGGGTGGTTCGATGAGCAGTGAGCATGGAGATGGAATTGTAGCGGGTGAATGGATCGAAAAAACATACGGGGCAGAAGTGACCGAAGCAATGCGGATGTTAAAACGCGCCGCCGACCCGCATAACCTCTTGAACCCGAAAAAGATGCTGGATGCGCCGCCAATGGATTCACATTTGCGTTATGGTGAAAACCACCAGGCACATGCCTGGAACTCCGCTTTACATTTTGAACATGAGCGCGGACTTGCCGGTGCAATTGAGCAGTGTAACGGTCAGGGCGTGTGTAGAAAAAACACCGGTGTGATGTGTCCGTCATTTCAAGCGACAAGGGAGGAGGCTTTTAGCACACGCGGGCGGGCAAATTTGCTGCGTGAATTGATAAGACGACGATGGACGATGGGCGATGGGCGATCTACGGTTAATGGTCTATCGCCTGCGGTCTATGAATCTCTTGATCTCTGCCTTGCCTGCAAAGGTTGTACCTCCGAATGTCCCAGCGGCGTGGACATGCCGAAGTTGAAATATGAATTTATGAACGAATATTACAAGTCTCACCGCAGGCAATTGCGTGATTATCTCTTCGGGTACTTCCATGTAGTAGCTAAACTGCTTCAACCAGTTGCGCCTTTGGCAAATGCTTTGATGAAGATGGCTTGGCCGCGCAAGTTGATCGCGCGCGTGATGGGGATTACAGATAAGAGGGCATTTCCTGTATTCGCGCTGAGCGGAGGGTCGAGTAGAGCGAGTGATCATCTCGCTCGCATCGAGACTAGTAGTCGAAGCGCAGGTGCAGTGATTTTTTTATCTGATGTATTTTCGCGTTATTTGGAGCCTGAAGTTGAACAAGCCGCTTTTGATATTTTGAACGCGTTAGGGTATGAGGTGAAGGCCCTGCCGATCGCCGGCGCGGGCGCTTCGTTACTGTCCAAAGGATTCATTGATGCCGCACGCAAGCACGCGGAAAAAGTTTTAGCGGAGATTCAGCATCTCGANGGAGGAGCAGGCTGGAGCGTAGTNGGATGCGAGCCTCCTGAGGTGTATTGTCTCAAGCATGAGTATGCCGCTCTACTGCCAGAACGCCGCGAGGAGATTGACTCCATCACGAAGAGGGTTTGGCTGGTGGATGAATTTTTGGTGCGATCCGAATATTTCAAAAATATAGGTGGTCGAGTAGTTCCGAGCGATAGCGAGGAACGTATCGAGACCACAGGAAATGGTGGTTTCGATACGCCCCGCGAAAACCATGCGGGGCTATCCTTCGACAAGCTCAGGACATCGCTCAACCACCGTGTCACTTTTCACCCGCATTGCCACCAGCGCGCGGAGGGACTCGCGGATGACGGCTTGCCATCGGG
>JGI1356J14229_10003098_pt1 | contig 12823 bp, 10 predicted proteins | sample Subgrocontami58m_FD_14229 | JGI IMG/M metagenome (IMG submission 14229) | reverse complement strand
CAGAGAGAAACGGATGTTCCTTAGATTAACCAGTGAATCCCCCATGCCCAGTTGTACTGGGCACCGCGAAAGATGAAAATAGACTACACCTCGTCATTGCGAGTGAAGCGAAGCAATCTTATCACCTTGAGGCCGATTACTCCTTCAAAAGCGGAAATTGCTTCGTCGCTTCACCCCTCGAAAAGACGAATGGGAGGCTATTTTCGGGAGAATCCCCCATGCCTAGTTGCACAGGGCACCATGAAGTATGAAAATAGATATATTTTTAATGTAGGGGCGGGTTTCGAACTTGCCCGCCCAAGCGGTCAGGTTAAAAACCTGACCCTACGACAGTCGGGAATTTGTCTATTTTCGGTAGAAATCAAAAAGCACTGGACTATATAATGTTATCTTATCACACAGTCCAGCGCTTCTGTCAGTTACCCTGGTAGTCTTTATAAGGTGTTCCTGATTTTTTAATGAATGTTTCTTTTCAGTTTCCCAGTTTGGGGTAGTCGGTAAAACCTTTTTCTTCACCTGTGTAAAATGTCGAACGGTCGGGGGTGTTGAATGGGCCATTATTCTTAAAGCGTTCCGGCAGGTCGGGGTTAGCCAGGAACAGAACCCCGTATGAGATAAGGTCTGCTTTGCCGCTCTCGATGGCTTCATTTCCCGTTTGGGCCTCGTATCCACCGTTTAAAATAAGCGTCCCCTTATAGATTCCACGAATGGTTGACGCCAAGCGTGCCTCCGCCGCAGGCGCTATAGAGCCTTTAACCGGCTCTTCCATGTGAAGGTACACAATTTTGAGATTGTTTAATTCTTTGGCGATATATGAAAAAGTCTCACGCGGGTTAGAATCGGACATGGATAAAAATGGGAAATGCGGCGATATTCGATAGCCGACTTTATCGGCGCCCAAGACTCCAACTACCGCTTTGGCGACTTCTAACGGAAAGCGGGTGCGATTCTGTATACTTCCACCGTATTGGTCTGTCCTTTTATTGGCGCCGTCCCTCAAAAACTCATCCAGCAGATAGCCGTTAGCCCCATGGATTTCAACGCCGTCGAAGCCTGCTGTTTTGGCATTATCAGCGCCTTTACGGAATTCTTCGACGATAAGCGGTATTTCCGCCGTTTCCAGGGCTCTCGGAATAACCATTTTCTTTTTACCCTGCGGTGTGAAAACCTCCCCTTCGACGGGAAGGGCGGAAGGCGCCACAGGCAGGGAGCCGCCGTGGAAATCAGGGTGAGACACTCGACCTACATGCCACAGTTGAAGGAATATCTTGCCTTTTGCCTGATGAACGGCATCAGTCACCTTTTTCCAGCTTGCGACTTGCTCGGTGCTATGGATACCCGGGGTGCGGATGTAGCCGATTCCCTGAGGGCACACCTGCGCCCCCTCGGTAATGATTAATCCAGCCGATGCTCGTTGCACATAGTAAGTGACGGTTGCCGGATGCAGTATATTGCCTGCAATCGCCCGTCCGCGGGTCATCGGCGCCATAACCATGCGGTTCGCCAGTTTGAGATTGCCCAATTTATATTCAGAGAAAAGATTCATTACTACTCCTTAAGTAAAACTCTTCTTAAGTTTATCCTTTATAACATTAGGAACTATACTAATATTTGTCAATAGTTATTTTGTTTTTGAAACTCGATTGGAAGTCCAGCGCCTATAAATCAAGATAGTTTCAGATTTCTTAAAAAACGGAGTGTTTTAGAGGGAATCTCCCCTGCCCGGTTGTATAGGGAACCATGAAGGATGAAAATAGACATATACTTAATGTAGGGGCGGATTTCGAATCCGCCCGCCTACGCGGTCAGGTTAAAAACCTGACCCTACGAAAATCGGAAATTTGCCTATTTTCGGGTGAATCACGCATACTCATTGCGATGAGCGCCATGAAGGATTAAAATAGATACATTTTCACGCTTACCTTTATCGAATAATGCGAGAGCGGTATAATTACAGAGATATGGCGGAAAAAGAAATAGCAGTCAGGTTGCGTGTTCGTGTTACGCCCGGCGCACCCCATAACGAGGTCATGAGCTATGTTGAAGGCGTGCTCAAGGTTAAGGTAGCTGCTCCACCTGTAAAAGGTCAGGCTAATAAAGAGCTTATTTCCTTTCTGTCTAATATTCTGGGAGTAAGAAAAAATCAGATAAGTATTCTGAAAGGTGAAACCAGCCGGGACAAGGTGCTGGCTATAGAAGGGGTAACCCAGCAGGAACTGGAATCCCGCTTATCCCGGTTGACCGCTCAGGGGCGGTTAGTGTGAAGGGGAGATTCCTGCGCGGCAGCAGAATAGCGAAGCTCCGATGAGCTAAGCATCATCGGAGCTTTCAGAACGGAGTGAACTATCGCTGATTCATGGCCGGAACTGGAACTGCACGGCTTGTATGCAGACGAAGCCCTGTACAAGCTGGATAAATTCCTTACCGAATCTTATACGGCCGGATATATCCAGGTCCGCATAATACATGGCAAGGGTACAGGAGCGTTACGACAGGCCGTAAGGAACGCCCTCCACCGTCATCCCCTGGTAAAGTCATACCGCGCCGGGCAATACGGCGAAGGCGAAGCCGGAGTTACTGTCGTGCAGTTATCGGAGCGGTAGACAGGCTTCCTTTGTCCTTGGCCAGTTCTTTAGGGGCTGGTTTTGGTTTATATACAACCGAAGGCCCCGTCTTGGCTACAAATTTGAAGCCCTCGCCCTCTTGAGCTGTTCCGTACTTCTTTTTCAGTTCTTCCATCGGGCCGGCGTCAAGAGCACGCATGGGGCAGCCTTCCACGCAGATAGGCTTCTTGCCCTCAGGCCAGCGGGCGGCGCAGAGGTCGCACTTTTGCATCTTTGCATTTTTCTCAGCGCCAAACTGGGGCGAGCGATAAGGGCAGGCCTCCAGGCAAGCGTTACATTTGTCATAGCCCAGGCACGCTTCCCTATCAACCACCACGATGCCATCTTCCTTGCGTTTGGTGATGGCGTTTACCGGGCAGGCCGGCACGCAGTCCGGGTTGGAGCAATGGTAGCATGGTTGGGCCAGATATGCCACGAAGGGATTGGGGTATTTACCCTTCTCGATTGTGGACACCCGCATCCAGGCAGCGGGACCGGCTGGGACGTCATTCCAGTCCTTGCAGGCTACAATACAGGTGTAGCAACCTGTGCACCGGGTCTGGTCGAAGTAGATTCCAAGCTGCATAAACTAACCTCACTCTCTGGCCCCGAAATTCGAGGCGAAATATATTAAAAGGAAGGGGCGAATCCCCTAGTATAAATCAAATAACAAACAGTATTATTGCAAGATTTCGCTGTTAACGCAAATTATAGCTTTACTCCTAAATATATGCAAGACCATATCAAAAACCGTAATCCGTGGATTGTATCCAGGGCAGGCGGTCATTGATTTATTTTCCTTGCTAAACAGGTGTCACGCCTTTTCTGTCATCCTGGAGCGCAGCGAAGGATCTCAGGGTGGGGTGGTAGCTAAACTTAAAAGTTCCACCCTCACTGAGATTCTTCGGTCGTCCTGATTTATCGGGACTCCCTCCAGAATGACAGGAATGTAAATTTATTTTGTTAATGACCATCAGTCTGAGGAAGCTTCCATTATTCTAGCCCCGCCTGTCGAATTTCTCTATCTGAACAAGGCACGTATTACTGCATAACGCTCCACCGGGAGAGACTTCGTCCTTTGTTAGAGTGTTGCCGCACCCGCCCCTGTCAACACCCTGACTGTCCGGATTGAACCATGCCCCTTCAGGTATGTCTACCACCCCGGGCATAATCCGCTCGGTAACACGAGCCAGGATAGCTACTTGCCCCCGGTCGTTGAACACCCGCACGGTGTCGCCATCGGCAATATCCCGGTTGGCAGCATCTTTAGTGTTGATCTGCACTGCTTGAGGAATCAGCTCCTTAAGCCAGGAGTTGTTGTCCATCATGGAATGTATCCTGCGCTTGAAATGGGTGGTGATTAGCTGCAAAGGGTACTTTTTAGCCAAAGGATCATTAGGGCTTTCCCACGGCTCGACATACTTGGGAACGGGAGGCACCAGGGGATTATTCAGGTCGGCCAGCCGCTTGGCGTAGATTTCTATCTTACCGGAACGGGTGGGAAACGGGTTGTTAGCGGGGTCTTTTATCTGTTGTTCGAAGGCAACCTGCGGGCCGGACAGCTTTACTTTATGAACCCCATCTTTTTTGAAAGCATCGTAATCCGGGACTTGTTTGCACATATCCGGCGATGCCTTGTAAATATCGCGGAGCCATTCATCCTCTGATTTTTCGCTGAAATTGGTTACTCCTAAACGAGGGGCAAGGTCGCAGGCTATTTGCCAGTCGGATTTGGATTCGCCGATCGGGTCAATTGCCTGATTGTTGAACAGGTAATGGGTCCCTGAGAGCCACGGCCGGCAAAAATCACTGCGTTCCAGAATTGTGGTAATGGGCAATACTATATCGGCATAGCGCGCAGTGGAAGTTATAAAAGTATCGTGCACAACCACAAACTCCAGCTTTTTCAGGGCTTGCACCCCTTTGTTGGCGTTAGGGAACTGATTTATCTGGTTGACACAGTTGAGATAGAGCATTTTATAGTCGGTAGGATAGCCGCCGGCCTTTCCCTTGAGGACAGCATCCCATACCAGGGATATATGGGGGCGGGCCTTTACGCGTATCCCTGTATCCATGCTGCTATTCGGGAATGGGAACTGCTTATCCACAGGGTTATCCTCTACAGGCAATTTGACACCAAAGCTGCTTACTACAGGATTAATCTCGGCGCCGGCAGCGTTGCCGCCATGCACTCCGACATTGCCGGTGATAGTTGCCAGCGTCATGGCTGCCCTGTGGTATTGTTCCCCGCGGGCGCTGCGCCCCGGCCCAAAACCGGCTATGAGTGCGGACGGTCTGTTGGTAGCATAAGCTATTGCCAACTTCTCGATAGTAGCTGCCGGGACTCCTGTAATAGGTTCAGCCCAGGCGGGCGTTTTTGGAATACCGTCCTCTTTACCCAGGACATAGTCCTTGAACTGGTCAAATCCAATAGAATATTTATCAATGAATGGCTGGTCATGCAGGTTTTTGCTGATGATTACATGGGCCATAGCCACCATCATGGCGGTGTCGGCGCCGGGGCGGATGGGAATCCACTGGTTGGCAAAAGTTGCCACTGAATCAGTATACCGGGGGTCAACGGCCACTATGGGAATCCCTTTCTCCCTGACCCGGGCCAGGATATGGGATGTGTTGGAATCCCATATAGTAACGGAAGGGTTCCATCCCCAGAGGATTACATAATGAGAGTTAAACAGGTCATCGCGGGTGTTGCCGTTGGTGCCGGTGCCGTAAAAGGCGCGGACAGCGTAGGTGCAGGCTTCGCCTGAAATCATGGCCCACGTCACTGAGCAGCCGCCGGTCATATTCAGCAGGCGTCGAATGGCCAAGCCGGTATGGAGGTGTCCGGCGCTGCCGGAATAGGTAACGTGCAGGAGAGAGGCCGGGCCGTAGGCATCCCTTACCCGTTTTGTTTCACGGGCTATAGTATCCAGCGCCTCATCCCAGGAGATGCGCTGCCACTTGCCTTCTCCCCGCTCGCCAACCCGTTTTACGGGATATTTCAGGCGATCAGGGTTATAGACATGTTGGCGGTAGGCTCTCCCTCTCAGACAGGCGCGGATTTGCGGGTCAGCGCCATTATCGGTCTCTATGCTAGTAACGACGCCATCCCGCACATGGACTCTGAACACACAGCGTCCGCCGCAGTCATGGCAGCCGCCGTTATAAACAATTTTTTCCTGGGTTTCCATTAAATCTATTCTTTCTCTGTCATTGTGAAACTATAATCCTTTTCCCCCAAAAAAAGCCGCTTTTTGTCATCCTGAAGTCCCGAATTGTCGGGATGAAGGATCTCAGGGTGGAGTTTCAGACAGACTTAAAGTTACTCCCCACCCTGAGATTCTTCGGTCGTCCACTTTTAGCTGCCTCCCTCCAGAATGACAAGAATGCAAATTTATTTGTTAATGACAACGCAAGGGGATAAAGGGGGATCCTACGCCTTCTCTATCTGCACCAGACCTGTGTTGCTACAGAAAGCGCCCGCTGGTGACATATCGTCCTTGAGCAGCACATTGGGGCAGCCTCCGCGGTCAACGCCGTCTTTGTCGGGATTATACCAGGAGCCTTGCTGAATATCCACTACTCCGGGCCGGAGGCGGTTGGTGACTTTGACCGGAATCTTTATCGTACCCCGGTCGTTGAAAATCTTAACCAGGTCTCCATTCTTAATGCCTCTCGGCTGAGCATCTGCCGGATTCATCCATACGCTCTGGGTTTCCAGCTCAGCCAGCCAGGGTGTATTGGCGAAGGTAGAATGGTCGCGCGCCTTATAGTGGCCGCTGATAAGCTGTAAAGGGTATTTTTTGGCCAACGGGTCATTATGGCCCTCCCACATCTCGACATATTTGGGGATAGGTGGAAGGAGGGGGTTATTCATCCTGTCCATCTGCTGGGAGTAGATTTCTATCTTTCCGGATGGTGTAGCAAACGGGTGGCCTTTCGGGTCTGCAATCTGCTCTTTGAACGATACATACGGTTCGGCCATCTGATATTTGAATACGCCTTTCTTTCTAAAGGTGTCGAAATCCGGCACTCCCGGTGTGTTTTGCCAGAAGTCTTTCAGGAAGGCCACATCATCTTTGCCTTCGTCGTAGTTGGCAATGCCCAGCCGGGGGGCCAACTCCCGGGCTATCTGTAAGTCCGATTTGGACTCGTAGAGGGATTCTACAGCTTTATCCAGGTAGATAAGCCACGGCCCGGACATCCAGGGCTCGCCGATGTCAAACTTTTCCATGAAGGTGTTGACGGGGAGGAGGATGTCGGCATATTTGGCGGTATTAGTCATGAATTGCTCGTGGACAATTATAGATTCCACTTTCTCAAGGGCTTCAAGGATCTTCTTTGTATTGGGGAACTGGGTTACCAGGTTGCTGGCGGCCACATAGAGCAGCTTTATATCGGCGGGGTAACCACCTTTGGTGCCCTGTAGAATAGCATCGGCGACCTTAGAGCTATGGACTCGAACACCGGTCTTATCGATGCGGGAATAGGCATTCAAACCCTCTTTCATTACTCTGGGGTCTTTGACAGCCAGGTTCTCGCCTGTGGCGAGGCGTTTGCCGAGGACTCCGTAAGGGGTGCCCTCGATACCGGCGGCATTGCCCCCGTGGATGCCGATATTACCTGTCATAGCAGCCAGGGTAATGGCGGCATGGTGGAACTGCTCGCCGTTGGCGCTGCGGCCCGGGCCGAAACCCGCTATCAGGCAGGCAGGGTGTTTGGTGGCGTATTCCCGTGCCAGACCGATAATAGTGGCCGCCGGAACATCGGTGATAGCCTCGGCCCATTGAGGAGTTTTGGGCTGGCCGTCCCCGGTACCCAGGACATAGTCCTGGAATTTATCAAAGCCGACTGTGTATTTATCCAGAAAGTCCTTTTTATGCAGGTTCTCGGTAATCATTACATAGGCCATGGCTATGAGCATGGCAGCATCGGTGCCGGGCCGGATGGGTATCCATTGCTGGGCATAGGTTATTGCGGAATCAGTGTACCGCGGGTCAACCGACACAATCTTGATGCCGGCCTCTTTGGCTTTCGCCAGGTAAAAGCTGGCGTTGGTCGTCCATACGGTATTGGCGGGGTTATGCCCCCACAGGATAACCAGCTTGGAATTAATGACATCGTCCCTGGTGTTGCCGGTCTGGGTTGTTCCAAGGGTCATTTTGGAGGCGAAGGTGGAAGCCTCGAAGGAGGGAGCACCCCACCACAGGCTACAGCCGCCGAACATGTTGAACAATCTGAACATCGGGCGGCGTTGTCCGTGGAGAGGAGCGGTGCTTCCGGAGAGACCGAAGAAGAAGATAGCGCCATTGCCGTAGTTCTTTTTAACCCTCTGCATCTCTTTGGCGACAGCATCCAAGGCCTCATCCCAGGAAATACGCTGGAATTTCCCTTCTCCCCTTTCGCCCACCCGTTTCATGGGATACTGGAGCCGGTCGGGGGCGTTGACACGCTGACGGTAGGCCCGGCCGCGGACGCAGGCCCGCAGTTGAGGCTCATCTTCGCTATCGGTCTCGATGCGGGTGATAACCCCATCCTTGACATGGGTTTTAAGGACACAGCGGCCGCCGCAGTCATGGGAACAAGCGGTGATAACGATTTTTTCTCCGGTGGAAGCGGCGGAACCAGATTTAGCAGTTGGTGACATATTTATACTCCCGAAAATAGACGTTTTTGTCACCCTGAACGCAGTGAAGGGTCTGGGGATGTTGCGGGGCAACGCCACCCCAGATTCTTCAGTCGCCCCGACAGGTCGGGGCTCTATCAGAATGACAATGCAGTTATCTGAATTGACGGAGATATAATGCCAGAAATAGGGAGAAATGTCAAAGATAACAATTTGTAAAAAAGGCTTCCATGTTAATTTGGGTATTAACCGGTCGAGATTTACTTCGTTAACATACAGGTTACACCCGAAGGGACCAGGGATAAATGGGTTTTATAATGCCTTTCCTTGGGTATACCTTGAAGCCTAAGAGATTGAGAGTTATCCAGCCGATTACTGCTTCATCAATAGTATTAATCAATACGGTGTGTACGGCGGACCTATCGCCAATGCCTATGACAGGTGCACCTGCCTGAATCTGGTGAACCTTACCACCGGTGGGTTGAATGTCAAATGTTGTCACCTCCAGTCCAATAGCTTCGGCCACATTCTTTGGAATCGAACTATAGTCAGCTTTCATGTTTACGCGAGCTTTGACTTTCTTTTTTCCCTTGGAGCCTTTGAATGTAGCATCAACGTAAATGGGGTTCATTCTCTTCCTTGTAATTTAGTAAAATATTCTATTTGATCGCGTTGTTTTACTGTTTATTATTCTTCTAACGTATTTGTTCTAATAGCGCTCTGCCAGGTCGGTATATCTTTATTATGCTGCTGGTAAGCTAATATCGTTGCTAATTTGATACTTATTATCCGTCTAATAACCCCGCCACCGAAATATCCTCATCTATTTCTTCCCAGTGGATGCCAATACCCTTACCTATAAAACGCCAATTTTTGAGTTGGGATTCGGTTGCCATTCGCAATTTAGGGAACCACTCCAAAGGAATAGCAAGCTCGCGTCCATCCACCAGCCGGACATGCATCATATCCGCATCAAACCAAATGTCTGATGCAATAGCTTGAAAATGTTTAGTTACTGGAGTGCTCATTTCACTTCTCGTTAAGATAGATTCCATTTGTCGTTGCGAGGCACATCGTGCCGAAGCAATCCGTCTTATTTTGAAAGGTCACGGATTGCTTCGCTGCGCTCGCAATGACAGGTCGCAATTACTTTCATTCTGCACCAAACAGGTATTATTATTCCATTCTAATTTTCAGAATTTAGGTTTTAAGCCAGCTTGTTTACACAATTCGTTTGCTGTTATTCTGTCAAAGGTACGATGCCGTTTGATTGGTACTGTCTTTTCGGTATTAGTGTAGATGGAATGCTTTTTGCCTTCACGCAAAAGATAAAACCTGTTTTCCATAAAATACTCTATAAGGTCACGGCGTTTTACTGACACGTTAAATTTCGACGGGTATTTGTTCTAACAGCGCTCTGCCAGGTGGTATCTCTTTATTTTGCTGCCGGTAAGCTAAAATCATTTCCTGAAGAGCGTCCTGAAGCATTTCTCTACACTTTTCTAAGGTTTTGCCTTCTGTGATAACCTCAGGCCACTCGACAAGTTGCCCCATATAACCGGAATTTATTTTCGTATATTTAGCGGTATAGGTATTTAACATAAAACCATCTCCTTGAGCGTAGAGATCTTTCTTTAGCGAATCGGTTGATATTATCTTAGCTGAAGCTTGAGAATAATTATCTTTTCCCCCATTCTACACCTTTTCCACCTGCACCAGACACGTGTTATCGGGGAAGGCGCCGCCCGGCGACATCTCGTCGCGAGTCAGCACATTGGCGCAGCCGCCGAGGTCAATGCCATTCTTATCAGGGTTATACCAGGCCCCGGCGGGTATCTGGACAACCCCCGGTGTGATACGCTCCGTAACTCTAATAGGCGCCCTTATATCACCCCGGTCATTGAATACACGGATAGTGTCCCCATTCTTAACGCCTCTGGTTACTGCATCTCGTGGGTTAATCCATAAAGCGTGGGTCTCCAGCTCCGCCACCCAGGGCACATTGGAGAATACAGAGTTGGCCCGGAACTTGCTATGGGTAGTGACAAGCTGGAGGGGGTATTTCCGGGCAAGGGGGTCTAATGGACTTTCCCATGTCTCAATATATTTGGGTATAGGCGGAAGCTGAGGGTTGTTCATATCGGCTATGCGTTGCGAGTATATTTCAATCTTGCCGGAGGGGGTGGGAAAGGGATGATTTTTCAGGTCATCAATCTGCTCTTTGAATGCCACGCAGGGTTTAGATTGAGTCATTTTGAACACAGGGTTCTGCCGGAAGCTATCATATGGAGGTAGGACAGGATTGTTTTCGACTATATATTTCAGCCAATCCTCCTCTGATTTCCCGGCGAAGTTAGAGATGCCCAGCCGGGGCGCTAGCTCGCAGGCTATCTCCCAATCGGACTTGGACTCTCCCTGGGAGGGGACTACCTGGTTCATGAAGATGAAGTAAGGCCCTGTCAGGAATGGTGAGCTGATGTCCGGTTTCTCCAGATGGCTGTTGACAGGCAATACAATGTCGGCGAATCTGGCCGTGGGGGTCATGAACTGTTCCTGGACGATGATAGTCTCCAACTTTTTTAGCGCTTCTACCCCTTTGTTAATGTTAAGCAACTGGTTCAGCGGGTTCCCTGCTATCACATACAGCAGTTTAATATCGCTGGGATAACCAGCCTTAGTGCCCTCAATTAGACCATCGAAGATTTTGGCTACATGAAAAGCGGGGCCATCCTTATCGGCTTTGGAGTAAGCATTGAGTCCCTCCCAGGGCCTGGTTATTTGCTGGCCCAGCGGATTCTGGCCTACGGGTATACTTTTGGAAATAGCGCCGTAGGGCAGTCCTTCATACCCGGTTGAGTTCCCGCCGGAGACACCGATATTCCCGGTCATCGCTGCCAGTGTCATTGCCGCCCGGTGGAACTGCTCTCCGAAGGCAGTACGGCCAGGGCTCCACGCTGCCAGCAGGGCCGCCGGTTTAGTCGTGGCATATTCCCTGGCCAGGGTAGCTATAGCTGTCGCCGGCATCCCGGAGATAGCCTCCGCCCACGCCGGTGTTTTGGGTATGCCATCCTCTACTCCCATAACATAGTCCCGGAACTTCTCAAATCCAACTGTGTAAGTGTTCAAGAAATGCTGGTCTTGCATTCCCTCTTTAATCATCACATAGGCCATGGCGATGAGAACGGCGGCATCGGTTCCGGGGCGCACAGGCAGCCACTGTTGAGCAAAGCTGGCAGCCGCTTCCGTATAACGGGGGTCAACACAGATAATCTTTATCCCTGCCTCTTTAGCTTTAGCCAGCCAGTGGGCGGTGCCGGTGCGCATCATGGTATCGGCCGGGTTCATTCCCCACAGGATTATAAGTTTGGAGTTCAAGAGGTCGTCTCTGGAGTTGCCACAGGTCATGGTACCGTAGGTGTAGCGGCAAGCGAAGGCCAAACCCTCATAGGAGGCGACACCCCAGCGCCCGGTAAAGCCGCCGAACATATTGAGTAGCCTTGTAAATGGGCGCCGCTGTCCCTGGAAGGCGGTCATGGTTCCCGATGCGCCGTAGTAGCAGATAGCCTGGTTGCCATATTTTTCCTTAACTCGGAGCAGTTTTTTTGACACCGAATCGAGGGCCTCATCCCAGGAGATACGCTGGAATTGTCCCTCTCCCCGTTCTCCTGTCCGCTTCATAGGGTACAGGAGGCGGTCCGGGGCGTATACCCGCTGGCGGTTTGCCCTGCCCCGTAAGCAGGCCCGAAGCTGGGGTTCCTTGCCATCATCTGTCTCGATTCTTTTAATAACGCCGTCTTCCACATGTGCCCTGATAACGCAGCGCCCTCCGCAATCGTAGGAACAACTCGTTGTGACTATCTGTGTTGACATAGCACACTCCAAAGGTAATTTATAAGTGAATAGGGAAAAGCTAACACAACCGGCTTAAAAAATCAAATACTTAATTGTTAGAGGTATCCTCCCATGCTATAATCATGGGGAGAAAATCCGGCGCACCGGCAAAAGGAGAGTTCGATATGGCTTTCCAGGCTATCAAATTCCAAATAGAAAACCATATAGCTACCCTGACTATGAACCGCCCCCAGAAGCTGAATGCTATGAACGAGGAAATGTGGACGGAGATGGTTCAGGTTTTCGATAGCCTGGACAGGGATGAGAATGTCAGGGTGCTAATAATTACCGGGGCAGGCAAGGCGTTTTGCGCCGGGGGAGATGTATCCCCGGCAAAACAGGGTGGGGAGAAGGTGCTGGAGATGAACCACTCGGAGTCCATCCGCCGCTATGAAAGGGCGCATGCCCTGGAGGTCACCCGGCACTTGCGCCGTCTGGAGATACCTGTTATCGCTGTGGTAAACGGCGTTGCGGCAGGGGGAGGTATGGACCTGGCCCTGGGGTGCGATATAAGAATAGGCTGCGAGAATACCCGGTTTATCGTGGCTTTTACCCGGTTGGGTATTACCCCTGCAATGGGCGGCACCTGGTTCCTGCCGCGCATACTGGGCTATCCACGGGCGGCTGAGATCGTCTTCACCGGCGATCCTATCGAGGCCAAAGAGGCAGAGAAACTGGGATTATTAAACCGGCTGGTCCC